>Ga0247843_1008150_pt1 | contig 12379 bp, 6 predicted proteins | sample LaCruzMarch2017__FD_192420 | JGI IMG/M metagenome (GOLD analysis project Ga0247843, IMG submission 192420) | Freshwater microbial communities from meromictic Lake La Cruz, Castile-La Mancha, Spain - LaCruzMarch2017_8m | ecosystem: Environmental > Aquatic > Freshwater > Lake | place: Spain...
TTCGCTTTCCTATCAGACACTCGACCAACCTCTGATAAAGAGGACACAGCCAACAGTTCGCGACTTTCATGGTTACCACTTGACTCTGATGTCGGTAGAATCGTAGCGAAAGACGATGGATCAGTTCCTTCATTCTCCCAAAGAAACACTTTACCCTCACCGTTCGTGGTCACTGTGCGACTTGAGCTATCGTCGTCGTTGACCAAAACATTGTCGTCGTTGTAATTGTCTTCAATGCCATTGTCTTCGATGCCTTTGACTTCAATCCTTGTTGTCGTTGCTGGCAATTCCTGATGTACATCGAATGCGCCACCGTGAACATAGTTTTGCCAAAAGGAGCCATTCTGCGGAAGATTCGAAATGAATTCATCGATTGTTGCATGACCGTTCACGGTCCGCGATGGATGCACGCTTGCGTCGGCATTTGTAGACGTAGTGGTAGAGTATCGCAATGACGACGAAGACGCATCAATAGGGGCAGGGTCTCGAAGGTGAACAAACTCAAGATCTCCGTTAACTGCCTCGATTGCTCTCTCAACGTTACCATTGAAAGCGCGCAATACATCAGTGGTATCGGAAGGTGAAAGCCATGGACATGCCGCTACCACAGCCAATTGACGTTGCTCAAGAGAAGTATTGCTAACGCCAAATGAATCGTTATCATATGAGTCGACTTCGTTTCCGTCATCGAAAGAGGATTCATCGACGTCCCAAACATTGTCGTCATTTTTACTTGTTGTCATTGTAACTGCCTTCGATGCCTTTGTCTTCGATGACTTTGACTTCGTTGCCTTTGTCGTTGTAATTGTCTTCGATGCCTTTGTGATGTTTTCATCACGCACTGGCACTCGCAGTACCGGATGAACATCGAATGCGTTTCCGAGACGAAAGTTTCCCCAAAAGGAGCCATCCTGCGGCAGGTTGTTGATGAATTCATCGATTGTAACAACAGGAGGAAGCATTGGAGCAGCAATCGTTCCAGTCAAATCATCAAAGTCGACCACACTCGTAAGCAACACGGCCATTGTGGCAAACATGTAAAGCCACCCGACTAATGTGACAAGATGACCAAGCCGCCATGGCGAGCGATTCTTGGCGGAGGTGGGCATCGGCGAGACGTTGCGAGGCGCGCTTCAGCAAAATCAAAAAAATTGAGTGTGGTGGGTGGCGCTCGATTAACGGAGAAGAAGAGGAAAAGAGAGGAGAGGAAAAATACGGTTATTCCTGGATAGACAGCTAAGAGCCACGGCACTCTGTCTATAGTTCATGGAGGGGTGTCATTCCTAAGCAGTCCTGATCTTGAAAGTTCTTAACTGGAAACGGGTTGACCATGCGAATAAATGCGTCACCTTGATCACATTGCATTGGATTGTAGTTGTTACACAATCCGTGTAGGGACAGTTCATCAAATCTTCCCTTCATCAAATCAAGTGTTATTTCCTTGATGTGGAGAGTAGGAAAAGAGTTTGCAAGATTGTAACATTTCTAAGTAAATCACAGCGAGCAAATGCACCATTACCAATGGCTCTAACAGATGATGGGATAATAATACAAACCAATGATCTGCAATTGAAGAATGCACCTCTTCCAATACTTTGAAGGCCATCATGGAGCTCTACCTGAACCAAAGAACTGCATTCTTGAAATGCATTATCTCCAATCGATGTGACAGAGGAGGGGATGATGATATGAGGCAATGACCTGCAGTTCATGAATGCATCTCTTCCAATTGTCTGAAGGCCCACACGAAGCTCCACTTCTACCATCGCAGTACAGGCATAGAATGTACCATCACCAATGGTTCTGACAGACGTCTGAAGGCCCACACAAAGCTCCACTTCTACCAACGCAGTACAGGCATAAAATGTACCATCACCAATGGTTCTGACAGACGATGGGATATTGCAGTGCTGGCTCAGCGAACTGCAATTCTGGAATGCTGTATCTCCAATCCATGTGACAGAGGATGGGATGATGATATTAAGAATGACCTGCATTCATGAAATGCAACATTTCCAATCATTTGAAGGCCCTCATGAAGCTCCACCTCAACCAATGAAGTACAGGCATAAAATGCACCACCGTGAATGAAGGTGACAGATGATGGAATATTGCAGCGGCGCAGTGAACTACAATACTTGAATGCACCACACTAATCGATCTGACAGAGGATGGGATGATGATATGAAGCAATGACCTGCAGTTCATGAATGCATCTCTTCCAATCGTCCGAAGGCCCACACGAAGCTCCACTTCTACCATCGCAGTACAGGCATAGAATGCAGCAACACCAATGGTTCTGACAGACGATGGGATATTGCAGCGGCGCAGCAAACTGCAATTCTTGAATGCACTATTACCAATTTCAATTGAATAAAGTCCCTCATGAAAGTCAACCTCCACTAAGTTAGTACAGTCGAAAAATGCAAAATCGGGAATATGTTTCACCGAATGATGGATACGAATTCGAGTGACAGTCTTCGGGACAACAATCCCCACCGTGTAGAGGAAGTAATCTGCCGTCATAATATCTCAATCCGAGTGTTGCTTTAGTCAATTATCGTCTGTTGAGAGTTTCATTCAAAAGTTTTTTATGATCCTGAAAAAAAGCATTGCAGTGTTGGTTGTGGAGGTATCACGTCGGTCGTGTTGGGAATCAGTCCGTACTTAAATACCCTCTCTCTACATACTCAGCGGACCCAACTCGGGGGGTTCCGACGATCGCAACCATGGCGAATAACCGCATCACCTCCTCGCGTTCAAGCAACAGCAGCAGCAGCAGCAGTTGTAGCAGCAGCGACGAAAGCAGTAGTAGCAGCGACGACGATGACGTGAAGAATAGTCATCAACAACAAGTGGAGTACCGACGATCGCAGGAGGATCCACCAACAAATAACACTAATCATGAACGGTCTAGTAGTCGTCCGTCAATAACATCGAGAATTAGTACTGCGATCGTCGCGGCGTCGTCATCATCACAGTCTACAACAACGTCCACAGCAGCAGCAGCAGCAACAACGGCCACAACGACGACACGATCCTCGCCATCAATGGCGACGGCCAGCCGATCCATGAATAATGTCCGACGACGTCTCAAACTCAAGGGTATAAATTTTAATACCGACGATGATAATATATCCGTAACTGACTCAATATGTTCCGGTGTCATACGTGATGCCAAATTCGCAGGTGCATTATTGGCCATGTCGGCGAAGAAAACGAAAGGTAAGATCGAAGACAGTATTGATAAGATTGAAAGTAAAATTGATAAACTTGCCAAGAAACGTGATAGTAAGTTGGGGGATGAAATGGAAGCAGAGACTAGAGCTACGGGACGTATCAGTAATGGCAGCAGTAACGCTGAGGTAGCAGGGCGGAGGGGAGGAGGAGGAAACTACGCTGATGAAGATGGGAACTCAACAACAACAACATCGTCGGGGGTAGCAAGAGAGATCTTGTTGTTGGGGAGAGGAGGGGAGGTGGCCGTACCTACATGGTCATCTGGTCTAACGAATGATACCAATTCCTCTTTGGGTGGTGGGAGTGAAGAGGAATATGATGAAATTATTAGAGATATTGTTGATGATGACACCACTAACGGGGGGATGGACGGCGGCAGTAGTAGCAATAATAATTATAATCAAGTCGAAGATGCAGAGGAGGTACATCGACGTCGAGAGGCACGGAAGGATCGTGTTCGTGAACGACTTGAACGATATCGGAGTGAACATGGTCGACTACGTACAATATGTGTGGCACTTGAATCAGCATTGGCAAAAACGTCCGAAAAACTACGTGATATTGACGCCCGTGCCAAAACTAAGATTGAGGCCTTAGAATTGGAATTACACGAGATACGAGAGTCGGAATCATTAACACGTACGAATCAGGATATGTGTATTAAGGAACTTGGGAAGAAGCTAGTGAAACAGGCGCATGTTATTAAGCGTCAGCGTAGTGCCGTGGAGCAGTACAAAATGCAACTTGAGGCAATGGCCGAGGAGATGGCAATGCAGGATGAAAGAGATTCACGACGGGAAGACGACATCCGGCGGTTAGAGTCTAGTCTTAAGGAATCGAAGGATAAGCATTATGGGATGCAGGACATGCTTCAGGGGAATATTGATGAGATGGTGGCACTTAAGGCAGAAGTCGAGCGCGATGCTAAGAATATAATGGAGTTAGAATTCCAAATGGGACAGAAGGAGGCTATGCTAAATAGAGTCGCGAGGGATCTAGCAGAGAAGACTGAGCGTATTTGTGAATTGGAACAGTGTCTTGAGGATAAAACGTTTGATATTGAGTCTACGAAGTCCGAACTACTCGAGAGTAAGGGCAATGCAGAAGTATTACGACAACAGTTGGAAAGTGCAGTTCAGGAGATTGAGGATATGAAATGTAATTTCTCTGGATGGGCCAAGTCGACTGATGCCCCGGGCACATCACCTGGCAGCAGCAACGGTGGCGTATCCAAATCATCTCCCGGTTCTCCTCGTTCCTGGAGACGTCAGTCGCTTAAAGTCAATGACGCTGACACGATCAATTCGCTCCCTCTCATGGAGGTTGATAACGAAGACGGCAATGATTGTAACATGAAGGAGGCATTCGCGTCAGAACTACACGCCAAGGACGCGACTATCCAAATCCTTGATGAGGCATGTAAGGAGAAGGACGCCACGATTGTTAATCTACGGTCCGACATGGTAAAGATGTCCTCTACGTATAAACAGGACAGTTACTTAAAACGAAAGGAGATTGCCAAGTTGAAGCAGATCAATGCCGAGTATGCCTTAAAGTTACGTGCATTAGAGAAGGCCTTTCAAGTTGTCAATGCCACAGGGGGTATGGCTGCAGTAGATACGGAGGATGGGACAAAGTATATGTCTCATTCGCTACATGGAAATGGCAATGGCGTGGGGGAAGGTAGGGGGATGATTGGCTCCGCATCCCTCCATAGCAACAAATCGGGGACCAATAATAATAGGGAAGCAATGGCAGCAGCCATGTCTGCTCGATTGGGTGGATTAAAACTTCGGCGTGATACCAAGGTAGTAGAGAATGCCAACTTTATGGATGACGACACATGTCGAAGCAGCCACAAAGGAGAAGATCCGGAGGAGTGTTGAATCTATTCACATGTGAATATTATGAACATACGAGATGACTTATTGTAATCATATCACAATCCTTATTCAAGCATTCTCTTTCAAGCTCTGCTGCAATTCCTTCATTGTGAACGGTCGCACATCATCATCTACTTGACTGTTGTACTCATTACCAATGACTGTCGCGGATGGCAGAAACATTCTACTTGTCCCGTTTTCGCCTTTCTTTACCAAAGATGCCCGATGCTTGTCATCCTGCCCATCGTCATCGTTGTCGTCATCGTCCTCCTCCTGAATCGCCGCTAGAATTTCTGATGCTTTCCTTTCAATAGCGCCAAGGTACTTGAGGACATTGTTCTCTGTCACACCATCACCAGCGGACCTGATCATAACATCGTTTGGCATGTCGAGTTGAAGCTCCTCATACACCTTCATTACTTTCGACCTCACACGGTTCCATGTGTCGACTTTGGCCTGATACCGCGATTCGATGTCGTCAATCTGACTTTCAATTTGACTTTGTTTCATGCGATCCTCGCGCTGCTCCTTCATCTTTAGAGAATCATTATTCATGCCTTGACGCAGTAATCGTCGTAGTTCCTTTTCCATATCTGATAGCTTACTTTCATTGCTCGCTGCTTCTGCCTCGAGCTCGCCAATACGATCAAAGAGAGCAAAGCGTCCATCCCTTGACGATTCAATTGCATGTATGATGACATCGACATCCTCCACCTTCTTTCCAGTGAGCTCCAGCACCCGAGCCAGGGCATCGTCTAAGGCTTTCTCATCGTCATACTCCTCCATTTCATCGTCATTTTGGCTTTCCTCATCCTCGTCCTGCCGTTTCGTCTTTTGAGTCGCTCTCCTCTCTTGAGCTTGAGTTCGTCTCCTGGATGGGACCTTGGCATCCTCTTTTCGGAATTTCTCCTCCAGCACTGACAATTCCTCCTGCTCCAATCGAAATATGTTACTACCCTCCTCCAATTGTTTATTCAGTACCTCAATCCCAGAAAGTGCCTTGTCTCGTGCCTTCATGGCCTTCTTCCCCTCATCCAATACTCGAGACATTTGTTCGGTCTGACACTGTACCTCACGTTCTAGCTTGGTGTAAATCTCATCATACCGGCATCGTTCTTGTTGCATTTCATCGATTGTTCGACGCAGCTCTCGATTCTGAGATATCTTGGTATTCAATGCAATTAATTTCTTATTTAACCTCTCGATGTAGATTTGCTTGTTTGTTTCGATTTTGCATTCTCTGTCGAGACTGGTATCACCCCCTGTTACTCCTCTGTGTTGGTCCTCGAGCTCTTGTCGCTCGAGAAGGATGACCCTTTCATTAATGTTCAGTAAACGCTGCTTCAGATTCTCTATTCTCGTAACGTATACATCAATCTCGTCGCTTGACACTGTTGTCGGGGATCGAAGTTCCATCGCTGTGTGATTTCAAAATGACATTTTGTGGAAAAGCGGAGCCCCAACTAGTATCGTTTTGATTCAAGGACGTGGCTCCCCCAATCTCTTCCCCAAGAATACGACGACGCCCACTAAGATACACCATGGCCGGAACAAGACTAATCGTCCATACGACTTTATTCGTTGAACTACTGGTCCTGATTGCTGTCTCTTTCTTCTACGCGTCAAATCGGAGCCATGATCAATATGAGTCATCTGAGCCATTCGTTGTGGATCAATCTGGTTGGAAAATCTTAGTCGAAGATGTTGCTGCAGCGGTTCAGCACTCTCCATCATCGTCGCTAAACAATTATCGAGACATTGGATCATTGGAATATGTCGGGGAATTTGCGTCGGTGATTCTTACTAAAATTAAGTCATTGTTGGGATATAATGAACAGGAGTATGATGCGTTAAAAGCAAGACCACGACGTGTTAGCGCATTCGTTCACGAGATGCGACAGAAAATCGAAGAGTTTCGTTTCATTGGCCAGGATGATAATCATTATCAGGAGTCTCCATCGAATCACACCACCCACGCTTCACAAAGAATGGCTCTATTCATTCCACAATTCGACTCATCGTCGTCTGCATCAACTTCCATTGCCAATGCACTTGAGAAGGGATTCCTTCGTCAATCAAAACAATACCATTATGTTCCTTCAATCAAGTTGTCAGTAGCAAACTCCACGACCGACTCTCGTTACGATTATACAGACATGACTACATGTGATGATTTCCATCTACACGATCAATCCAATGTAAATATAAACCATCGTGAAGTAAAGCATCCCAAAATCGTTATCTTGATGGGATGTACTAGCGTAACCATCCCACATGGACAAAAAGGGATTGTCGAAGTTTCACGGATCAGCGGTACCATACTTATTCGATCAAAATTGATGTTCACACAAATTGATGAATTGCAATCACATCTAGAGGAATATATTTCGGACGAAATAGTATCAAACATGTTGTTCTCCGAATCATCGCACGGGAGGAGGAGGGGGTGTCGACGACTGCGAAGTGTTTCCATTAACCTCATTGATGAAAATCCTACATCTCATATAAGTGTTGAAGAAGGATTGGTCAATAGCATTGCAAAATCTCGGTTTGATATGATTGGACGAGCATTGTCTTCATCTGTTCAATTAACGACACGCCCAATTCTGGAGCAGTTGTCATTCATTTATGGTGGGAAGATTAAAGTATTAGGTGCAAACAATGACATGATTATTAAGAGTAAGGGGACAATCTATCTCGAAGCTCAGGCATCTGCTTCTTATGCATCATTGTCGGGGGATGCTGTCACACTGGATATATCAGATGATCAGAATCAGTCTGAGTTAATGACAAAGTTTGTTTCATTGAATAGCCTGACGGAGTATGCGATTGTGCATTCTCGTCAACCAGTCTGGGATACCAACACGGACTGTCGCGAGAATATCGTTTGGACATTGCTAGTTCCATCTCAGGACAAATTTCCATTGAGAGTGCGTGCAGAGTCAAAGGGAGATGCCGGCGAATCAATTGTCCTTTCACTTCCAGAATCAAGTATTGGATCAAATAACGTGTCTCCCAATGGCCTGTCTATCGTCAATCTTCCCAAATTTAGTGAGTCAAATGAGATGGACAATAGCGATTTGGATTGTAAGATATCAGCATCGCTGGCTTATCTAGTAGGATATTTACGTGCAATTCACGGTCTACCTCCATATGTGCAGCATTTGAATGGACAGGCAATACAAGATCTTTCCTTTTGGGAACTAGAATCGATTGCTCGGAGTAACTATTATTCAACCTTGGAAGTGGCATTTCACGAAACAGATGCATTGTTCGCATTACTTCGACAACATGGCAGCTCTCTAGCCCTTCCAGAAAAGGTGGCGTACGAATTGAATAACGCAACGCATTTACTTCGACAATCAATATCACTTGTGGAGCAGGGATATCCAATGATGTATGCGTCGTCGTTATTGCATGGCTCATTAGATCATCTTGAAGTGGTACGACTCGATCATCGATTGATGGAGCTTCCATTCTTTGCCATGGATCATTACCTTGCCGTGTTCAGTCCTTTGGTTCTTCCATTACTTTTGCCTATGATATCAGGATTAGTACGGGAATTGAAACGTTTTCGAACACTGCGGAATAAAATGTTATGAACCTATATTAAATCCTTAATGATATTAAGCACATTCAATCACACCATTAACTAGTTAGCACTTGCATCGCTCTGATGTGTAAAGTGAAGTAGGTCTGACAACACCAAAACAAACTTAACTCCACTAGTCATTTATTTAGAATCTACAGATGTATCAACATAAGAGTTCAAGGTTGAATTATCACAGCATATCCTTTTCAGTTCCCACATCACTTTAACAAATACCTAAATACGTACATATGTCTGAAAATTTTGTGGTTTCTTCAGTCGCGTCTCACTCATGGCCAAATTTGCGAGTCGAGTAAGGGGAATCTCCCCACCATGTGAATCTATTTGCGACACTCAGTTCCGTTCATCCCCATGCCTGATTTTTTGGTAAAGACATCGCGACTGGTGACTCTATTCCCACAATAATTATTGTTGAGCATTACCATTCCTCATCTCCTGTTCAACACTTGAAGCACGATAAAGCGTGGTGGAATGCCCGACTTGCTCCCGACTGTCAAACGAAACCACTCTCAAATCGCCTCGACGCCATTGTCGTCCACGTCGTCGTCCACATCTACAACTCGAATCAATCAGCATACCTTTGGAAATTTCATGAACAATTTGTCGTTCAATCGTTTATCGTCGCGCAATCCTCAGCCGAAGCAGCAGCTTGACACCAGGATTGCCGATACCGACTCAACTATGTCGTTGAATGGCAACACCACGAAGAAGGATTCAGGGCGCTACATCCCTCCCGCATCGACATCCATGACGAAGGCCTCCATCAACAACAATATCTTCGATTCACCTCCTTTGGCATCGGCAGCGGCTGCAGCAGCATGGCGCATAGCAGTATGTCCACGCAGTAATAAAACGTACTATTGGAATGTCGTGACACGCGAATCACGATGGAAGAAGCCACTTGAACTGGCGTCGGCGGATGAGGTGGAACAGATTCTTAGGAAGGAAAGAGAGCTGCGTACTTTCTTTGATGAAATGGAGAAGAACGTGATTCGACGGTTGGAAATGGGTGACTATGGGTCTGGCGTGCCGAGTAAGAAAAGAGGAGGACAGGGTCGTCATCAAGGAGAAGGAGGCGTCATCGCGGAGGGTAGCAGCATTGATCAGAGCTGGATGGTGACAGCTAATTCCCCCATGGAAAACAATGAAGCTGGCGCTGCTAACGATTGGATTGCTGGATGGATAACTCCCAGCTCGGACGTGGGTCTGAACTGTATGAGCATGGAGGGTCTTTCGGTGTTAGACCGTGCCGACGATATGAATCAACACCGCTCATCTGCATTGAGTTTGGATGACGGTTCCAGCATTGGTAGTATCGGCGATGTTAGCCGTGAGGAACGCGAGGATAAGTTCCGACCTCTCCTATCAACGAGCAGGCATCCGTCCAAGCTTGAACGGATCAAAAGTTCTAGCTCAAGACCGATTATTGACAAGCCGAACCTCATCCGAACTATAAGTAAGATGGAGGACGTTTTACTTGCACGCCAGATGAACAATTTGCCTCTGTGCATTGACAGTCCACGAACATATTCTGCTTCCGTTGCTGACCCACTAACACCAACCACGGAGACATGTGATATCCTATCGTCCCTTCATCTGAATCCGGATTCAGATAGTTTGGTCGCGAGCGTCCTATCTATGTTCTCGTCGACCAACTCGCCACTGACTCCATTTTCAGATGGCGACAGTCAGAGTGGCAATGCCTCGTCTCCATCATCAACGAGCAGTCCAGGGAGCGAACATTCTGCCTCGTCATCATCGTCGTCGTCGGTCAATACCAATATAGTCAAGCCAAATCTTACAAAGCGCAACTCCTGTAGCACTATCTACCTTGGATCGACACTCTCAACTCCGGACAAGGATGCGTTGATCAAGTGCGTCTGCGGGGTGTTCCGTGCTCACATGCTCCAGCGAGCTGAGGGAGGAGTTGCTACCTTTGCGTGTTCCACCTCCTCGTCATCCTCGTCATCAATGGAACATGCTATATTCAGGGATCGACGACCTTCTGGAGACTACCGATCTTTGGATACATCCTCTATTCCTTCTCTCGACGCAGTGACTGAATACTACCGATCTATATTCATGCGCAGTCAAATGGAAGTCGAATGTATCATAATTTCACTTATATATATTGAGCGATTAGTCAAGACGACGAATGGCAAGCTCAGTCCAAGACCTGACAATTGGCGCTCATTGCTATTCTCATGTATGGTCCTTGCATCAAAGGTATGGGATGATCTTTCAATGTGGAACTGCGATTTCTCAAAGATTGGTCCATTGGGGATGACATTCTCATTACATCGCACGAATGAGCTTGAGATTGAACTCCTACGAACGTTAAAGTACAAAGTCAAGGTCGAGGCAAGCGAGTATGCCAAGTATTACTTTTTTCTACGTAGCATGCTTTGTCGAAGTGGCTTGGTGAACGACTTGCTATCGCTCGAGGTTGGATCAGATCTCCTCAGGAAACCTTCTGCGAATGCCGCCCCTGTTGGCAGTGGCGAGAAGATGCGGCCATCAATCATGAAGGAACGGAGTAAGACCCATGGACAATTATAACCGCCACAGATGATGTCATTGAATACAATAGGAGTAAGCAATTGAATTTGACCAAATGAATTGAAATAAGTATTCATGTCTCTCTAGTAAAACGTTTTTAGACAATTGAAATAATCCTTGATGAATATGTTCATGTCAATTCTAATACTTTCACGCATATCAACTCCCCACCCCATTGCACTGATTGAATAAACTAACTTTCTAATTCTAATATAAACACGCAGTCTTTGTATTTGATCCTATTATCACTGAAATAAAGTAACAGTTAGTATTTCATATCTTTCACACTCCTACTTGCAGTACATTCGTTTTCATAAAAGCTAATCTTTGCTGGAGCGCTAGTCATTTCACCACCAGCCAATAGAAGTAAAGGAATCCAAGAAAAGTGTTGAATGCACCTAGAATGAAAGTCTTGTAAGGCGTTTAGGAGGTCGACTAGGGAGGCTTGCAGCATGAGTATTCGTTGTGGATGTATCCATTATGTTATCACTACCAGTATCGCTTGGGATTAGTTCACAGTTGGTTCGGCGGAAGAGCAGCCTATCCATTCGAACTTCTTGATCTGAGTAAATCCATCATTGACACCCGAAGAAGAAGATAAAGAAGGTGGTCGGATTATTGAAACTGAACCTACTGCCGAGGTCAATATAAGTATATTGAAATAACAGCAGTAACAGCAACAACGTCAACAATCTGATAGTAGTATTCATAGCGTGGGCAAGCGTGTTAATTGCTTGCTCACAATGATTTTGTGCTACCCATAATCTTAGAGTGGAGATATAGCGATGCTATCCGAATGATCCTCTTTTCTGACTTAGATATCATCTCATCACTGCACATTTGATATTCATACTGATTCTCGGTCAATCATACGGCAAATTCAAAAACGATTGCTTCCACAGGAAAAAGTAATTTACCCATGGACCACGTCGCGAAATTAACTTGATGCTATCTTATCTCAGTACTCCTCTGAATAGCCTCTGGCAAACCCACCCATTCGTCATCATTGTCGATATCCCCGACTCCGTCCATCGTCGTTTCGTTGCCCTCAGCGTATCCCCACAATGCACCAAGCTCGTCGGGCATA
>Ga0247843_1008154_pt1 | contig 12374 bp, 11 predicted proteins | sample LaCruzMarch2017__FD_192420 | JGI IMG/M metagenome (GOLD analysis project Ga0247843, IMG submission 192420) | Freshwater microbial communities from meromictic Lake La Cruz, Castile-La Mancha, Spain - LaCruzMarch2017_8m | ecosystem: Environmental > Aquatic > Freshwater > Lake | place: Spain...
AGGTGACATAGACCCCCAGCCTACTCCTTACGCACAGCCCCCTCACGCCCCTCCGCGCAGCGGCTCAGTTCAACGTGGTTTATCCACACTTAATTGTGGACGAATCTGATTCGTCCACAGTTTTTTGAGGGCAAGGAATTCTCCGGGTGGGTGGTGCTCACGCCAGCGGACGATCTGGCTACAAGCTCAAACGCTTTGCTTTGGTCGGTGCTGGAAATGGCTCCGACCTTCCTCACGCAGTTGCTTTCTTGATCTTTCCCGGTGCTGACTTGCTGGCGCGCCTGCGGGCAGGGCGGGCAAGGAAAAGGCTGTTGGGATTGCCAATGAAGACGGGCAGATCACCTTCAAGTTCGGCTTCCTTTTTGAGTTCGGCTGCAAGTGCGGCTTTCTCCGCTGGGGTCATGAGATGGAGGGGCTTGAGCATGGGGATAGTTAGCGTTGTGAGCCTGGGTTAGCAACTCGTTACTCGTTTGGCTTCCAGTGCTTCGGCGAGCTGGGAAACCAGGGTGGTAGCGATTTCAAATCGGTCCTTCACGGGCAGTTGAAGCTGACGCTCGTAAAAGGATGCAGAATCGCGGGTAGCCTCGCCCCATACCAATGGACAGCCGAGTGTCCGGGCGATCAGGCAGATGGCCTGGAGAAGCCGAAGGCCGATGCTTTTGACATTCAATGCCTTGCCCGAGATGCTGGGATGCACAAAGAGGAAATCGACCATGAGGTGATTGCACCAGGTTCGTCGCACCATCGCGCCGCCAAGACTGGTGGGGAACCAGTCGGCGGTGACTTTGAGGTAAAAGCAGAACTCGCCTTCGGGTTCATGTTCGATCATCGCTTCAAGCTGCGGAAGGCTGAACGCGGCGGTTTTGGTATCGCGGTAGTGCTTCCAGCGCTTGGCGGCAAGCAGGGCATATTCACGGGCATCGGCGGCGCGGGCCTGCATGGCTGCATCTTCCACCAACTCACGCGGCACACGCCAGCGCGTGGCGGACATGACATCCGTATTGTCCGCAAACGTGAGCATCACGTTCACCGGTTCCTCGTTGTGAGAAACGGCGAACGTGATGGGGACGATGGATGCTGCCTCTGACATGGTGGTGATGATGAATGCGCCGCCGTTCTTGATGGGCCGCCTCCAGCGATCACGTCAGCGGACGATCCGGCTGCAGGCCGAAAGCCTTCCGCTGCGCGGCGTTCGTTTCTACACGATGAGGGTAGGCCATGTCGGCGGCGTGCTGGAGATCGCGACGTAGTGGGTTGATTTCGGTCTCGATGAGGGTGCGGAGAACCTGGAGGATGGCGCTGGCTTTTCCCTGGGCTTGGGATGTGGCCCAGTCGGTCTTCTCATAGGCGCTGGCGAGGGTGGCGATGGCGGTGATCTCAATGGCAAGAACGCCTTTGAGGACGATTTTCGGCGAGGTGCCGGTCAATTGGTCACGGGCGTATTTGGCGTAGCGGATGAGTTCGTCGATATCGGCGTTGCTGAGGTTTTTGTTGATGCCAAAGGCGGCGCGTTGGGCGGCATCGTGTGCGAAGTTGCGGCGGGCACCTTTGAGGATGGGATCGAGGGCGATGAGGATTTTTCCATGCGCCTCTTTCTCCTCCTGGCTGCGGGTGCCTTTGCCCGCTCGGGCTTCGGCGATCTGGGTTAGTAGCGTATCCGTTTTGCCAAGCAGTTCCCCCAGCTTGGTCTGGTCGGCAGCGGACCATTCTCGCTCGGCGACCTTGGCGGCGACTTCGGGCTTTTCAGCCTCCAGCAGGCAGTCATCGGCGAGGTCGATGGCATCAACGAGGCTCTGGCTGATGAAGCCGGGTTTGGCGCGTTTCGGTTTGCCATTGTTGTTGTTTGGCTCCGGGGCGGGTGTGGGTGTGTCGGGCATGGTGGTTGGGGTGGGTGGATGGTGGATCGAAGAAAGCGGTTAGAAGATGGAGGATTGAAGAGGGTGGAAAGCGGGTGAGGGCTATTGGGATCGCTTTTGGGTGAAAAGGAGGGGTGTTTGGGACAAAATGGCGCACATTCCCATTTCAAGGGCGTCTGTTCGCGGTTCAATGACGGTCATTCGCAGTTCTGAGAGGTTTGTTCGGGTTTCAATGAGGGGTGGTTCGCAGTCCAATGACGCCGATTCGCGGTCCAATGCTGTCGTTTCGCTCTCCAACGACGCCGGTTCGCGTTCCAACGAGGGGTGATTCGCGCTCCAATGAGGCCGATTCCCAGTTCGAGGACAGGCGTTCCCGGATCGAGGTCGGGCATTCCGGGTTGAAGGTCGATTGTTCGCGCCTCAATGAGGTGGGTTCGAGTGGCGATGAGGGCTGCTCGCGGATGAAGTGGCTGCATTCTCGGCGCGATGACCCGGATTCGATGACCAAGGCGGAGTGCTGGAGGTCTGGTCTTCAATGCTGCCTTCACGAGGCTTTCCGCCATCACCGCAAGGGAAGCGTTGAGGTGCTTCGCGGTCAACGAAGGCGGTGATGGTGAAGGCACCTGATGCTGGTTTGGTGGAACCGACATAATTTTCGCGCCAGAGACTACGCGAATGCTGTAACCTGTGTCACGAACGAAATGAGTATTCTTTAGGTTTTGACGCTGCTACATGTCTGTGCGGGCATCTTGCCGACTTGATGCAGGTGTCTATTTAGACTTCTCCTGTCTGCGGCCCGCTTCGCACTTGCTTCCGTCCCGCGTGCGGCATGACCAGGCTTCGTGCCCGAAGCCTGGAGCACCGCTTTCTAGCGGAACCGGCCAGCGCCACCGCTCTGGAAAGCCGGGCTACTTCCTTGCCCTGGCGCGTCGGTTCATTTCCATGCCGGAAAGTATTCCGGCGAGCATCAGCCAGTGCGACAGGTTCTTGGTCTGCGTGAGGATGCGTTCGACAAGGCCGTGCGGATAACAGATCGCTAGGGCGACAAAAATGCCGAAGGCGACATATCCAGACAGGCTTTTCCCTCCGTAGCAAATCGCGCGGATACCATACCAAAGTGTGGCGGCTTCAAAGAGGATGAAAAAACTCCATCCCACCCAGCCGTTCTCAGCGAGGATGAGCCAGTAGAGGCTTTCGGTCAGGGGATTCGTCCAGTAGTTTTCATCAATGATGGTGAAGCCGCGCTCGCGGTCCCACTCTTCGAGGACCTCGCTGTATTTGAAACCGCGTGGCCGACTGTTGGCGATGCCGTAATTGTTCCAGCCAATGCCCAGAAGGGGGTAGTCTTTAAGCATTGCTTTGCACTGCCGGTTCAACACAGGGCGCAGATCCTCCGCATTGATTTCTTGGCTGATCTTCACTTCCTTCAGTCGTGAGTTCAGTGAGTCCATGGCGAACATCATGACGACCACCGCGCCGATGGCACCCATGATTGTGGCCAGCGCGGTCCTCATGCCAGGCCCGCGAATCCAAGCCATGAAAAGCACCACGCCCGCGCCGACGGCATACGCAGCCAAGGCGGCGCGTGAAACGGAGAGCAGGACACACAATCCAGCGCCGCCAAAAGCCGCGAGACAAAGCCACAGCAGCCAGCCTTTGATTTCCTTGTGCATCGCCGCCGCAAACACGACACAGGCGGTCATGTAGGCCCACATGGACATGGGATTCTGATGCTCAAACCAGCCTTTGATTTGGAAGTAGCCGTCGATGTAACGCATCTTCAGACAGATGTAAGCCTGGACCACCAGGCTAGCGGCAAGGCCGGTGATGGCGGCCCGCAGATCCTTTTCATCGCGAAGAAAAAGCGCCGCAGCAACGAAGATGAGGGTGCTTTTGAAAACACGAACAAAGGTCATGAGCACATAGGTCGGCTCCCAGGCGTTCACGATGGAAAGCAGGCCGGCGAAAGCCCAGCAGAGGTAGATCAGTGTCCCCGGCGGCAGCTTGGCACGGCGTGGCATGAGCGGCTCGCGCGGCCCGTTCAGTATCGCGATGATGAGAGCGAGGGAAAACACCTCGATGAACGACACTTCATAGCCCTTCACATGCCCGCGATAAGTGTCGATGCTGCCGAGCATGAAGGTGATGCGTCCCGGCTGCAGCGATGGCATGAAGATCATCAGCCCGAACAAAGTTCGCTGCCACGAGCGACGCGTGGCCATCATCATGCCCAGCAGCGGCGCGAGGCCGCCGTAGAAGACGAAGGCAATGATGAATTTGATCAGGTCTTTCAAGGCTTCAAACATGCCATGGCGATACCGCGAACACAATTCCCCTCATCTGCGGGGATGGCTCATCCGTGGCGCATGGAACACAATCCGGCCCCATGAAAAAACTCCTCTGTTCAATCATCACCCTTGCTGCGCTCACCCAGGCATCTCAAGCCGGTGTGATCATCACTTATGCCGAAGACCCAACCGCCAACCTATCTTCACTCTCCGGCACTCAGGTCTTCGATTTCAACACCACTGCCACCGGCAAAAGCTCCAACGTGGGCTGGAAAGGCGTCGGCACCTTCGATCAGCTCTACGTCAAGAATGCCGATGCCTACGGCGGTGCTGCTGATGCTCAGAATCCGAAAGGCTCACTCTATTCCTTGCAAGGCGCGGGCTCTGGTGTGCTGGCCAGCACACTGACCTTGGACACTGAGTCATCCTACTTCGGGATGTGGTGGTCTGCGGGCGATGCAAGGAATGTTCTGGAGTTTTACAACGGAGACACGCTGATGGGCCGCTTTAGCACGGCAAGCCTGATGGACCCGCTGCCTGCGAGCTACGACGGCAATCCTCTCAATCGCTCGATCAATCGCGGTGAGCCCTACGGTTTCATCAACTTCTTCGGGGATGAGAAAACCGCCTGGGACCGCATTGTGCTAACTAACAATGCCAGCTCTGGCTTTGAATCTGACAACTACACCACACGAGTCTCCGCATGGGACCCGCTGGTCGATGGTGCTCTGCCTGGCGTGCCTGTAGTCATCGTGGAGGGTGGCAAAACGACCAGCGTGACCGCCGAATCACTCAAAGACACCCGATGGAGTCTGGACGAGACCTCCGTGGGAGCCATTCCTGGAGCGCCCGTGCCACCTTGGACGCTGCTCGCAGCTTTCGCTGCCGTGTTCGTCGCCCGTCGTTCCATATGGATGCCGAAGATGGCCTGAGAGGTTTAACTTCAACTAGAAACACCATGTCCACCCCACGGCTAGACCCACAAACGCTGCGTACAGTCATCGCAGCGGTGATCATTGCCGTGGCGGTGCATTTCACGCAGTCAAAGGATCTGCTGGTGGACTTCACCCGACCAATTGTGATGACTTCACTGCGCTTGATCGGAGTCGATGCCGTGGATCGTGGTGAAGTGATGGCTGTGGGCAGTCTGCATGTGCCGTGGACGCGTGACTGCGCGGGGATCAATCTGCTGCTGATCCTGCTGGCGCTCGCCGTCTGGGTGAACCGCCAGGAGCGGCATGCCGGGCGCTTCTGGCTGCGTGTGATCAGCATGATCCCGGCTGCGCTCGCGGCGAATGTGCTGCGCGTGCTGACGCTCATCGCATACCGAACGCTGGCCTATCCTGGTGTGGAGAGCCCGCAAACGCATTACTTCATTGGTTTCCTCTGGCTGGTGCCCTTTGTGGCGTTCATCACTCCGAGAGATCATCGCTCGAAGTCCTCAGGCATCATGGAAACCCTGCACGCCGCCGCCGTGGTGTCGTTGCTCGCACCGATGTCAGGCACGCCGAATGCCTCACTCATCACACTCGCGGCGGTGATTGGTCTCTCACTCTGCCGCGCGCGTGAAAGCTCGCGAGCGATGCTGTATCTTTGGTTCTCATGCGGTATCGCCATAGCCATCGTGAGCATGGAGTCCTTTTGGCTGCCTTGGCTGCTGCTGTGCCCATTGCTTGTCGATCTCCGCAAGCTTCGCTTGTCCCAAGGCATCTGCGTTCTTTGCACCCATTCACTTATCGCCATGCAGCCCTGGGCGTGGTGGCTCGCTGGAGTTGGTGTCGTCGTAGCTCGACTTTCCAAAGCCGAGAACGGAGTCTCCTGGCTAGCGAAGAAAACTCAACCTGGTGAAGAAGATCAGAAGATGATCTTCTCGCCTCTGGAGAGACAAGCTACGTTTTTCGCTGCGCTCGCTCTCCCGTTCATCGCCTCAACTCTGCTCTCACTCGGGCAGGCAGCGTGGACACCACCATCCAACGTCGAGGCACGTCCGATTAACCAAAGCGGCTATGAAATCCGCATGCATGGTCAGCCAAAGCACATCGGTCTCGCGTGCTATGCGGCAGCCAGTCGTGACCGGCATCACACTGTGAAGGTGTGTCTCAAGTATCGCGGTATCGAGGTGGCAAGCGTCGAGGACACTCCGCTCGTCTTCACCGAGGGCCGCCACTGGTTTCGAGAATTCTTCCTTCAAGATGGCCAGCTTCTCCCTGACTACGCTGCCTATGTGAAGATCACCTTCCGCCCCTGGTCCGACCCCGGCGTGCATCTCATCTTTGTCTCGCTGCGTGAAAAACAATCTCCCGCTGAATTCAGCGCGGCCTGCGAGCAACTTGCCGAACAATTTTACCAACGATGCCTTCCGCAAACGACTCTTGCTCACCAGTAACTCGGATTTCCAAAGCCAATATGGAGCCTCTCCTGGCTGCTGACACCTCCCAGAACTCGGCTCTGGTGAGGCAAGCTACGGTCGGCATCCTCATCCGCTTTGCCAACTCAGCCGCCACGCTTCCCGATGTGCTCGCCGCGCTCAAGGCTCAGACGTTGCAGCCCGATGCCATCCTCGGCGTCGATTCCGGCAGCAGCGATGGCTCCGACAGGCTCATCCGCAACGCAGGTGGCCAGGTCATCTTCTGGAGCCATCGTTATGAACATTCCAAGGTGCTCAACTTTGGCCTGAAACAACTCCCGACAGATCTCGTGCTCGTGCTCAGCTCCCACACGGTGCTTGAAGATCCAGAGACGCTCTCCCGCATGGTCAAATGCATGAGTGATCCACGCACCGCCTGTGTCAGCCTGAAGTGGGACGATGACCCCTTTTACAGCGATGCCATCGACTGGGGTGAACTCAGCGCCGAGGGCCTCAAATTCGGCTCCATCTACAGCAACAGCATGGGAATGCTCCGCCGCAGCCTGTGGGAGCGCCAGCCTTTCGATGAATCTCTCGACACCGCTGAGGACTACGCGTGGGCCATTCATCAGGTCCACCTCGGCAACGTCTGCCGCCGTCTCGCCTTGCCCTTCCGCTATCGCCGCAGCGGCCACAATCGTGATGGCGAGTTCGCCCGGATCGTCTTTGGCCTCGCCCGCCAACATCGTCTCAAAGTCACCTGGCTCGGCCTGCGCGCCACCCTCACCGCCTGGCTTAAAGCCGTATTCCAGCGAGATTCAGACGCGGCGCTCCATCGTTCACGCTTGATCGCCTGCTGTCGGGCGCTTTTGGCTTAGCTGAAGAATGTGTCCTCGTGGCTGTAAGGCGGTGCGCAGCAGCAGAGGAAGCGCAGGGTTTGTGAGGCGGTGATTTGATGCCAGGCACCGGGCGGGATGAGGATAGCATCGCCGGGGGTGACATCGCGGGTTTCGCCGTCGATCTCCATGGTGCCGGTGCCTTCGAGGATGAAGTAAAATTCCTCGCTGAGCTGGTGGTAGTGGCGCTCGGTGGGCTGGCCGACGGGGACGGTGGCTTCGGCGAGGCTTTGGTTTTGCACGGGCGCGTTCGTGAGGTCCAGGATGCTGCGGATGGTGCTACCGTCCTTGGTGGTGAAGGGAGTTTGTTGGGAAAGCGGGTTGATCGTCATGGCGGCGTCTGGCATCGTTCTTCGGCCAGCGCGAAAGGGCAAGCAAACGCATGAGGTTTCACACACAGGATTGTTCCGCCATTATCACCGGAGCCTCATCGGGGCTGGGGGCGGAGTTTGCGCGGCAGCTCGCGCCGGAGGCGCGAGCGCTGGTGCTGGTGGCGCGGAGGTTGGATGCTCTGGAGGCGGTCAAGGCGGAGCTGCTGACGCTACGTCCGGCACTGGTCGTGCATGTCGTCGCGGCTGACATCGCGACGGGGCAGGGCAGGGGAGTGGTGCTGCAACAGTTGGCCGCGTCCGGCATCCAAGCGAACCTGCTCATCAACAACGCCGGCATCGGCGACTACGGCACGCTCGCCAGCGCGACGCGGGAGAGGTTGTGCGCGCAGCTTGATGTCAATGTCAGCGCCGTGGTGCTGCTGACCCATGCACTGCTGCCGCAGTTGCGTGACCGACCCCGCAAGGACGGCGCGGCTGCGGCGGGCATAGTCAATATCAGCTCACTCGCCAGCACGCTGCCCATGCCGGACTTTGCCGTCTATGCCGCCTCAAAGGCCTTCGTCACCAGTTTCAGCGAGGCGCTCGCCGTCGAGTTGGAGCCTGAGCACATCACCGTGACCTGCGTCTGTCCGGGGCCGACGCCCACAAACTTCGGCAGCACCGCGCGCCGCCCGGACGGGCAGGATACGGACCGCGAGGGACAGTCGCTCCTGCGCATCCCAGTCACGCAGGTCGTGGCGCGGGCGCTCCAGGGGCTGAGGGCAGGGGAGGCTTGTGTTTTCCCAGGCGCGGGCGTCACCATTGTCGGCGCACTTTTCCGCCTGCTGCCGCGTCCGCTGCTGCGCTGGCTCTTGCGGCGGCGTTTTAACAAACGCACAGTCTGATCTCATCACACATGTCACCGCCTTCTCCAGAAACCACCCGATTGAACGACAATCAAGGCCCGTCGCCCTGGCAGGCACCGAAAAAGCCCGGCCTACTGTCCTCGCTCAGTCGGCTATTCATACTCGTCATCATCGCGCTGCTCCTGGTGCTGCCGTTCACCCCCTTCGCCGGCAAGATCAAAACCGCCATCAAGGAGATCGCCAGCGCCGCGCGCAAGGGGCGCACCGAAGTCATCACACGCGAAGTAGAAAAGACAGTCGAGGTGCCCCGCGATGTCATCAAAGAGGTGGTCAGGGAGGTCGTGAAGGAAGTCCCAGCGCCGCCGCCGCCTCTGCCGGAGAACTACATCCCGCGCAAGGATGCCGACGTGGCCACCTTCTACAACGGCATCACCATCAAGACTAAGCTACAGACAGAGCAGGGAACCTTCGCCAGCCTGGAGCGCCTAAACCCCGATGCCTACAAGGCTGAGTTCCAACTCAGCGTGCGCGTGCCCAAGGCCAACCAGACCGTCCCCGAGCTGTCTCGCATCAACAAGGCGCTGCCCTCTCTGCTACCCGACCTGGGAGCCATGCTCACCACCGCAAAGGTATCCGGCTTTTACCATAAGCTCTACGAGAACAAGACCGCCTCCATTCAGCGCGACCTCACCCGCCTCAACAAGATACTCGACCGGCACAACTTCTTTGACTGCGAGACCATCCTGGAGCTGATCCACCCCGTGTCGAAGCGGCGGACCCTCCTCATCCAGTCCGAGATGGACGTCGTCGCCGACGGCTCCGATGGCGACCGCATGGCGACGCTCGACGAGTACATCTACATGTCCGACTACTATCAGCCGTTCACCAGCTACGCCTGGACAAAGCGCACCAAGACCCCCAACCCACTCCTGTCCCGCTGGGAGGCCCGGCTCAAGACCGCCAAGGAGCAATTCGCCGTCAAAGGACTCTCCGCCCAGCGCAACAGCGAGATCAAAGCCCTCATCAGCCAGCTCGAAATCGAGATCAAGGAGATGAAGGCCCGCAGCAGCCTCATCGCTGAGAAAGACCCCTTCGTCGTCATCTCCCTCCTGTTCCGCCCCTACGCCGCCACGAACAAGCACACGCCCCAGATCGGCGACTACGCTGTCGTTATCCACGGCGACAAGATGTATCCCGCCATCTGTGGCGACTACGGCCCCTCTTTGAAGATGGGCGAGGCTTCGCTGTTCATCGCCAAGACCGTCAACCCCCAGGCCACACCCTATCGCCGTCCCGAAAGCGACCTCAAAGTCACCTATCTCATCTTTCCCGGCACCGCCGAAAAGCCCAATGCCCCCCCGGACCTCGACCGCTGGCACGAGAAATGCAGCGCCTACCTCAAGGAGATCGGCGCGCCCGGCTCCGGCAATGAACTCCATCGCTGGGCCGACCCTTTTCCAAAACCCGCGCCGCCGCCAGTCCCGGCACCTGCGCCCACGCTTCCCGCCACAACCCCGGTAACGTCAGCCGTCGCTCCGCCCACGGCTCCTGCAAATCCCGCCGCGCCTCCCGCGATAAGTCCGGCCGCAGTTCCGCCCGCTACTACCACCACACCGCCAGCGAAGTAACCTTCGTCGCAGATGCAGCCCGCTGACGACACTCAAAAGCAGGACGCCCTACAGCTTTGTAAACTACACACAATGTATGTAATGTATAATATATAGGTAGTGGGTCAGATGAATTATGGTAAATCAGTTCGGTAAGCGATCCCTGGCTTGTGCACCTCTGGATCAGGGCCGCCTTGCAGGATCGCAGGTTTCTCAACCTTCATGCTGCGGCGTTGGTCAGGCGGGTGAGCTGACGCGAGGAAATCCTGAAGATGAAATTTGATCGCTTCGTGCGCGACGTGCTCTCCTTCTCAAGATCGAGATTGTTGATGGTCAGCACTTTATTTGCTGCCGATGCCTCCCCTTCCCTTCACTGTCTGAGCCGTAGATTTCGAACCAACGCAGAAATCCGCGTCATTGAAATAGACCCCCACGGCCCTGCGGTAAGAGTCCTGACCGACGCTGGTGATTTGAAGGTGTTCGCTGAACTGCTAGGAAAAGATCGCGTAAAGATCGAATGCCGTGGCGGAGTCTTGCAGGGATAACTGAAGCCGCTCAAACTCCACCGTTAGATGTTGGAAGCGAGCGTCTGATTTTCTGGAATTATGCAAATTGAAACGCCTGACTCCTACTTTCACTCACGAAGCAGCAAATGTGCTGATCTTGGCAACTGACTCATTCGGATTTCGAGTTATTGGAAGTCTCCCCGAACCAGTGACTCTCAGCGGAGTTTCGCAGCAGCGTGAGGGAAAATGCGAGGTCATTCGAGCCTCTTGCAAAACCCTGAATTCATCGAGATTTGCGATGGATGGTCGACATGAGAAAAGCAGCCTCATGCGCTAAGTTGAAGTGTGACCGACGACTCAACGATGAAACTGCTTTCCCATATCTACCTTGGCATCCAGCGGATGCTTTTGCCAGCACTCAATGAAGAAATGGGAGAGCTTTCGGCCAGAGAGAAACGCTTTGTCGCCATCTGCGAAGTCACACGTTTGGAAGCATTCATGGAACCTTGCGCCTGGCGCGGCAACGGTCGCAAGCCCAAGCCGCGACTCCATTTGGCGCGTGCCTTTCTCGCCAAAGCGCTCTGGAACCTGCCGAGCACTCGCGCCATCATTGACCGCCTGAAATCCGACACGAACCTGCGCCGACTCTGCGGTTGGGAAAACGGCCCCAATGAAGTACCTGATGAAGCCACCTTCTCGCGTGCCTTCGCCCACTTTGCCCAGCTTGGCCTCGGCAGTGCCGTGCATGAGCAGCTTATCAGCACGCATCTTGGAGAAGAAGTCATCTGGCACAGTTCCACCGACGCCACTGCGATCGAAGCACGTGAAAAGCCCCATGTTGAAGCCCCCACTCCAGCACCCAACCAAGACGCCATCCCCACGCCGGGCAAACGCAAGCGTGGTCGCCCACGCAAAGGCGAAGAGCCGCCAGCGCCTGATCTCACGCGCTTGGAGCGTCACCTCACTGGCAGCTTGCAAGACAACCTTACCGACATGCCGCAGGTGCATTGCACCCACGGCTGCAAAAAGAACGCCAAAGGCCACACCGACCACTGGATTGGTTACAAGCTGCACCTGAGCACTGGCGATGGAGACGTGCCCCTGGCCGCCTACTTGAGTGGAGCCAATCTGCACGACAGCCAGCCCGCCATCCTCTTGCAACAGAGCGTCGCAATGCGCACTGGAGGCGTGTACTACGATCTCAAAGACGCCGCGTATGACGCCGCCGCGATCAAAGCCCACAGCCAGTCCCAAGGCAGCGTGCCCATCATTGATGCCAACAAACGCCGAGGAGCCGAGCCGCCGCCGATGGAGCCAGACCGCGCCCGCCATTACAAGGCACGCAGCAGCGCCGAGCGGGTGAACTCCAATCTCAAGGACAACTACGGCGGGCGCATGGTGAGAGTCAGAGGAGCGAACAAAGTGATGACGCATCTCATGTTCGGAGTCGTGGTGATGAGCGCCGAGGCGCTCATCCGCTTGCTGTGAGCCAAGCGAAGTAGGTCAGAAGAGAGTCCGCCGACTAAGGTGCGGAGAGTCCATGCACCCAGGTCAGGAAAATGACCACAAAACACGCTTCTGAAAGCCAATGACGAGCACTCAGAGCCAAGGGAAAGCCGATGCGATGAAAGCTCCGCCATCGTGAGATGAAAAAACTCTCCGCGACCTTGCATCTTGAAGGTTTTGCAAGAGGCTCT
>Ga0247843_1008158_pt1 | contig 12371 bp, 14 predicted proteins | sample LaCruzMarch2017__FD_192420 | JGI IMG/M metagenome (GOLD analysis project Ga0247843, IMG submission 192420) | Freshwater microbial communities from meromictic Lake La Cruz, Castile-La Mancha, Spain - LaCruzMarch2017_8m | ecosystem: Environmental > Aquatic > Freshwater > Lake | place: Spain...
TTGACAATCTTAATTCCTATTTTACTGATATTATAAATAAACGAAAGGACTTATATAAGTCTTATTTTAATGGTATATACCGAGAATGAATATCAATGGCAACTCCTTTTAGAATTAAAAGGTCTGCTGTACCGGGTAAGAAACCGGTAGTTGCAGATTTACAATCAGGCGAATTAGCACTTAATACTTATGACGCAGAACTTTATACCATAAGAGAAAGAAGTGGTATAGGTACTGATATTGTAAGACTTGGTGTGGGTACAACAGTCACAAATATTTTATATGTTACGAAAGATGGAAGTGATACAAACACAGGAAGAAAACTTGGAGATGCAAAAGCAACAATCGCAGGAGCAATCGCAGCAGCAGGAGCAGGAACTGTTATTAAAGTTAGTGCTGGATCTTATGTAGAAAATAACCCGGTTATTATTCCAGAACAAGTAAGTATTATTGGTGATAGTTTAAGAGAAGTATCAGTATCACCACAGAATGCAAATCAAGATTTATTTTATGTTGCAAATGGGGATTATATTGCCGAAATGTCCTTTACTGGGTCATTAAATTCTGGTAAGGCAATTGTTGCATTTAATCCAGTAAATGTGGGATATTTTAATGCTTCTCCTTATGTACAGAACTGTACGAATTTCATTCCAAATAGTATTGGAATGAAAATTGATGGAAAGAATGCAATAGGACCATTAAAGACAATGGTTGTGGACTCTTATACTCAATATAATCAGGGTGGTATTGGAGTTTCAATTACGAATGAAGGATATGCCCAGTTAGTTTCACTTTTCACTATCTGTGATGAGATTGCTATTTTCTGTGGTTCTGGTAGTGCCTGTGACTTAACGAACTCTAACTCATCATTTGGTAATTATGGATTAGTTGCCGATGGAGTTGGACCTAAAAAATATACTGGAATTATTACAACTGCCGCAGATGCAAATAGTGATACTTTTGTTTTAAATTTAAATGTTCCAACCCTGAATGTAAGTAATGCCCTTTATGATAATGTGAGTGGAATTGTTACGGTCACTACATCTTCAAATCACAACTTTAATGTGGGAATGGGCGTAACGATTTCTGGATTAAAGTTTAATTGCAATTCTGTGAATACAGTTACTAATTATAATATTAGTACTGCGAATTATACTAGTACGACTGGTATTTTAACCGTAACGACATCTACTAATCACAATTTTTCTGTTGGTATTAGTGTTACGATGTCTAATTTGGTATTTTCTTGTAATTCTGGAAATGGTATATCTACGGCATATTTCCCACCAGCACCAGGTGATAATAATGGAGACTCAAATTATATTTTCGATGTAATATCATTACCAGCATCTAATCAATTTGTCGTAAATGTAGGAACTTCTACAATTACTCATAGTTATGTGAATGGTGGTGTAGTTTCAATTAGCACGATTGCAAATTTCCCTTCTGGAGATTATGGATATATTTTTGAGGTTGCTGCTATTGGTGCCGCAAATAGTTTCTCTGCTTATGTTGGAGTTTCTACACTTTCACATACCTATAATTCTGGTGGAACTGTTAAAATAAATACCACAAGACCATTTGACGGACAGGTTGTATTTTTTGATGAATTATATTACACCGTTGGAAGTGTGACTGTTGGTTCTGGTGGAACTGGTTATACTCAAAATGTAGACATTACTTTTAGTAATCCAAGCGAACCTTGGGGAGTTGTTGCATCTGCTGTGGGGGAAGTTACAAATGGTTCTGTGACTTCTGTAGAAATGGTTTCTAATGGAAGAGGATACTCAGGAATACCAACATTGACTTTTGCATCACCAAACTCTGGAATAAATACTGCAACAGGAACTGCAAATTTAGTTCCCACATATTATGTAATTACAAGGTCAACACCAATATCTGGTGGTATTTGTACGATTACTGTGAATGATAATATTCCTTATGCAGTGGGTCTTGGTTCAACTGTTCCTTTCTTTAAGCAAAGTCGACTATTAGCATCAGGTCATTCTTTGGAATACATTGGTTCTGGAACTAATATTAACAGTGCTCTTCCTAATCAAGGTGGAATTACAATTCAAAAAAATGAAATTGATATGAGAAATGGTGGTTTGGTAATATATACCTCTACCGATCAATCTGGAAATTTTCGTATTGGTGATGGTGTTGAAATTAATCAACAGGACGGAACTATTTCAGGATCATCATATACCAAGAGTTTATTTTCTACAATGACACCATTCATACTCGCATTAGGAGGAGATTAAAAAAATGGCATTAGCACTTAATGTATTTAAAACAGTTACTAAAATCGTAGGAACAAGTGCGGTTGGTATTTATACTGCTCCGGTTGGGTATACTGGAGTTGTTCTTTTGGCACAAGTTGCGAATATTGGTGCAACTTCTGCGGATGTTTCTCTTTCACATCAAAGAAGTGTTTCGGGAATTGCCGTAACCACTGAAATGTTAAAACAATATCCAATTTCTGGAAATGATACTGCAAATCTTATTTCTGGAAAATTGGTACTTGAGTCTGGTGACGTTTTAGTTATTTCGGGTAGTCATGTATCTAACTTGAAGTTTGTCGGAAGTATTTTAGAAACTCTTAACTAAAATGGCAAAATATATTAGCAATCGTCAACAAAATCTTAAGATTGGTATTGTTTCTTATACTGAAGATAAAACAGTACTTGAGGTTATTGGTAATGTTGGCATAGGAACCACGAATGCAACATCTAAACTTTGGGTTGGTGGTGATGGATACTTTACAGGAATATTAACCGCAAGTAGAATTTTTAGTAGTGTCTATGGTGAATTTACTGGTGGAAGTATTACTGGTACTAATATTGTAGGTTCTGCATTAAGTGTTTCTGGAATTTCCACATTAGGAGTTACATCAGCAACTAATTTAACTTCACAACAACTTAATGTTTCTGGTAATTTGGGTATTGGAACCACAAATGCAACATCTAAACTTTGGGTTAATGGTGATGCAAGAATTACTGGAATTTTAACAATCGGCACAAGCTCTATAGTACTTGACGGAGCAAATAATAAAATTTATGTTGGATCTGGAGTTACTATTAGTGCAACAGAAATTTCAATTGGTTCAAATATAATTGGTTCTGGTGGTTTTTCTGGTAATGTTTCTAGTGCAACCTTTGCAACATCAAGTGGAATAGCAACAAGTGTAATTGGTGGAATTGCATCAGTTACACAACTTAGTGTTTCTGGAATTTCCACATTAGGAGTTACATCAGCAACTAATTTAACTTCACAACAACTTAATGTTTCTGGTATTACAACAGTAGGATTTGTTACTGCATCTAATATCTACTCTTCTGGTGTCGTAACTGCCACAACATTCTATGGAACTTTTGCTGGTAATGCATCTAGTGCAACTTATGCAACTAATGCAGGAATATCAACAAACATTAAGGGTGGTGCTATTGGTAATATTCCTTATCAATCTGCTGCCGACACAACAGCATTCTTAATAAATGGTGATTCCGGAACAATACTCCAGTCTAATGGAGTCGGTAATTTACCTACTTGGGTCACTCCTGCTGCTGCTGCTGCTGGTGCTATCACTGGTCTTACAATTCGTGATGAAAATAATATAGTTAGTGGTTTAAATAGTGTATCGGCACTAAACTTTGTTGGATCTATAGTATCTGTTGCTTCTACTGCCGGTATTGCTACAATTACATTCTTAGATTATGTTTCTAATGCCGGTATAGCAACATTTGCGACATCAGCAGGTATTGCAACTTATGCTACTAATGCTGGAGTAAGTACTTATGCAACTAATGCTGGAGTAAGTACTTATTCTGACAATGCAGGAATAGCAACTTATGCTACTAATGCCGGTATAGCAACAGCACTTCAAAACGTAAGAACTTTTCAAATTACTGGTGATGTTGTTGCTTCTCCAATAAGTTTTGATGGAACTGGTAATGTATCATTAGCAGCAACAATACAACCAAATAGTGTTGGACTTGGAACTGATACGACCGGTGATTATGTAAGAGACATTACCGGAACCGTAAATCAAATTAGTGTAAGTGCAACTTCTGGTGAAGGTTCTACACCTATATTAAGTATTCCTAGTCAATTCACTGCACCACAAGACGTAACAGTTACAAGAGATTTATTAGTTAGTCGTAACTTAAATGTAGATGGTAATATTACGATTGGTGGAACATCTGCGACTTTATTTACAACCGAACTTAAAATAGCAGACCCTGATATTGTTCTTGGATTTAGAACCGACGGAAGTGGTAATGATATTTCTAATGATAATACAGCAAATCACGGTGGTGTTGCACTTGCATCAACTGAAGGAACACCATTAGTTCAGTTATTCATTGCTGGGATTGAGACTGCTCCTGCAACATATAAAAAGATAATGTGGTTTAAGTCCGGTACTTTTGCCGGACTTGGAACTGATGCTTGGTTGATAAATTATGCTGTTGGTATTGGATCCACTCAATTTCCAACAGGTACAAGACTTGCTGCTGGTAATATTCAGTTTACACAAAATGACTTAGCAGTTGTTAGAAACATTAATGCCTCTGGTGTGGTTACGGCTACTTCTGGTTTTGCTGGTAATGCATCTAGTGCAACTTTTGCAACCAATGCCGGAATAGCAACTTATGCAACTAATTCTGGAGTAAGTACTTATGCAACTAATGCTGGAATAGCAACCTTTGCCACTAATGCAGGTATAGCAACAAACCTTAAGGGTGGTGTTATTGGTAATATTCCTTATCAATCTGCTGCCGACACAACAGCATTCTTAACAAATGGTGGTTCTGGAACAATACTCCAGTCTAATGGAGTCGGTAATGCTCCTACTTGGGTCACTCCTGCTGCTGCTGATGCAATTACTGGTCTTACAATTCGTGATGATGGCACTATTGTTGGTGGTGCTAATAGTGTATCCACACTAAACTTTGTTGGATCCATAGTATCTGTTGCTTCTACTGCCGGTATTGCTACAATTACATTCTTAGATTATGTTTCTAATGCCGGTATAGCAACTTATGCAACTAATGCAGGAATTGCTACTTTTGCAACTAATGCTGGAGTAAGTACTTATGCAACTAATGCAGGTATAGCAACCTTTGCCACTAATGCAGGAATATCAACAAACCTTAAGGGTGGTGTTATTGGCAATATTCCTTATCAATCTGCTGCCGACACAACAGCATTCTTAACAAATGGTGGTTCCGGAACAATACTCCAGTCTAATGGAGTCGGTAATGCTCCTACTTGGGTCACTCCTGCTGCTGCTAATGCAATTACTGGTCTTACAATTCGTGATGAAAATAATATAGTTAGTGGTTTAAATAGTGTATCCGCACTAAACTTTGTTGGATCCATAGTATCTGTTGCTTCTACTGCCGGTATTGCTACAATTACATTCTTAGATTATGTTTCTAATGCTGGAGTAAGTACTTATTCTGACAATGCAGGAATAGCAACTTATGCAACTAATGCTGGAATATCAACAAGTGTAATTGGTGGAATTGTATCAGTTACACAACTTAATGTTTCTGGTATTTCTACATTTACTAGTGGTCCAGTATTCATAGGTGCAGCAATATCAACAGGAACAGCATTACAAAGACTTCAGGTAACTGATGGTGCTTATGTTTCTGGTTCTGTTGGTATTGGAACCACTAATCCAACATCAAAACTTCAAGTTCAGGGTGATGTTTCAGTTTTAGGTATCATTACTGCTACCCAGTTGTCCACAGGAGCATCAGGAACTGGTGTTAATATTAGTACTGATACTATTTCTGGACCTTCACTACTTTATATTGACCCTGCTGCTGTTGGAGATAATACTGGTGCAGTAAGAATTAAAGGTGATTTATATGTAGATGGTACTCAATTTATTGTTAATTCCACAACTATTGAACTGGCTGACTTTAATGTTGGTATTGCAACCACAGTAGGAACAAATGCTCTTCTTGATGGTGCTGGTATTGGTATTGGTTCTACTGGTATAAGAAAGACATTAACTTGGAATAATAATTCTACAGCACTTAAGTCTAGTGAAGACTTTGATGTTGCTTCTGGTAAAGTTTATAAGATTAATGGAACATCAGTTCTTTCTAATAATACTTTAGGAAGTGATATTGTAACTTCTTCATTGACTTCTGTTGGAACCTTAACTAATCTAAGTGTTGGTAATGTTTATTCATCAGGCATTGTAACAACATTAAGTTTGAGAGGTTATAGTACATTAGTTGGAACAGCAAGTTCTACCACAACAACTTTTGTTGTCACTGTTGCATCAAAAACCTCAAATCATCGTTATTTTGGAACTGGATCTGGAAGTGCATATTTTATTGATGGAATTGAGTCTCCATTCTTAACATTATTACCAGGAAAGATATATCGTTTCACACAAGAAGATGGGACCAATAGCAGTCATCCAATATTATTCTATTATCAGGCAGATAAAACAACTGGATATACTACAAATGTAACAACAACTGGAACTCCTGGTTATGTTGGGGCATATACTGAAATAGTGGTTACTGATACAACACCAGTAGTTCTTCATTACCAGTGTTCTAATCACGCATATATGGGTAATGCGGCATACTTTAGTTCTAATGTCGTTGATACTCCATATCAAATTACTGCTCGTAGTGGTATTAATGTCACTGGTGTAGTTACTGCTACTTCATTTGTTAAGACTGGTGGAACTTCATCACAATTCCTCAAGGCTGATGGTTCAGTTGATGTTAATAATTATACTACAGATGTGATTGGAATTTCATATGCAATTTCATCTAATATGTTTATGCCTTAGACTTGTTAAATATATACATATCTTACAATCTTTTTCTTAATTAATTATGCCCGCAAACTTTAGTCCAATTTTTAGTATTGCCCCAAGAGTTTCTTCTGTTAGAGTTTCTGCTGCTGCAACAGTATCTGATGGAACTGCAACTGTCGGTACAAACATTTACTTAGCATTTACTCCAGGCACAAATGGGAGTTATATACAAAGAGCTAGATTTTCACTTTCAGAAGCAACAATGAGTACTGCATCTACTGGAGCAACTTTAAGAATTCATATTGCAACTACTAACACAGGAACACTTACTACAGCAAATAATTTTTTATATCAAGAAGTTAATGCATCATCACAAACTCCATCAACAACCTCATCATCATTTCCAGTCGATGTTCCTTTAAACTTTGCACTACCTGCAGATAGATATTTGATGGTTTCTACAAGTATTGTTCCCGCTGCAAATACTGCCTGGGTTGCTACTGTAATTGGTGGAGATTATTAATGCTTGATTTGGGTCATTTATATAATACTTCAAATAGAAGCATACAATATTTTTCTACACCCGGATCTTGGGTGACTTGGAATAAACCAAGATATTGTAGTTTTATTCGAATATTATGTATTGGTGCTGGTGGTGGTGGTGGTCGGGGTGGATCCATATCAGCGAGTTATGCAGCAGGTGGTGGTGGTGGTGGGTCTGGTGCTATGACTTATGTTATAATACCTGCAAATCTTCTTCCAGATATATTATATGTTTTTTGTGCTCTTGGTAGTACAGGAGCAGGAGGAGCATCTTATGTTTCTGTTGCACCAAATAATTCAGGAATTTATACTGTTTGTTATGCAAATGGTGGTAATAATGGTGCTAATGCATCACCAGGAAATTCTTATGCTTATGGTGGAAATGGTGGTTCTGCTTCATCTGCAAGTAGTTTTATTTTAGGGTCTGTATATGCATTTACTTATGGGGGTCAAACAGGAGGTGAGGGTGTGGCTGGTCAAACAGGAGGTGAGGTTTACTATCCAACAACGGGTCTTTTACTCTCTGGTGGAGGTGGAGGTGGTGGATATTATTCTGGTGTGGGATTTGGTGCTCAAAGAGGTGGATACATTTATTCACCAGCATCACAAACAAGTGTATACAACATATTCCAAACAATTACAAATGGTTCAAATGGAATAGAATTATATAAACCTTTGCTTTCTACTGGAGGTTCCGGAGGTGGTTCAAACGGTGGTGCAGGAGGTTTTGGTTCTGGTGGTGGTGGTGCCGGGTTCGAGACTTTCACTAACGCCAGAGGTGGTAATGGTTTAGTAATTATTCAAACTTGGTAAATAAAAATGTTAGATTTTTTACATCTTCCAAAACCTCAAAATGGATATATTGATTACTTTCCAGGATTTTCAAATACTAGTGGAGGTACTTGGCAAGTCTGGAACAAACCAAGAGGTATTAGTATGATACAAATTACTTGTATTGGTGGTGGAGGTGGTGGAAGGACGGGGTGGAAAAGTTTAACCACATCTGGTACTACTAGAAGTGGTGGTGGAGGTGGTGGGTCTGGTGGAGTTTCATTTGTTACTATACCAGAATTTATTCTTCCAGATATTCTTTATGTAAGTGCTGGTGCTGGTGGTGCTGGTGGAGTAAATAGTAGTTCCAGTGGAGCATCAGCAGGTGCTAATGGTATTGGTTCTTATGTTTCCATCACCAGAAGCACTGCAGCAATTTATACTATTTGTTTTGCGAATGGTGGTAGCGGAGCTGTAGTAGGAACTGAGTCTGCTGGTACTGGTGGTCTTGCTGCATCAGTTGCAACGGCTGCTGCAACATTACTTAGTGGGCAAGGATATCTTTTTGCATTTGCGGGTCAAGCAGGTAGTAGTGGAAATAGCACTACTGGAACCTCAATCACATATCCAACAACGGGTCTTTTATTTTCTGGTGGTGCATGTGGTGGTGGTGGAATTTCTGCTGCTGGACAAAATATTACGGCACCAGCATCACAAACAAGTGTATACAACATATTCCAAACAATTATTGGTGGTTCAAATGGTTTGTCTGGTTTAGATGGTTCATCTGGAATAGAACTATATCAACCTTTGCTTTCTACTGGTGGTAGTGGAGGTGGTTCTTCTACTAGTGCTATTGATAGTGGAGGTTCTGGTGGTAATGGTGGTGCAGGAGGTTTTGGTTCTGGTGGTGGAGGTGGAGGTGCAGGACCTACATCTACTACAATTAGTTCCACAAATCTTGGTGGCAACGGTGGTTCTGGTTTAGTTATAATCAATTGTTGGTAAAAAAATGTTAGATTACTTAGATATTCCAAAATCACAAAACGGATACATAGATACTTTTAGAGGAAATTCCACAGGAGATACTTGGCAAGTCTGGAACAAACCAAGAGGTATTAGTATGATACAAATTACTTGTATTGGAGGAGGAGGAGGAGGTGCAGGTGGATATTGTAGAAATACTAATAGCACTAGAACTGGTGGTGCTGGAGGTGGATCTGGTGGATTTAGTAAATTTACTATTCCTGCAATATTTCTTCCTGATATTTTTTATATATCTGTAGGTCATGGTGGTGCCGGTGGAGAAAGAAGTTTTGTTGATTTGAGTGGTAATGGAGGAACATCAGGAACAGCATCTTATGTTTCTATTGCACCATCAACTGGTGCAATTTATGTAATTTGTGCAGCAAATGCTGGTGGAGGTGGTGGAACTCCTAGTAGTACCAGCAGTGCAGCAGGATCTGCTGCAGCAGTTCTAAGCAGATCATCTGCCTTAATGAGTGCTCTTGGATCCTTACTTGTTATTGCGGGTCAAGCAGGTGGTGCAGGAAGTTACAATAGTTGGACTGATCTCACATATCCAACAACGGGTCTTTTACTCTCTGGTGGAGGACCTGGAGCTGGAAGTACTGGAAATAGAGGAGGTAATATAACTGCCCCAACACAATCATCATTTACTTTATTTTCTACAGTACTAGGTGGTACTTCTGAATCCACTGGTTTGGTTGGTCAATTTGGAATAGAACTATATCAACCTTTACTTTCTACTGGTGGTGCTGGAGGAGGTGGAGGAAACTCCATTACTTTAGGTGCTAACACTTCTGGAAGTAGTGGTGGTGCAGGAGGTTTTGGTTCTGGTGGAGGTGGAGGTGGTACAGGACAATTAGTGGGTGGTTCAGGTGCTGGAGGTAAAGGTGGTGATGGTTTAATCGTCATTCATTCTTGGTAGTAATATAAGACTATTAGCAACACCACTACCTCTTCCTTGGGTGAAGATAGAAGAACCTGTAGTAACTGAAGAACCTGCAACTAAAACACTTGACGACCAATAGTTCTTGATGTATAATATAAAAGTATTGAATGTCTTTGTGATTTTAAAACCTCAAGATCTGTTCTGGTAGTGGTATAATAAGAGGAGAGAAATCTGCTCTTATTTCTTATATAAATTACTTTAGATATCAAACAATTATGAATTTTGTCGTTTATTCCAAAGAAGATTGTCCGTACTGTCATAAAATTAAAACTGTATTAGAATTGACAGGAAGCGACTTTGTGGTGTATAATCTTAACGAACACTTTACCAAAGATCAGTTTTATGCCGAGTTTGGTGAAGGTTCTACATTTCCTCAAGTTATGTGTGGTTCCAAGAAACTTGGTGGATGTACTGATACAGTTAAGTTTCTGAAGGAGCAGAAAATGGCACAATGTCAAACCTAAATAAAGATATCACACCAAATCGTGGTGTCGAATTTATGCTTTCGGGAGGAAAAACAAAGAAACCAAAATTATTTCATATCATATTTGAGAAACTGATTTGCATTCTTAAAAGAGAAATTACAATCTATTTTGAATTTTCAATTCAGTCAAGGAAAGTAAATTAACTTCCCAGGAGAAAAAAAAATGTTGGCAGCCAGTATAGTCATCGGTTCGTTTGTAACCATACTTTTTTTCATTGTTGGTCTCGTAACCGGTTGGGTTGCCAGAGAATATATGATGAACTATCGTGAAATTCCTAAATTACATCCAGAGTGCTATGATGAGCACGGGAATATTATTCCTGATGAAGTCGTTGCAGTAAGTTTCCAAGAAGGTTTCTTTGATGATGATGACGAAGACTATGATGAAGATTAATAATAAATAAAACTACAATTATAATTACATATTATCAATTATGACTGCGACAAAGACAAAACCAAAAACCATTACAAATATTGAGTTACCTGCAAATCCGTTTGCATTTGAGGTTCTAAATCTTGTAAATGGGCAAAGAACAAATCTCAAGAAAGTTGAGGTTCTACAAAAATATAAAGATCCATCACTACTTTCAATTCTTATCTGGAACTTTGATGAGAGTTTAACATCATCTCTTCCAGAAGGAATTGTTCCTTATTCCAGTGTTGGAGAACAGGGTGCATTTACAGGAACACTCACCGGAAAAATTGATGATGCCGTAAGTAAGATGAGTGAACTTGGATCGAATTCTTTGGGATCACAGGATCAGGGGTTCTCTACCATTCGTAAGGAATATACCAAGTTTTATAATTTCATAAAGGGTGGTAATGATGGACTGAGTTCTATGCGTCGTGAAACGATGTTTATTAATATTCTTCAGGGTCTTCATCCATTAGAGGCAGAGATTTTATGCCTGGTTAAGGATAAAAAACTTGAAACAAAATATAAAATCTCTAAGGAAATTGTGTCACAGGCATATCCAGAAATTCAGTGGGGTGGTCGTTCGTGAGTCGAGTTGCCGAAATGTCAAACGAAAAGGAAAATCAAAAAGATATGGATAATTGGTCTCCTGCAGAACGAGAACAATCTAAATCCAAATATAGTTGCGAAATTATTGTTGAGAACGGATCTTATGCCGAAGTTTCCATTAAGAATGCTCCAAATGATGCTCATATTATAGAATATATTTTAAATGACAAAGTTTGTTATGATCTCACAAGAGGTTTAAGAACAAAATTATTTGATATGTATTATGATAAGTTTGGTCCGAATGTAATTCGAAAGATTGATTGGGGATTTGGAACAATTTCTCCAAGAGTCTGGGGATATGCAACTCCTGAAAAAAAGAAAAGAAGATAAACTGATGAGAGGGGTTGATGCCCCTCTTTTTTTATGCTATAATTAAAAAGAAACATAATCAAAATCTATGAATAGAGACAAACTCAAACTCATAATTAAAAACCTTGAACTTTTAACAGAGACACTCAAAGCAGAAGTGTATTCTGATCCGGGAGCTTATGATTACAGTAATGCCTCATCACGCATTGGTGATGTAGAGGACTATGATGAGCTCTTTGAAGACGAGGAAGATTAATGAGATATAAAGATACTATTCGTCTGGTAAAAGAGGCACTGGATAATCCAAGTCTTTATAGTGAAGCAGAGATTATCTATATGAAAAAAGCACTTGATAATGCGATGCTTTTACTTGCTCGTAAAAAATACAACAAAAAGAAAAAAGGATTTGGTAATTATGAAAACCCCGACAGTTAAGTTAGTCAGAGTTACTCCAGAAGCAGAACAACATATT
>Ga0247843_1008159_pt1 | contig 12371 bp, 9 predicted proteins | sample LaCruzMarch2017__FD_192420 | JGI IMG/M metagenome (GOLD analysis project Ga0247843, IMG submission 192420) | Freshwater microbial communities from meromictic Lake La Cruz, Castile-La Mancha, Spain - LaCruzMarch2017_8m | ecosystem: Environmental > Aquatic > Freshwater > Lake | place: Spain...
CGTATCGAAGACAAAATAGATGAGATAAAAGAGATTTGGAAAGATAAGAAAGAAGAAGAATCCGCGAAAGAGGAAGAGGGAACTGAGAAAAAAGAGGACGAGGAAAAAAAGGATTAAGTTAAATTTCTTACAGAATATTTTAACTAAAGGCAGCGGGATAAATTCCGGCTGCCTTTTGTTGTTTGTGTAACTGTTTGTGAAATATGATGAGGAAATTTATTGGAAAATGCAGGTTTTTTCATTGGATATAACTTACAAGTACAATACAAATTTATCTATCTATTTTGTTTGTTCATAGAATTATCATGGGTATCTAAATTCAGCCGCTTTGTTGATTCATTTATTATTTAAGTAAAGGTTCCTTCTGCAGTAAGTTACTTTTTTTGGGTTAGAACTCACTTTGTTAAAAAATTTCGTATTTTTGGTTATCCTATTACTCTCGCAACACTTAAACTTTTGGTATTCCAAAAAAACCAATAGTTCGTTTAAAGTTATTTAAATGCGAGATTATGAAAAAATGGATATTATCTTTTATTATTTTTCCGTTAGGGTATTTTGCTTGTGCACAACAACAACAACCGAGTTTAATATTACCGGTTGGGCATACAGGTATAATCTTTTCAGCCAGCTTTTCCCCCGATGGTAAATATATAGTGTCGGCCTCAGGTGATAATACAGCTAAAATTTGGGATGCTACTTCTGGTAAGTTGCTTCGGATTCTAACTGGGCATACAAATTGGGTGCATTCAGCCAGTTTCTCCGCTGATGGGAAGTATATTGTTACCGCCTCATGGGACAAAACGGCTAAAATATGGGAGGTCGCCTCTGGAAAGATGCTTCGAAATCTTATAGGACATAATAAAGTTGTTCAGTCACCCCAATTCTCTCCTGATGGAAAATTCGTTGTAACGGTCTCATTGGACAAAACGGCAAAAATTTGGGATGCAATCTCTGGTAAGATGCTACATGATCTTTCAAGTCATAAAGATGAGGTTCGTTTAGCCCAATTCTCTCCCGATGGAAAATATGTGGTTACTAAATCAAGAAAAGGAAATGAAAGAATATGGAATGCTGCCACAGGAAGATTGCTTCATCTGGAAGGACAAAAAAACAGGCTTCAGTCAGCTCACTTCTCTCACGATGGAAAATTTATTGTTACAGCCTCAAGAGATAATACTGCTAAAATCTGGGATGCAAACTCCGGTAAGATGCTGTATAATCTTTCAGGTCATAAAAATAGGGTCTATTCTGCCATCTTTTCGCCAGATGGTAGGTATATCCTCACGAAATCTTATGGTAGAACTTTCAAAATTTGGGATGCTGCCTCTGGAATTATGTTATATGATCTTCCGCATAAAAATTATGTCAATTCAGCTCAATTTTCCCCTGATGGAAAGTTAATTGCTACAACGTCGGATAGCACCACCAAAATATTGGAGGTATCCTCTGGTAAGCTGCTGCAGGATTTAAGAGGGCATAATAATGTCAATTCAGCTCAATTTTCGCCGAATGGAAAATTAATTGCTACAACATCAAGCAAGGATAGTACCATTAAAATTTGGGATGCTGCTTCGGGTAAAATACTCAATAATTTTAAAGATCCATTTCCTATAAATTTGTCTTTGCGATTCTCCCCTGACGGAAAAAAAATTATAACTCCACAACTATTTGGAAGACTCGGTAATATCTGGGATGTAGCCAGTGGTAAGATAGTTTGGCCTTTTGTAGGTTACACAACGGGGCTCGAATCAGTCCGATTCTCGCCTGATGGGAGTTATATCGTGTCGGCATCATCAGATGGAACTGCTAAAATTCTGGAGGTATCCTCTGGTAAAATTTTGCACGACCTAAAGGGTCATACATCTTGGCTCGAATCAGCCCAATTCTCACCTGACGGAAATTATATAGTGTCGGCATCAGCTGATAGTACGGCAAAAATTTGGGATGTAACTTCTGGTAAGCTGCTGCAGGATTTAAAAGGGCATACAGACATGGTCGATTTAGCCCAATTCTCACCTGATGGAAATTATATTGTGTCGGCATCAAATGATAGTACGGCAAAAATCTGGGAGGTATCCTCTGGTAAGCTGCTGCAGGATTTAAAAGGGCATACTTCATGGGTAAGGTCAGCCCAATTTTCCCCTGACGGGATGTATATTGTTACAAGAGCCTATGATGATAAAAAAGCCAAAACCTGGGACGCTGCCTCTGGTAAGATGTTACATGATCTTCAGCATAAAAATTTTGTCAATTCAGCTCAATTTTCCCCTGATGGGAAATTAATTGTTACAGCTTCAAGAGATAAAACAGCTAAAATTTGGGAGGTAGCCTCTGGAAAGCTGCTTCATGTTCTTAGAGGTCATACATTTGGACTCTCTTCAGCCCGATTCTCGCCAAATGGAAAATTCATTGTTACGACCTCATGTGATCAAACTGCAAAAATCTGGGATGTTTCCAATGGGAAGATGATTCAAAAACTGATTCATACTGATTGTGTAAGCCAAGCATTCTTTTCCCCCGATGGGAACTACGTCGTTACCGCTTCAGAGGCTGGAACTGCTAATATATGGAATTTGACTTCCGGCAAGCTGCTTCATGTTCTTAGAGGGCACACAAGCATGCTGAAATCTGCCCAATTCTCCCCAGATGGGAAAAGTATTCTGACAACCTCAGTCGACCATAAAACAATTCTGTGGGATGTTGCTACGGGCAAGATGCGCTACGCCCGATTACAACTAAACAATAATGACTGGCTGGTGTATGATGAACACTACCGCTATGATGGTAGTCCTGGTGCCAGAGATTACCTGTACTTTGTTTGCGGGATGGAAATCGTTGACCTGGGCCAGATGAAGGACGCGCTGTATGTGCCTGGTTTGGCGGAAAAAATAATGAATGGGGTTGAGATTAATAATCGCAGGCTTTCTGAGTTAGATATATGCAATACGTTGCCTCCTACAAAATAAACCAACGAGAGTTGGGTCTGCAAAATCAGAGAGTCTATGTAAACGATAAAAAGATACATACGATTACTATGAACGAATTGCAAAAAAGGTAATGGTTAAGAAAACAATGTTCATGTAATTGGTACAGTTGATATCAGTTAAGAAAATGAATTTTAATCTGGTAAGGTTAATTGTCTTTACAGCTACTTTTTTATTTCTGAAAGTTACGGAGAGAGCGTCAAAGTTTTCAGGTTACCGTTTATCCAACTTTATTATATTCTCTCAAGAATATGTTTTTGTTTATGATGCCCTACAAGATTTAACAACCTTGCAAAGCAACCTAAATTCATTTCATTTATCCGCTGCGCAAAATTTCATTATTCTAAGTACAAGTAGAATTCATTTGTAAAATTTATTCTCCTTAATTTTTGGGTAAATCTGGCTTCCTTTTTTTTGAATAATTTCTTAAAAATAGCGTAATTATATTGTTTTAAGCTGAAAAATACTCATTTATGAGTATAGGATAGCTTTCAGCCTTTTGTTATTTTTATTGCGCAATATTAAATTTTGTTTTTCCCTTATTTACAATCATATAATGATTATCTGTAATGGAAATGCGATTAAAAGGGGTTTATGAAAGTTTTAAGCAGTTTTATTTTTGTTGGCATTTTACCACTTTACCTGTTCTGCCAAACTGTACCGTTTTATGGCATTAGGAGCTCTCAAAGAGGTGGTATCCATGCGGCAATGTACAATCCTGCTGATTTGTCTCAAATGCGCCAAGCAGTAGATATTCATTTATTTGGATTAAATCCGGAGTTTAATAATAATATCTTGCCTATTCCAGTTTCTGATTTTGGTACCCTCACAAGTCAGTTAGGCCCCATTCTAAGTTCTGCATTAAAGGGGGAATTACCTGAAATTGAATTTGATCAAGGTGATTTGATTAACAGGGTGGAAAACATAAAAACACCCGTAAATATCCGTTTGGGAATGGAATTGATGGGTCCTGCCTTTGCTTTTACAGCTGGAAAAATATTCAGCATTGGGGTTTTTAGCAGAGTCAGGGGGTTGTTACAAATAAAAAATATAGATGTACCCTTAGCCAGCAGCCTTTGGGCAACGGGCGGTGAGGTGCCAACAAATCTTCCATATACTATAAGTACGGCAAGCCAAAGTATAGCCCTGATGGGTTGGACTGAATTAGGGGGAACCTTAGCCATTCCTCTAATCAATAACAAGCAAAACACATTGAAAGCTGGATTAAATCTTAAAGTACTTTTTCCAAATGTTTATGCTCACGGTTATCTGGACAAGACTTCCTTGACCCTTTCCAATGTTGGAGACCAGTTGTTCCTTCATGGAAAATCAGAACTTGGTTATTATTTAAGTAATCCGGATAATCTGCAAAATAGTATTGAGCAGAAAAAATTACTAAGTAATCAACGTGCTTTTGACATAGGATTTTCTTATTTATGGAAAAACCAGAAGGGAAACTATCGACTCAAATTAGGTCTAAGTATGTTGGATATTGGTAGTTTGTCTTTTCCGATAAGAGAGGATTTTAGTATGGGCTACAATCTTGATATTCCATCTAACAAAAAGTGGTCTCTGGAATCTGCTGATGAACCCTTAGTTGATTTAAAAGCAAAAGGTTTTCTGAAAGAATTGAAAAGAGAGGAAACAATAAAAGAATTATTGCCCCGCTCTCTCAATTTTTTTATGGACTTTAAACTGTTGGGTCCTTTTTATCTGAGTTTTTCCACTACAAGTCCCCTTACGGACGCTACGCATAAATTCAGGGCACAAAGTCTTGTCAATGCGACCCCAAGATTATTTATTAACCAATTTATAGAGGCTTACCTGCCAGTAACCTTCACAGGTGGGCAACGCTTCATTGGTGCGGGTGTAAAAATTGGCATTTTGTATATCGGATCTAATTCTCTGGTATCTTCCTTTTTGAATGCGCGGGACAATTATCGCCTGGATTTCCATTTTGGTATAAGAAAGGATTTTGGAAAAACCAATCTGGAGGTAAAGGAAAAAGAAAAGGATGAGGAAGAAGTGCAGCAAAAATTAAAGGAACAGCAGGAATATGTGCAACCAAAAATAAAGGAACAAAAGATCGAGGTTCCAAAGGAAAAGCCAGTCAAACCAGCTGAAGTAAAGGAAATTCCCTGGGAAAAAAAGGAGGTACCAAAAGTGGAAGAACCTAAGCCTTTAGTTATTAAGCCTGGTGAATTATTGAAAGATATCGATGGCAACAAATATAAAACCATGCTCATAGGCGATAAACACTGGATGGCTGAAAATCTGAAAGTAACCCGATTTAATGACGGGGAAAAGGTGGCGGAAATTCGTGAGGATGTTCAATGGAGTGAGTATGATCAGAGTGCCTGGTCCGCTTATAATCATTCAGAGGCTTTTGAAAAAGTAGTTGGCAAACTGTATAATGGTTATGTTGTGCAGTATAAAAAAGAGATTTGTCCCCTGGGTTGGCATGTGCCGTCTGAGAAGGAGTGGAATGAATTGACGGAGGTATTAGGTGGTGCAAAAATAGCCGGGCCAAAAATGAAATCTATCAATGGTTGGTCCAGTACTCTGGTGGGTAATAATAGAAGTGGCTTGAATGGCTTACCTGGAGGAGGTAGAAGAGAAAACGGCAGGTTTGACGGCGCTGGGAAATTAGTCGCCTGGTGGACAACCACTCCCGATGAGACAGGTACGAAAGTTTGGAATAGGTTTCTGAGCTTTGACAGACCCGAAATAGCCAGAAGTGCCGCCAGCAGGAATAGTGGCTTTTCCATCAGATGTAAGGAAAACTAAAAATAAATTGATTGATGAAACGAAAAATCAATATGTCAACATTAAAATTATCCCTTTTCCTGCTTTTGTCAGGTGTTTCTTCCCTTTGTCTGTCCAGCCAGAACACCGCTCCTTCGGGTTTTGTTCCCTCTGGTGGAAGTGGTAAATCTGAAAAGGGTAGCATTGATTATTCTCTTGGTCAACTATTTTTTGAACCTATCAAAAATGAAAAGGTCAGTTTAACAGTGGGTCTCCAGCAACCTGACTGGAAAAATGCACAGGTTAATGCCAGTGCCCTGAATGGGGTGGTGTGTGTAGGTGCAACGGGTATCTACCGTGTCGTAGGTCCAAAAGGTCTGACCCTAACCTATAAGGTGACAGGGGATATCACTGGCGATGGTGAAAAACTTTTATTGTTGACGGGAGAAGCACAATTTATCAATATAAATAATATGCGCCTTAATACGGAGCTGGAATTGTTACTTCTTAAAAACCCCTTGACCGGGAACCAAACAAAAGTAGATAAAAAAATAACCATTCAGGTATTCGATTATAAACCAAAAATCAGTGTGGGAGATACTTCTCTTTGTACATCAGAAAAATTAACGATTAAAAGTCTGGTGCCTGCCCCCGACGGATTATTGGCATTGAAATGGAAACTCAACGACCAGGTGTTACAACAGGGTAACGAGTGGTCTCCAGTGTTTAATAAAAGTGGGGACTATACCCTAACGATGGTCTCCTTGTATGGAGGTATTTGTGCGGATAGTATCTCTGTAAAGGTTAAAGTGTTTGAGACTCCTCCTTTAGCTGAAATGGATGCTACTGATGGACAGGTTTTCTGTTCCTATGATACAATACGGCTTTTTGGACAGGGAGCTGGATATAAATGGTACCGAAATGAGGTGTTGTTACCAAAGGACACCTTACCTTATCTGATTGCGAGAGCGGATACTGCCTATTATCAGGGTGAGGTAAGAAGTAAAGGCGGATGTCATCTGAAAACTGCATCGGTTCAACTCTTAATCCGCAATGGTATTTTAAAACCCTCCCTGAAATTAAATTCAAATCGGCTGACCAATGTAGATACCTTAAAAGGATATAAAAAGATGACATGGTATAAGGATGATTCCTTATTGAAAGATAGTGTGGGTCAAATGGTAACGTTATCATCCTTTGGAAAATATCAGTTGAGGGCACAGGATAGTCTGGGTTGCTGGAATGAAAGTGCCCTTTTTGATTATACAGCCAAATGGTTTGATTCCCTGGTTTGTTCTGAAATAAAGATAAAACCAGCATCGGGTGTTCAAGGGGAAGCTTATAAAGGGTCAGTAGATATTCCTTATCTTAAGGGTACTGGGGAAGAAATCACTTTTGATACCTTACGGAGTAAAGGTATAGCTGGTATGGTCCTATATCTGAGTGACAGGACTCTGAAGAATGGAAATGGTTCTTTGAAATTCAACCTTTCTGGTATTGCCACAGAAGCAGGTGTGGTAACTTTTAATATTGAGGTGGGTGGAAAATCCTGTAAGGTTTCCCTCCCTATTGAAGGACTTTCAGAGCAGATAGCCACCATAAAGGCATTTACACCTAATGGTGACGGGATTAATGATATTTGGGGAATACCTGAGTTAAGGGACAGACCTGAGGTGAGGATTACCATTTTTGACAGGGAGGGGATAAAAGTTCATGAGATGTCAGCCATTGAAGGTTGGGATGGTCGGGACAATGGACTTTCTCTGCCTTCAGGGGATTACTGGTTCATCATTAAATATCCTTCTGCTGAGGGAAAGGAAAATCAAATTGGACATTTCACACTGTTAAGATAAAGCAATATGGGTAAGTTAACTATACCAACTTTTTTATTTTTCCTTGCTTTTAGTTTGTCTTTAACTAAGATAAAGGCGCAGGAAGTATATGTTCAAAAAGCGTATGTACATGTACCAACTTTAATTAATCCCGCTTTTTCCGGTATAAATCTAAAGGGTCGTGCTAATCTGTGGTATCAGTCTCAGCTGCTGGGGTTGAAAAATGCACCGGCCACTCGTCTGTTAAGTGTGGAATCACCTCTTTTGAATGGACGTATAGGTGTAGGGCTGAATCTGATAAATGACCGTAATGGATTTACCGGTTTTAATGCGGTAGAATTTAATGGGGCATACCATATTAAATTCGATAAATATTACGACGAGAAAAGTAACCATTATCTGTCTTTTGGATTGGGCTTTAGAGCAAGTCAATACTCGATAGATTTTGATGTACGGGGAGATGGTTTAGATCCTCGAACCAATGAACCTTTAACGAGTGGTTTTGTAGATTTCTGTTTTGGAAGTTTTTACTTAAAGGATGGATTCTTTGCCGGCCTATCGCTCTATCAGTTAAGGAGGGAGAATCCTGCCTTATTCCGAGGTATTGAGGAGCCCAAGTCAAGACCTTTGGTTTATCTGATGACTGGATATGAGAGAGAATTAAACGGTATTTGGATTAAACCTCTTATTCTTCTTCGAAGTGAGGAGAATGCAGATTTACAGGCTGATGTGCAATGTGGTGTAGGTTTAACCTTGGCGAATGGAAGCAGAATTTGGGGGATGCCAGGATTTAGGTTTTTGAGGAGAGGGTTCCAGGAAGGGGTTTCTGGCATGCTAAATGTTGGTATTACCTATAACGCGCTGGAATTTGGATACCAATGGGTCTATCCAATGAGAGGGTTATTTGGTCAGCAGACTCATGGCATTTCGCTGGGTTATTTGTTCCAGTTTTCAGGCAGTGGTGGGGGACAACCAACGAGGAATTCAAAATCTGGTAAATCATTTTTTTAAGATAAAAAGGAATATTATGGGTTTACACACATTAAGATTGATTTTCATGTTCATGTTTTATCAGGTGATAATTTATGGACAACAGGTAAAGATGAGTTATCAGGCGGTATTTAGGGATGGTTCGGGCTTATTGCTGGAGGAGAAGACGGTTCAGGTAGAGATTAGTATTTTGGACGGTAACGGTCAGGTGAAATATGCTGAGGCTCATCAGATTAAGACGAATGCACAAGGCCTTGGTACCTTACGTATCGGAGAGGGAACTGCTCAATCAGGAAAACTGGAAGGGATTAACTGGGGAATTGGTCAGTTCACCATGCGCACAAGATTGCCCGAATACAATCTGGAGAGTAGTTCACCTATTTTGAGTGTTCCGTATGCGGTTAATTCTGGAATTGCCGATAGTTTGCGAAACTTCAAATTTAAACCTATTGCGGATGGTAAGCAAAAGGGAGAACTGTTGTCATGGGACGGGGAACAATGGCTACCATTAAAAAGTGGAAAGCCGGGTGAAGTATTAAGCATTGGCGAAGATGGAACCACAAGCTGGAGTAGTTTGAAGATTGGAAGGGATACCATTTGTCCTGATTCATTGACAGATATTGATGGAAACCGATACGGAATCGTAAAGATCGGGAGGCAATGCTGGATGCGGGAAGACTTAAGAGTAACTCGTTTTAATGATGGGACACCTATTCCTTTTTTGAAGGCTGATAAGGATTGGCAAAATGCTGGTGAAATCGGAGTACCTGCTGTGTCTGCCTATGGGAGTGGTTACTTGTATAACTGGTATGCCGCAGTACACCCTAGGGGTAGTTGTCCCTCGGGGTGGGATGTGCCAACATCTTTGGAACAAGAATCCTTAATCGCTTATTTTGGAGGTAGGGGTGCAGCTTTTGGAGGCCTGACTTCAGTTGGTCAAGGAGGTTTTGCAGGCCTTCCGGGCGGCTACCGCAGCAGTAGTGGAGAGTACTATAACCTGGGTTCGGTTGGTGTTTGGTGGAGTTCTTCGGAGTACAGTAATAAGGATGCCTGGTTCCTGTACCTGGACGGCAAGGATGGCTATGTTGTCAGGTACTACGACTACTACTATAAGGACTCTGGGTTGTCAGTTCGTTGCCTTAGGGATTAATTTATTTGATTATTTGATTATTTAAGGGGTTTGGGGCGAAGCCCCAATAAATTTTGTTTAAAAATGGGTTTATATAGTGAATTACCAGTTTACAAAGTCACCTATGACTTACTTTTGGCCGTATTCCAGTTTACCAAGGGCTTTGCGAAGGAATATAAATATACTGTTGGAGAAAGTCTTAAAAAGGAAACTATAGATTTGTTGACATTAATTTACCGGGCAAATGTTAAACGAGATAAAATGGAGGTTCTACAAGAGGCCAGAGAGCGAATTGAAGTCGTTCGTTTATTTATAAGATTAATGAAGGATTTGCACCAAGTCAGTCTTAGAGATTTCATCAAGATAAATGAAACGATTGAAAATGTATCAAAACAATTGGCAGGCTGGCAGAAAACAGTTCATTAACATAGCGAAGGTCGGCGTTCTATTTGTCAAGGCAAATAGAAGTGTACCTAATAAATCCGGTAGCCCGCTGCATAAGTAAAGACCAAATAATAATTACAGGGTATTATGTAGCTAAATATTAAGTGGTTACTTTCACGTCAGGCCTTCCGGGCGGCAACCGCAACAATAATGGAGAATACAATAACCTGGGTTCGGTTGGTGTTTGGTGGAGTTCTTCGGAGAACAATAATAACAATGCCTGGAACCTGAACCTGAACAACAAGAATGGCAATGTTAACAGGAACAACAACAATAAGGAAAATGGGTTGTCAGTTCGTTGCCTAAGGGATTTATGCTTTAACAGCCCCTGGGTAAGTATCCAGGGGCTAAATTTAAAAAAAATGCAACTTGATTTATTTCCAGAGATAGATCGCTCTCAATTGACGGAGGAAATGTTTGAAGCCTATTTTGAGTGTAGAAAAAATAAAAGAAACACTCTGAATGCCCTGCAATTTGAAAAGAATCTTGAAAAAAACGTCTTTGAACTGATTGATGAAGTTTTTACCGGAAATTATAAACCCGGCCCTTGTATCGCTTTTATAGTTAACAGACCTGTGAAAAGAGAAGTATTTGCCGCCGCATTCAGGGACCGTGTGATTCATCATTGGCTGATAAGGAAGCTTAATCCTTTATTTGAATATCTATTTATTAATGATAGCTATGCTTGTAGGGTGGGAAAGGGAACCCATTTTGGTGTTCAAAGGATTTATCATTTTATTAAATCATGCTCACAAAATTATACTGCAGATAGTTATATCTTAAAATTGGATGTTCAAGGGTTTTTTATGCACATCAATAGGCTTTTACTTTTTAATGAGCTTGAAAAATTTATTCATCAGAGGTATAAATCACCGGATAAAATGCTGGTTCTTGAAATGACAAAGAAGGTGGTGTTTAATAATCCAATAGAACATTGTATCATAAAAGGTCACAAGAAAAATTGGGAAGGTCTTCCAAAAAACAAAAGCCTTTTTCATAGTCCACCAAATTGTGGTTTACCTATAGGCAATTTAACCAGTCAGGTATTTGCGAACTTCTATATGCATTCCTTCGACTCGTACTTAAAAAACGATTTAAAAGTGGAGTATTATGGCAGGTATGTAGATGATTTTGTTTTAGTTCATTGGAATAAGGACTATTTGAAATCTCTCATTCCAAAAATTTCAACATTTTTAAAATCAAATCTTGAATTAACCTTACATCCAAAAAAAGTGTATTTCCAGCATTTCAGTAAAGGAGTAACCTTCTTAGGAACAGTCATTAAGCCACACAGGATTTATATATCCAATAGAACAAAGGGAAATTTTTATGCAGCTATTGAAAAACAAAACAGAATTATCAAAAATCAAAAACCAGGCAAATTAGAAAAAGCGGCATTCTTGAGTAGCATGAACGCCTATTTAGGTATCATGAAGCATTACAAGACCTATAAATTAAGAAAACGGATGATATTCAAAAATCTCTCGGGCTATTGGTTAAATCACTTTTATCTGAAAGGTGGTTTAGCACGATTTGTTTCAAAAGTCAGAAAGGTGAAGGGACCTTTTCAAAGGATGTAAATTTTCATTCAGGTATTGTTATCCAATAATTCGGTTGTTTTAACAACTAAAAAATACTCATTTATGAGTATAGGTTTGCTTCGAACGCCTATTTATTTTTATAGTATGAAATGTGAGCGTTTCGCGATCACCCCGATGGTATCATCACAGTAAATCCCATAAACATAAATCATTCCCATGTTACATAACATCTTTTTTCAATCTTTTAATCAGTGGGTTTTATTGGCCTTAACCACTTTATGTCAATTTTTACCTTTTTATGGACTTTATGCTCAATCTACAGATATTCTTCGTGCAACTGGAAAAGTAACTACAGATTTGAGGTTAGAAATTCCATTGGGACATACTAATGAGGTAGATGGTGCCTTATTTAACACAAATGGAACCCGTATTCTTACTTTTTCCATGTTTGATGGTACAGCTAAATTGTGGGATGTCTTTACATTTGATACTCTTAAATATTCAAAGATCAAAAGAAAATGGAAAATGAAGCTTCAGTAAGTAAGCTATTAAATGAACCAACTTCTTCTCTTTTTTGGAGGACACCTACCTATCCAGCCTCCTTATTCTTATATTGCGGAAATCAATGGGTTGTCCCTCACTTTGTAGTGCGATGAACCCGTTGTCCAGTAATTTTCCATCTATTTTTATTTCTGGATCGTAATTA
>Ga0247843_1008160_pt1 | contig 12371 bp, 19 predicted proteins | sample LaCruzMarch2017__FD_192420 | JGI IMG/M metagenome (GOLD analysis project Ga0247843, IMG submission 192420) | Freshwater microbial communities from meromictic Lake La Cruz, Castile-La Mancha, Spain - LaCruzMarch2017_8m | ecosystem: Environmental > Aquatic > Freshwater > Lake | place: Spain...
CCTCGACAGCGTCCATGTCGATGGCCGAAACCGCGTGTGGATCCTGAAAGCCCCGACGGGTGCGGGGAAGACCACCCGTGCGCTGAGCATGATCGCCGACGACCCACGGACGTACGCGTTCGATGCTGCAATAGGCACCGAGCAGTATCCGGGGCCCATCGCGTTCCTGCTGCCGACTTACTCGAACATCGCCGAGGTTCGGAAACGGGCTCGTGAGTACGGCATCGACAAGAGGGCTACTGACGAGGAGATCAAAGCACACTTGGACGCGGTGGGCATCGTCGCGAACGATGATGTCGAAGAGAAGATTGCCGAGCTGCAGCAGGAAGTTGTTGTAGCGGGCCGCCTGAAGACCATGGTCTACCGGGGAAAGGTAGTTGTCGGCTGTCAGAAGAAGGAGCGTGTCGAGCGGTTGATGGAGCGCGGCGTCTCGCCGTCGAATCTCTGCCGGAGCAAGGCAAAAACCGGAGACGGGGATACCGTCGAGACGTTCTGCGAATTCTACGCGACCTGCGAAGCCATCAAGCAACGCAAGGAAGTCCAGCGCAAGCATATCGTGTTTCTGCCCCGGGCATTCCTGACGCTCGCGATCCCGGAGGAGCTTGGCAAAGTCCGCGCGGTGATCGCTGACGAGGCGATCATGAGTATGCTCGTGACGTCGACGACCATGCCGTTGTCGACCCTGACGGGCAATCGCAAACGGCCGTCTCTGAGCAAGAAGGAGCGCGAAGCGGGGATCGATCCCGATCAGCTGCTCGCCCAGCGCGACGAGGCGGCTCACATCGTGATTGGTGCCCTCATCGAAGACAAGTGCCCCGCGGCGGCTTTGCTCGCGCAGCCCAAGCTTAAGGGCGTAAAGCTGGCCGAGGCGGCCAAGCGCGTGTGTGGATCAAACGTAACTTCCGCGGCCGGTATCTGGCCGGGCATGAGCGACTTCGAGTTCAACGAGTTCGTCGGTCGCCGCCAAAGCGAGAAGGTCAAATCTGAATATCGCTTCTGGTCCATCATTCTCGAGCGATTGCAGAACCTGATCTCTGACCGGGCCCGGCTGCCAGGATCCCTGCAGCCGACAAAAGCGCTGCACAAGACGGATCGGCGCATTAGATTTACGAACTACGGCAACGGCACTGGGTTTCTGACGCTGGCATGGCGGTCGGAGCCGAACTGGAGCAATGCCCCGCTGCTGCTGCTCGACGCGTCGGCCTCCACCAAGATCACCGGTCGGCTATTCTCCGGCCGTGAGATCGTCGAGTGCGAGGTGACGTCCGACTACAACGCGCGGATCATGCTCGTGCCCGACCGAATGGTGTCTATCAGACGCTACGCTCCAAGCCCGACCGCGTCGCTGGCAGCGCGGTCTAGTGCAGCGCAGAATATCGCGCGAGTCCGTGGCGTCATCTCTCGGATCGCAGCCATGCATAGCGACGGCCGCGTCGCAGTGTGTCTCGCCCGCAAGCTCCGCAAGCTGGTGCAGTTGGCGTGGGCTGCTCCCCTAAACGTCGACTTCATGCATTTTGGAGCGGTAGCCGGCCTAGATTTTGCCCGCCAGCACGTAGCCTTCGTTTCGATTGGGCGTTCCGAGATGGCTGTCGGAGACATCGACGCGCAGGTGGCTGCGCTTACCTATGATCTCGCTGACGCCGAGGCTTTCATCGACCCCCTCGGCACGGGCATTGATGAAGACGGCGCCGCTATTCAGCTCGCTCGCACCGCGGGGACGATCCGTACTCGGGATGGCCGGACCGGCACTTTCGAGATGCAGCGCCATGTCGGCGAGTTCGCCGCGCTGTTGCAGGCGCAGGTCCGTGACGAGGGGGTCCGGCAGTTTATCGGGCGTGCGCGATCCGTTCACCGGACCGACACCCCATCGATCTACATTCTCGGCCAAGTCGTCCCCGACGACATCATCGTAGATGAACTCGCGTGCTGGAAAGATCTCGAAGACGGCATTTCATTCTGGGATGCCGTCCGCCGCGCTGACGGCGTGATCGATGCCGATCTGCTGTTCGCTGCTTCGCCGGAGATCGGTACGGTTCGGCAGTTCGCGAACTGGATTGCCGCGTTCGAGAAACGGGCCGACGGCCGTGAGTTGTCGACGTTCACGCGCATTTTGGATGGCATTTACGTTGCTGGCCACATCGAAGACCCGAGCGAACATCTGGCCGCGATCTATGCGCGGCACGGTATCTCGAAATCGGTGCTGGAGGTTGGCTCCAGCGGGATCGCGAGACCTGCAGCCGGCCCGCGTCCAGATGATGTGATCGAACTCGCGCTCGGGTCTCGGGAAGAACGCCGTCATCTCGAAGACGAGGCGCGGACGCTGCACTTTGAGCGTGTTGTTCAGCGAAACAAGTGGCTCTCGCCGACGACGACCCGTGGTGGCGGCTTCTGGAAAAGCCTGGATGCTGGCAATGAGCCGATCGTCGAGCGGGTAAAGACCGCGAGTGATATGGGTGGCGGTCTGGTTGCGGTATGGCAGGACGAGGTCGAGGTCGAGAACCAGCGCAAGCTGCGAATGTCGTTTAGCGCATGGCAAGTTCTGCATTCGGCAAACTGGCCATGGCTCGCCGACGACGCGGCTCCTGTGGGCCCGCTGATCACTGAGACGGTAATCAGCGCGGGTTTGGATGCCCTCGAGAGTGCCCGTGCGGCTTAAGCGGGTACCAGGCCTAGCGTGACGTTGATGTCGGCCGCCGTTCCGACGTCCGAGCTAGAGATGTCGAACGACAGTACGTCGTCGGCGGCGAACGTGATGTCGCTGCCCTGTGTGATCGCAGCGTTCTTGGTCAGCCACCAATATTGGCGGCACCGACGAAGCCGCCGTCTTTGTGTCAAACGGCGTCGAAGATTAAACTTGCACGCCGAAACACACCTCCATGCGGTCATTCAGGCCATCATGCTGTTCGAGGACTATCATCTCTTCATGTTCGAGATCGGCGAGCGCCGCTATGGCTATCCCGATCCCGAATGGGGTGACGAGATCGCGACGCCCGCAACATTCGGCTCGGTGCCATCCTCGCCCGCGGCGAGACCCGCTTCACCTACACCTATGACTTTGGCGACGACTGGCGACACACCATCGTAGTCGAGGACGTTGTCCCGGCAGACCCGATGGTGGGCTATCCCCGCTTCATCGAGGGTGCTCGTCGCGCTCCGCCAGAAGATGTGGGCGGCCTCCCCGGCTTCGAAGAGTTCCTCAGGGTCATGGCCGAACCGACTGACCCGGAGCGCGACAGCGTCATGACCTGGTATGGCCGCCCCTTCGATCCGACCGATATCGATTTGCCGGCAATGACCCAGCGCCTCGAGAAGCTCGCCCGCAGGCGAGCGGTGGGGAAGGCCGCCTTTGAGAAGTCCAGGAACCGCATCAACTAAACCGGTCACCTAGAGCCCCATGACCACGCAGCTCAACAAGGAAAGCTCCGTCAAAACCATAGACCTTGTTGCGGTCGAACTCGGTGAGGACGTCGACTGGCTTTTTGAAGTCGCCATCCAGATGGAACCCGAAGATGGCGTCATCTGGGTCTTCAGCCTGGACGAAAAGGATGGTGTCATGGCCTTTACCCCCTACGGCGTCGAGTGCTTGCGCGACCTCATCCGCGAGCAGAGGCGGTCATAATATCTGCGGCCCTCGCCGGATGCTTACTCTGAGCCTGCGTCGCCACACCATTCAGCGAGAACGCCACGCCTCGTCCGTAGTCGCCGCTGATGCGCTCCATCTGACGCTTGAAGTCTCTGACCTGACTTGCGCGGCTGCCGCTGCGGATCTCGATTTGCATGCGAATAGCAGACGCAGATCGAGATCGCGAGATCAACTGAATGGAAAAAAGAAAACGGCGACCTTGTGAGGGTCGCCGTTGAGTTGGTAAATGCGATTGAGATCAGTTTGACCTCGAGCACGCCAATAGTAGTGCGGGCATGAGCGAGACACAAGTTCTGGAAATGCGTTACCCCCTCACCAGTGTCACTTTCGCCGAATGAAGAGGTAACGGGGCTGTCGGTTGAGCTAGGCTTTCGGCGAAAGCTTTCTGACGACGCGCGTGATCAGGCGGACATCAGCTTCAGTCCAAGGCTCGCCACCACGTCGCGGCTGACCGACGAGCACGCTATCGCTAACACCCTCGCGGTTGACGAACTGAGTGCGATCACGATGAGCCGGCCGTGGCTGCATGCGCTTCACGATCAGCTCGCGCAGACCATCGCCGGCATAGCCCCGCTCCCGTAGGAGCAATTTCGTCACATCGACGACCGAACGCAGATCAATCTCGAGACGCAGCATCCCTGCGGCATCGTACGCCACAAACGCCACCGCTTCAGCGATGCACCGGTCGATGTCGCGCGGCTCTGGCCGGCGGGCAGCGCGGCGCTTGTCATGCCACTGCTGTGTCCACGCGAGCTGCTTCCGACGCTTCGCGGCTTTGTCTGAGATCGGAGGTGCGGCTGTAGGTTGGGTCATGCGGATCATGATTCTCCGCGATGATGAAAGGCACAACGCTTTCGGCGAAACTACGCCATAAGGATATTGCGGCCGACGGTGCCTGGTCGAACAGCGTGCTGCTCAGCTTTCGCCGAAACGCATCGCGCATCTGCAGGAGCGGCTCCGGGCCGGGCGCCCAGCGGCGCGGCTGTAGAGGCAACAAGCGCTAGGGGAGTTATTCCCCCTCGATCTTCCCACCTCACGCCCGCAGGGCCAAGCCAGTCCCTACCTAAATTCCACCCAACTATCGGTTCCTTCCCCCTGTCATGCCCGTCAGGGCATCCCTCTCTCCATACGAATCCAGTCCGGGAATACGGAGGTGACAGACCCGACAACCAGTCCTGGGGTCGCTATCCCAGCCCGAAGGGCAAGATCCGGCTAACCGAGGCCTTGCCGACCAGCTACCCAGCAACTGCTGTTGATATCTATATAGGGGCACCTGACTGCGGACAGAGAAAGCTGAATTATCTATATCTGTCAATGGTTTATATGTTTCTGACTTGTCCATCATTGACAATAGCTCGGTACGCACCCACTTTTGTGGGCAGGAGAGACACAATGGCGACCACACTGCCCGACGCGTTCAAGCTACCTGCTTACACAGCGGCTTTGATCAATATCGATGGCGAGGGTCTGACCGCTCGCGATGTCGCTTACATCCTCGCTGTCGGCTGTATGGCGGCATCTGGGCACGCCGAGTTCGATGGAGTGCGTTACCTCGTTCATGACCACGGCCTGCGTGCTGCTCTCGGTCGGACGCGATCGGACACCGTCGATGTCGAGCTCAAGCGCCACGAGCGCCTGCAGGCCACAACTGTGATCTCAGCCGATCTCGGACTGACGTCTGCAGCGCCAACCCTGCCGCATCTGCGTTTGCTGAGCGGCGTCGAGCTTCCGCTGCGTACGAAGAGTGCCGCCGGGTCTCTTGCATGGGATGTGCCGGCCGAACTCATTCGCGTGCTGACGCCGTCGACGAGCGAGCCCAATATCGTGTTGCCGATGCGCCTGCTCGCGAATGCCAGGAACCGCCACACTGTGATGCTCGCGATGCGGGTGCTGGCGTGGCTCGAGGAGGTGAACAGGCGGTGGGTCGTCACTCGCAAACCTCACCTGCTGACGATCCGTGTCCCGCTTGACGAGCTCATCGAGCGCTTGGCCATGGATCCGGAGACGCCCCCTAGCCGCATCTTTGCTCGCATCATCGAACCCGCAGCTGCTGAGATCAGCGAGTTCACCGACCTGCATATCGACGTTGCCGGTGTCTATGCCGGCGCTCGTGCCGGCAGCAGTCGGATGAAAGCTATTGAGCTGCGGATCACCCATCCGGTCGAGAAGCCTGCCGCCCCGACAACAACGTCGGCGATTACACTCGCTCGGCAAGCGCGGTTCAACGCGCCCAAGAAGAAGCTGCCGCGGCCGACACTCGCCTCAGCGGCCTCCACCTCTACCGTCACCCCATTCCGCCGCCCCAACTAAAGGGCCGTTCTGGAATCGTCTGGAAAAGCGTTACTACCTAGTTGACAGCTATATATGAGTTAGCTATATATCCCTCATGACCACTACAGACAGCGGGTCGGGCAATCCAGCCCTCAGAGGAACGAAAATGAGCAAATTCATCGCTACCGGCGCCCTCAACACCAACGACAGCCGGAACGTCGATCGCACGATCTACGGCGTCGGCAATACCGCGGATGCGGCGATCAAGGACGCCGTCAAACAGACCGGCAATGAGGCGACTTCGTTCACGGCGACTGCGGCAACCGACGAACTCGTGCAGCGCGTCATTGCCGCCGGAGGTGACGTCCGGTGGTCGCTGAACGATGACGGTCTCGCCGCCGCTGAAGCCCGCTGAACTGGAGGTCTTCATGAAAACGGCAGAACTGAACGAGCGCTTCATTGGCGACAATGCTCCGACCTTTCGTCGGCTTGGCCTCACTGCTGAATCGGCACGTGATGGATTGACGATCATCGTCAAGGACCCTGATGACACGGTGATTGAGGTCATAACGGACCACACGGAGTCCTTCCCGTTCGCCCGCGCGACGGCGTTTCTGACGGGCTACGGGTTCGCCAAGAACGTCCATCTCTGACTCGGGAGTATGAAAATGACCACCGTTGAAAACACCGATTTCAGCCTGCTCTGCGTCACCGAGCTCGACTACGACGGACCGAGCATCATGATCCTCTCTGTCAGCGTGTCGGCGCCGGGCGATCGCGTGTTCACCGATCTCGGCGTCGTCATTCAGAGCGTCGAAGGCCACTACGTGCTGACCGCTCTGACGTCCGCCGTCGATGATGACGGTGACGATGCGGCCGAGTGGCTCCAGACGCGCTGCGATGAGCTGCAGACGATGCTCGATGGTGCCATGCCGGTGACCGTCGCTCGCGACACTGTCGTTCGCGGCCTCGGTCTCGACGCGATGGATTGGTCGCTGCTAAACGCTCAGTACGAGCAGAAGCGGGCCGCATGACAGATTGGGAATCTGATGGACGCGACATCGATGAGTGCCTGAAATCTTGGCACTCACGGCCGGGATGGACACGGAATCGCGCGGCTTCAGAGCTGCGTGTCCCTCGCGCGACGTACGACGGCTGGTGTGCTGGTCGCGGCGTCGGCCTCGAGAAATCTATCCGCAGATTGATGAATTTCATTGATCGCGAGCTCGAGAACTCGCCGGCGCCGGACACGGTCTACGGCGATCAGTAAAATGTCGACGACGCACGACGCGTAAACTCAACATCTTCGTGCAATATCAGCGTTCTAACCGTAGGAGAGCAGACAATGGCGATGCACATCACTGACATGGAATATGCGATGGGCCTCCGCGCAAATCAGGCCGCCTCCGCTCTCGACGCCGCTAACCAGCAGGTCCGGATCGCCAATGCCGAAAACGCTCGCCTGCGCCGCCAGCTCGTCGCCGCAAACACGCGCATCGGTGAGCTTGAGCAGGAGAACCGGACGCTTGCGGAACGACTGATCGCCCTGCTGCGCCGACATTGACGTCTGCCCTCTCCAATGAAAAGAGCCCCGGCATCAACCGGGGCCCTTTCGTTTTGATCAGGTGATCTCGGCTACGCGAACGCCGGCCGCATCGCTTCTTCGGCCTCGAGCGCGAAGCCCTCCTCGATCGCCTTCCGTGCGTCGCCGGGCTTCATCTCGTTGTGCGGATAGACACCACGGAGATTCCGCCGGCCTGAGATTGCATCCGCGAGATCCTGGTCGTTTGCGATAGCGACCCGGCAGAGCATCACGGGACCCATTCCACTCAGCCATGCTGCTGTCACCGGTGCCACGCCCGCTTGCACGATCTCGCTCGCACTCATATTCGGCCGCCGAGCGAGAGATGTCGCCAACGCGCGAACTCGCTCGAGATCTGAGGCCGCAGGCACCTGCGCCTGGGTATTTGCCGGTGCCGGCTGCGCCTGGCCGACATCGGCTACGTCATGCTCGAACTCCGGCTCGATCCGCAGCATGCTCACCAGCCTGCCGCCGATCTCGACCGTGACCAGGACCAGTTTTGCCAGGCGCCGCATCGCACCGCGAATGGCGGCCATAATTGCTCTCAACATCTGTCACTCCCCTTCTCGTTGACGATCTGAGAGTGCGACCAGGTGATGAAAGTCACCAGCGGAGCGATTAGCGGAAATCCGGCACGAGCCGTGGTGCCGCCGCCGGCACCTGGCGGAGCTCTGCCGAGGCACCTTCTCAGCCAACCTCGACGCTCTTGACTGTAGCAAGCCGTTCCAAAATTAGCCCTTGGAACCACACGCTGACGCAACATCGTACTTTTCTGCATCCTCACCCAGATTTTTTCCGAACCCAGGAAGCGCTCTCACGGCGAACTTCGCTAGCGGAAGCTCGAACTTCGCTAACAACTTCGCTAGTCGATTAGCGAAGTTCAGTGCGAAGTTAACCGCCAAGGCGCCGCTATCGGAACGTAAGTGTCGTTCACTTCCGATGAAATAGTTGTTCTCGTGTCTTAAATCACAGCTGCGCCAAGCATCTACGGGCTTTCGGCACTAAGTGCTTCGACAGTCGAATGAATTCTGATCTTCGGCCATTTGCAATTTGCGAAAGCTCGACCCATTCTTTCATGCACGATGCCGGATGCATGAAGCCGGCGGGCATGGAGAGCATGAAATGCGGGACGGACGGCGGACTTTTAACCTGCGGAGCGATGGCAGCGTTGATGCGACGATGGAGGTCTGCGTTTGCGGCCAGGTTGCGGTGATCGATGCCTCGGTCGAGGTGTTCGAGCGCCTCTACAACGACGGTTCCACTCGTCGCATCGTCCGTGAGCCCTCGCAGTTCGAAGCAGTCAAGCGGGCGAATGCGCTTCTCGATGAGAAGCTGGCGGCTCTGAAATCCGCCCTCGGCGAGGTCGTCTGATGCTCCCGCGCCCCACCCTCCCGCGGCCTACATTGTCCCATCCGCTTCCGCGCCCGAGCGTTTCGTCGGCGGGTTTCGTCAACGGGAATCCAACTGCGGCCGACGTTGCAGCCATCCGAGAGTTCCAGCAGTCGCTCTCTCAGAATGCCGCCCCGCAGGTGCCTGCGGCCACTTCTGTGGTGTCGAAACCAGCTCAACCAAGCGCGTTCGTCACGCAGTTGATTGAGTACGTCGCGGAGCCGTCGCAGACCGTCCTGCCGCACGGCTTGTCGCCAGATACAGACACAGAAAACGAGCTGCCGGCCTTTCTTCTCGATGAGAGCTGGGTGCCGACGCCACCGGAGCCTGATCCGCCTCCGGAGCCCCGGTGGGACGACCCTTACGGTGCAGGTGTAGCGCCGTCAGAGCTCCTGATGCGAGAGCACGAACAGCGTTCGCATGGCCGCCCCGCACAACAGCCGCCAACAGATCTTCCACACGGCCAGCGTCCTCCGCGGCCGAAATTCAAGTGAGCAGCATGAACGATTTTCGCACCCCACCGGCTATCGCCGATCTCATGTGGACCGGCCACACCGCGCCGGCAACCCCCGCTTTCTGGGATTTCTACAACGTCGGCCGTTCGCTATGCCGCAGCGTCGGCATCAGCGTAACTCGCGACAGCTCGTGGACCGTCGTCTACGACCCGACCATCGCGAACGACGAGCGCACGTCGGCCGTCATCGGCGAGATCAACGCGAAACTTCGCGAGGCCGGCATGACACTCGAAGATCGCCAGCGTATTGAAGCTGAACGCACCGCCGAGCGTCAGGCCGCGTACGAAGCGTGGAAGTCCGAGCAGGCTGAGCTCGCCGCACGCCGCAAAGAGATTGCGGAGCAGCAGTTCCGCCATCGTCAGGCTGAGGCGATCGAAAAGGCTCGCGCCTGCCTCAGCCGCTTCGGTGAGTTCGCTGCGAAAAAGCAGCTCCTGCGTGATGCCGTGACCAATCCTGCTGAGACCCTGGCCGACGCCGCGGCGATCGGGAAAGTTCTCGATGCTGTCGCCGAAACTGACGTGAAGCACACGCATCAGCTGTTTGTCGCCAAGCACGCCCACGCGACCCTTCAGGACGTCGACTGGCCCGACGAAGTGATCGAGGCAGCAGTGATCGCGCTGACCGCGCGTGATCACGATCATGCCTGCGAAGATAACCGAATTGGCTGGTCGAAGTCGACGAGCTCGCCCGGGCACTGGTGCCGGATGATGCTCGCCGAGGACCGCCGCATCGCGATTAAAGTCGCCCGCGGCATCGTGGGTCGCCATCGCCGGCAGCTGATCGAGGCGGGCATTCTCCACGCTCCACTGTTTGAAGACCGCGCCATCTACCGGAAGCTCAATCGAGTGGGGAGTGCAGCGTGATGAGCACCACCAACACCCGCTCGCTCGACGCCGTCGAGATCACTATCGATGAGATTCTCAACGCCATCGATGATGGCAAGCAAGCGTTGGCGATGGTCGGCATCATCCCGTGCATCTGCTGCAGCCGACCGTTTCAGTCGCGCGGTGCTCACAACCGCGTCTGTAGTCCATGCCGCAACTCGTCGACGTTGGAGTTTTGAGATTTCCGAACCGACCAAGCGAGCCCGCCTCGAGGCCGCTCTCGCAAAACCGCTTACCGACGACACCGGCGTTGGGCACTTCGACCTCTTCAGTCCGTGGTGGGACGTCATCCAGGGCATCAATGGGTCGTATGCGTCCGAGTGTGACGAGCTGATGATTGCCGCGCTGGAAGCAGTGCGAGACGGCGAAACTTTTGAGTTCATCGATGATCATGGGTTCCTCGGCGAGTTTGCGCTCTACGTGCTCGCTGGCCATGGTCTGACGGACTACGGAACGTCGCCACGGGGTGGCTGGCCTGACGGCGAAATCAAGGATCTTTGGGATCCGTTGATCGCGAAGTGGAAGGCGTATGCTGAGATTCAGTGGTCGGAGACGGAAGATGCCTGACGTCCCTATCGCTCGCCGGTTCGCTGCCGGCTCGACCACCAGTGAGATTATCGAGCTCCCGATGGTCATGTCCGGATCCGGCGCCTTGATGCGCCCCGGACCGGTGCTGGATCCCGTGAAGAAGACACTGCCCCGCGCCGTTGCCCTCGTCCGCCGCATCGTTCCATGGGCGTCCGTGACGTTGGCGCCGCGGCTCTACACCAAGCCTTACTGGACGGCGGTCACACACGAGAGGATCACCACCGATCCGCTCGATATCGTGACGCACGATGATCGCGAATGGGAGTCCTGCGGTGGCCTTGCGAACCCCGGTTTCAACGCGGTTTACCTATCCATGTACTCCGGGCCACTCAGCATTCTGAGCACCGCCGCACACGAGTGCTGGCACATGCTCGAGGACCGCCTCGCACCGTGGATGGTCGATCTTGTCGACTTTCACGTCGATGCCGAGGCCGCCTCCTCGTATTGGGACACCGAGTACCATTCGCGACCCGAAGAGATCCGCGCCCGCGCCTTCGAGGTGTGGTGCGGCCGAATTTTCGCCGGGATGCCTGCGCCGATCTACGCTCGCGCTGAGAGTGAGCCAGAGACGCTGGATGAGATATTCGGGATGGCATGGTCTGGTCAGCTCGCTCAGGAGCTCGAAGCCGAGCAGAAGGTGGCGGCGTGATGCAGTGTAAGGACATTTCCACGGCCGACACCCTGTCGTTCCTCGCCGGCGCCCCCGCGGCGTCTTGGGGTGGCCTTTACCCGGCGACATTGAGCGATGGATGGCCAAACAGTATTGGGAAGGCTGTCCCATTCCCGGTGCCTCAGAAGCTCTTCTTGGCCAAGATGTCGAGCCTCATCAGGCGTGGCCTCGTCGACGGTTGCGGATGCGGCTGCCGCGGCGAATTCATCCTCACAGATTTCGGACAGCACGAGCTCCAGCGCCTTCGCCCTGACACTGAGGTTCCCGCTAGCGGGAGTTCCTGGACGACAGAGCAGATAGACGCCGCTATCCGCAACGCTGAGCGAGAAAGTCGCCGCATCACCAATATCTTGCCGATTGGGGGCAGTGCAGTTCGGGTGCTTACAGCCGCGCCTGTTGGGCGTCAGGGGACTGAATTCTCTGATGAGATGCTTCAGCTTTGGCGCGATTTTCAGCTGAACGGTTACGTCGATGTCAGTCTCAAGCGTTCTTAAGCGCTGCCGGGACGCAGCCGAGAACCTCGGCGATGTTGATCTGATGGCAGAGATCGACGCGGAACTCGCCCGCCGGCACCGCACCAACGGCGGGCCTCGGCTCTACGACGACATCGAAGTCGGACTGAGGATCGAGCGCAGGATAGCGGTCCACGGCTCAATGTCGGCGCTCGCCCGATCGATCGGAGTGAGCACGTCGTACCTGCATGAAGTCCGTCACTCGATCCGGCCGCCGAGCGATCGGATCCTCCGAGTGCTGGGTCTTCGCCGTCGTCATGAACGCCGGCACTACGTCGATATCGACTGATTTCGTGTGTGCCTTGCCAAGCTTTCCG
>Ga0247843_1008161_pt1 | contig 12368 bp, 11 predicted proteins | sample LaCruzMarch2017__FD_192420 | JGI IMG/M metagenome (GOLD analysis project Ga0247843, IMG submission 192420) | Freshwater microbial communities from meromictic Lake La Cruz, Castile-La Mancha, Spain - LaCruzMarch2017_8m | ecosystem: Environmental > Aquatic > Freshwater > Lake | place: Spain...
TCGGGAAAGGGATTGGACATTTTATTGGGTGTTGGGATATGGATGGATTTTCAGAACTCAACGCATCTCAAAATGCACTAGAAATTTGGATGAATCGATTTAAGTCTACAATAGCCATTGATCCTAAAAACCCAGTTATGATACCGGGTGAAATTGAAAAATTAACCAAAGAAAATCGCTTAATTTATGGAATTCCATTGAACGACATTGTAATTCAAGATATAGAAACGATTGCGAAATCTTTACAATTAAAAAGTCCATTTTAAACCAACTCATTTATGGAAAAACAACAAAGAAACAAATTAATCGTGGCAATAGGATTTTTTCTATTAGTAACTGGCTGTGCCGTTTGGGCGTATACCACCATTCTTATACCCAACCGTGAATATCACAAAAGAACGGGACATAAATATTCGCAAAAAAAGAAATACAAAACCACACATAATCCAGATTACATAGATTCTGTGTTGGAAGCAAAAAAGAAAAGTAAAAATTAGACTAGCTGCCGAACCAACGATTTAACTCGGCAAGCATGATGTCGCCATCAGGAATTTTAGATTCGAGCTTATTGGAAACGATATAGTCTAAAAATTGGTCGTTTTTTGCACCTGCTTTGAGCGCTTCATCATAGCTATCATTGGAAAAAGTTACACGTTCATATTGGGTTTTATACTTCCCAGGATACAAATCAACCAATTGTTTTTCTATTGATTTTTTATGTAAAAATTCAGGCAATCCCACCAAATCTCTCATTTCAACGAAGTTTTGAATTGCCAAACTGGCTATTGCATCTGCATTTGGTTTTCGACTTGTTTGATATGCCTCTAAAATTTCTTTCCAATTCCCATTCCCATTTTCAATACACTGATCTAAAACAACACAGTCCTCAAATGAACAGTTCATACCCTGTCCATAAAATGGAACCACTGCGTGTGCCGAATCACCCATTAAAGCTGAAAGATTGCTCACCCAAGGATAGGTACGAATGGTGACCAAATGTCCAATTGGATTGCGCTTAAAATCTTCAATCAAATTAGGCATAAGAGGAACAGCATCAGGAAATTGACTATTAAAGAAGTCTAAAATTTCAGTTTCTGAATTTAGATTCTCAAAACTAAATTCACCTTCATAAGGCAGAAACAAGGTACATGTAAAGTTTCCACCTGGATTTGGAAGAGCAATCATCATAAAACTGCTCCTTGGCCAAATGTGTAATGCTTCTTCTTGCATTTGAAATTGCGAATTAGGACCAGGTACAATTTCCAATTCTTTGTATCCGTGTGACTCATAGGTTTGTGAATAATTGAACTTAGGACTTCTGAACATTGCCTCCCTTACGGCTGAAAATGCGCCATCAGTAGCTAAAAAAATATCCCCTTTAACCAAAATTTCTTCAGAATCCTCATTTTCAAAAATGGCCTCGTTGGTTTCCAAATTCATTTTTGTACATCTGTGATTAAAATACATGTGAATATTGGGATATGCATCGGCTAATTTCAATAATCTTATATTTAATTCTCCTCTAGAAACACTATAAATGGCTTGATCGTCTCTTCCATAAGCTTGATATTTTATCTCACTTGAAACACTGTGCATGATTCTACCAAACATAGGAATTGAAATGTCTAAAATTTCATTGACCAACCCTACTTTTTCTAAAGCCGTAATTCCACGGGTTGATAAAGCCAAATTAATGCTTCGTCCACCTTCATAATTCCCTGTACGCATATCGGCTCTGCGTTCATATAAATGCACATCAAATCCGCGTTTAGCAAGGTAAATTGACATTAAACTGCCAGCCAAACCACCGCCCACTAAAATTATTTTTTCAGACATAATTGCAAATTTAGCAAATGTTGCGTTGTTTCATTGAAAAATAGCCTCAAATTTGTTTTAAGTTTCATGAGATTATTTAGAATTCCATCGGTCGTTCAATCTTATTTTCACCAATATGTGTGGAGAATTCAAGAAAAAACGCCAAGTATTTACCTAACCTTTGATGATGGACCCAATCCATTGGCCTCGACTTATGTTTTGGAAGTACTTAAAGAACAAAATGTTAAAGCTACATTTTTTTGTGTGGGGGATAATATTCGAAAATTTCCAACTATAATTGAACTCATTAAAGCGAGCCATCACGCTTTCGGAAACCATACTCAAAACCATTTGAAAGGTTGGAATACATCTACACAATCCTATTTAGATAATGTGGTTAAATGTGATCAATTATTCGAAAAATTGGGCATAAGTGCGAAAGTATTTCGTCCACCTTATGGTAGAATAACCAAACAGCAAGGTAAAAGCTTACTTGCTGCAAATTTTAAAATTATTATGTGGGATATTTTAACATACGATTACGACAAAAACATTTCGGTTGAACGGTGTTTGTCAAAAATTATTGACAAATCAAGGAACGGGAGCATTGTGGTTTTTCACGATTCAGAAAAAGCCCTCCCCCAATTAAAACAACTTTTGAGACCATACATCATTGCGATGAAAGCAAAAGGATTTCAATTTAAAATAATCGTATGACGGTATTCTATTATTTTTCCTTGTCCGTAATTGTAATTTATATTACTGTACAGATTTTGCAACTATTTTCATTAATTAAATACAAATCACTTAAGTATAAAAAATTCAAAGACAATGAGTTACCCAAAATAAGTATCTGGGTAGCTTGTAGAAATGAAGAAAAGAACATTGGCGCTTGCCTAAATGCCTTACTGGCATTAGACTACCCCAAAAATCTAGTGCAAATTTTAGTTGGGGACGATCAAAGTACCGACAAAACAAGAGATATTATTTTGGCTTATTGCAAAAATCATCCGCAAATAGAATTAGTAGATATAATTGAAGATAAAAAAAATCTAAAAGCAAAGGCTAGAGTTATGGCCCAAATCGATAAAAAAGCAGTTGGTGATTTCTATTTGATTACAGATGCAGACGTAGAAGTAAAACCCTCTTGGGCGAAAGGCCTACTTGAATTTTTATCGGATGATATGGGTGTAGCAAGTGGAACTACCATGGTGAAATGCAACACATTAGATGGAAAAATGCAGGAGATAGATTGGGCCTATTTCATGGGTTTACTTAATGCCATCTCATACAATGGGGTTCCTGCAACTGCCGTAGGCAATAATATGATTGTTAAACGCCAAGCCTACGAGGAAACGGGTGGTTACGGTGAAATTCAGTTTTCTATTACTGAAGATTACAAACTGTATTCCGAAATTTGTGCCAAAGGTTGGGGTTGGAACAACATAATGCACCCTGATGTCTTGGCTTATTCTAAAAAAACAACAGGATTTAAATCACTGATGCATCAAAGAAAAAGATGGCTAAGTGGTGGTAAAGAACTACCATGGTATTGGTGGATTTTATTCGGAATTTATGCCGGATTTTTCTTTTTTATTCCAGTAATTCTTGTCCTGAAATTAAAAGTTGGGTTAACACTTTGGGCACTTAAATTTATAATTCAGACCATTCAAATCAGAAGTATTTATTCGCATATAGACGAAAAAATGCCCAATTTGGGCACCATGATCATTTATGAATTTTATTTGTTTATTGTCACTGTTTCAACCGCAATATTTTTTGTTCTTCCCATAAAAACCAATTGGAAAGAAAGGAAATATTGAAAATGATTAATATTATTTGTAATTAGTCTAAATAAAAAGTAATTTTGTAGCAATTTATAATCAATCTAAACAAAATGCGGTTATTCATATCTCTTATAATTGTTATGCTTGGGACGTACTTTCCAAAAGTATATGGTCAAGTAGACTCAGTACAACACATTGAATATTTGTCTGAAATTTCGCTGGTTGGACAAAAAGGAGGTCAAGACATACTAAACTTACCTGAAGTTGTTGGCACCAAAATTAATGCGGGCAAAAAAAATGCTGTAATTATTTTAGAAAATTTAAATGCTGCAGTAGTAAACAATTCAATGCGCCAAATCCTTGCAAAAGTACCAGGTATCCATATATGGGAAAGCGATGGCTCAGGCATTCAAGTTGGCATTGCTAATCGGGGATTGAGCCCAAATAGAAGTTGGGAATTTAACATTCGACAAAATGGTGCAGACATTTCGGCAGATCCATTTGGTTATCCTGAGGCGTATTATAATCCGCCAATGCAAGCAGTACAGCGAATTCAAATAATTAAGGGAGCAGGTTCGTTGCAATATGGGCCACAATTTGGGGGATTAATAAACTATGTTATGAGGGATGGAAAATCCGAAACCAAACCAATTCACTTGCAAACAAGTCAAACTGTTGGCAGTTATGGTTTGTATAACAATTTCATTGCCGCTAGTGGAAAGAAAAACAAAGTACATTATTATGTTTTTTACGATAGTCGGAAGGCCGATGGATTTCGCGAAAACTCAACCTATAAAACCCAAACTTTATACGGATCTTTAGGGTATCAGATAACTAAAAAGCTTGAATTTACAGCTGACTTAACGCATTTTGATATGCTGAGTCAGCAACCTGGAGGTTTACTCGATGTCGATATTACATCTAATTCAAAAACCAGTGCACGTGAGAGAAATTGGTTCTCAACTCCCTGGTTAACAGGAAATCTAAAACTAAACTGGGAAATAACCAAGAACCAACGACTTCAAATACAGGCCTTTGGAATGAATGCAACTCGAAAAAGCATTGGGTTTATGAAACCAATTAACATCTTAGATACCATAAATTCACAGACAGGCGAATATGCAAATCGAGATTTAGCAATAGACACTTATAAAAACAAAGGTGTAGAGTTTAGCTACATCAATAATTTCAATTGGTTAAATAAAAAACACACCTTTACTGCGGGCATCCGCTATTTTAATAGCTTGACGAATCGAGAAAGTGGCGCCAAAGGCACCAATGGAAAATCTGCAGATTTTTCGGCCACTAGTATACCTATCAATCTACTTGAGTTTAATACAAACAACGTTGCAGTTTACATTGAACAAATATTTCGGGTAAATAAAAAGTTGATTTTAATACCAGGAATGCGCTACGAATGGATTGAATCGGCGGCTAAAGGACATTTAGGATTTGAATCTAACGGAAACGAAAAAAACCTAAACACGCCCATTCAAAATAGGGCCATTGCACTTTTAGGCATAGGTGGTGAATATCATTTAAAAAACCAATCTGAGTTTTATTTTAACCTAAATCAAGCCTACAGACCAGTTTTGTTTTCTGACATGCTTGTGAACCCAGGAAACATAGAAATTGACCCCAACATTAAAGATGCCAATGGTTATAGTTCAGATTTTGGTTTTAGAGGACAGATAATTCAAGGGATTAAAGTAGATGCGAATGTGTATATGATGCAATACAATAACCGAATTGGTAGCTTAACCCAAAAATACCTAAATGGAAATGAATATACATTTAGAACGAATGTAGGTGGCAGTTTTGCCTATGGTTTTGAGGGATTGGTTCAATACACCATATTAAACACCAAACGCTTTCAAATCCCGATTTACGCATCTTATTCATACAATCATGCCACATATCAAGATTATAACACAACTAGTAAATCGACCAACGGTGAAATTATAATCAACAATTTAAAAGGCAATTTTATTGAAAATTCGCCATTGAATATATTGAGAACAGGCCTAGACATTGACTATTTCAAATCAAATTCAAATAAGACATTCGCTTCATTTGGAATTCAATATTCTTACGTAGATGGCGTTTATACAGATGCTCAAAATACTATTAAATCAAGCGCAAATGCCCAAAATGGTTATATTCCTGCCTATTCAATATTTGATATAAATACAAAATTGAATATTTCGAAAATAGTTTCTATGAAATTATCCGTAAATAATGCAACCAATAGAGCCTATTTCACGCGCAGAGCGGGCGGCTATCCTGGTCCTGGTGCCATGCCATCGGATGGAAGAACCATTTTGTTCACACTGGACATCAAAATTTAAATGTTTTCAATTTAATTAAAAAAAAGTGGACTTTACGTCCACTTTTTTTATGCTAAAATAGTTTCAGATTCTGACTGTATATTGTGTTTGGCCAATAAATCAAAGCGCCATGTGCCCGCTTCAGTATGAATGGTGGCATCTAAATCTGCCATCATACTATAAATGCCAAAATAGGTTCTATTAACATATAATGCATGTTTGCTGCCTCTTGGCTGGGTTGGTTTTTTCACTTCTTCGATGCGGTAAATTTCTTCACCAGTTTGATAAATTTCATCTAAAAAAGATTGCGTAAAATGGAAATATTCAGTGCGAAATGGTCGGCTAAGTAAATCAGTCATTTTCAAAAACGCAGAGGTCAATTCATTTTTAACCTCCAAAGAGTCCGCTGGAAATACAATTTCAATTGAACGCATTAACTTGTCAATTACCTCTTTATTCTCTTGAACTTCTGGCAACAACAATGGAAAGTAATTTAAGTAAAAATCTTCTGGTACCACTTTGATACAACCAAAGTCGATGACCCCTAATCTATCGTCGGCGGTAAATAAAAAATTACCAGGATGTGGATCAGCGTGAATAGATTTCAAAGTATGTATTTGGAATTCATAGAAATCCCAAATTACTTGTGCCACTTTATTTTTTGATTCTTGTGTGGGATTGGTTAGCAAATATTCCTTTAAATGCACCCCTTCCAAATAATCCATTACAAGAACTTTAGAATAACTTAATTCGGGATAATATTTAGGAAAGAAAATTCCATTTATATGGGCGCATGCTTTTGTGATTTCTTGTCCACGGGTTAATTCCAAATCGTAATTGGTTTCTTCGATTAATTTCTCTTCAACTTCCTCAAAGTATTTTTTCATTTCTTTTTCGGACAGACCAAACATAGCATTAGCTACTGGCTTTACCAGCCTAAGATCACTTTGAATGGAATCCGCAATTCCAGGATATTGTATTTTAACTGCGTATGTCTTATTGTCTTTGCGGGCAAGATGCACTTGTCCAATGCTGGCGGCGGCCAAACATTTTGCATCAAAGCTGTCAAAAATTTCTTCTGGATATTTTCCAGTTGCATTCTTGAATGCCTTAATTACAAGGGGTGCAGACATTGGAGGGGCAGAATATTGAGAAAGCGCAAATTTATCGGTATAAGCTCTAGGCAATATATTTTTGTCCATGCTCAACATTTGAGCTACTTTTAAGGCGCTTCCTTTAAGATTGCTAAGTGAATCGTAAATGTCTTCTGCATTTGAAGCATGTAATTCATCTTTATTGTCGTTTCCAGTTATGCTTTTTTTGGCATAGTATTTCAGGTAGTTTCCTCCAATTTTGGCACCAGTACCCACCAATTTTGCGGCTCTACCAAATTTTGTACTGGTAATATTGTCTTGGGTATTCATTTTAAATCAGCCAATAAGAATTTACCTAAATCGAATGCTTTTTTCAAGGATTTACTTCCAAGCAATTCAAACGAAAGCAAAAATAATTTTTCAATAAGGGCATCGGTTTTTTCGAACCCTTTGCTCTTGTCGTTTAGCCAATAATGGAAGACAAACAATAAATTTGAAAACAATGCTGCATTGCTGCCTTTTTCTAATGTTTTATCGACCATTCCAACACCTGTATTCGCTGTTTCGGATAATTTCAAAGTATTTAAGTATAAAAACACTTGCTTTTTCAATTCTTTGAAAGCATCCATTTTTTCTTTGGGGTTCTTCCAATCTTTGAATCTAAGTAAAAGAAAACTTCTGTGTTGTTTTAAGCTCTCGAAGTAGGCATACATCACCGATAATAATTTATCTGAATCTGAACATTCAGAATAAAATGATTGTACTTGAAGTGTTGAAATTGATTCATTCCAAACATCTGATAAGACTGCCGATTCGATGCCGCTAAAGTCTGCAAATTCATCGTAAAATTCGCTTTCATTGATCTCAAATTCTTTGCAAAATTTGAATACACTTGCGGGTTGTTTTCCATGCTCATTTACATAAGACATGTACTGGGTTAAAATTTCTTTTCTCATAATCAGTTATCCAAAAAATAAACAGTTAAATGTACATAAATGTTTAGGTATTTCGATAAACTACCTTTATTTTGTAGTTTTTAAATGAATACCTTACAAAACGACTACAATACGCAACGCCAACCCCTCTTAATTGCCGAATATGGCAGGATTGTACAAGATTACATAAATCATATTCAAAGCATTGCCGATAAGCAAGAAAGAACCCAATGGGTGTATACATTGGTAAATGTTATGGCCACATTGAATCCAGAAATCAAATTACAATTAAATTACAAAGAAGTACTTTGGGGACATATATACCAAATAAGTGGCTACAAGTTAGATGTAGATTCTCCTTATGAATTAAAACCAGCCGAAGTAAAAACTAGAAAGCCCGATGAAATTGGCTATCAAACTTCAGGAATTCGTTTTAGATTTTATGGTAGAAATCTACAAAAAATGGTAGATCAAGTTACCTTAATAGAAGATGCAAGATTGCGTCAAGACATGGTAAACTTGATTGCTTCATTTATGTATAATAGTTGTAAAATATGGAACAATGAAAACCTAAGCAATGAGGTTATTGCTGAACATTTAACCATTCTATCAAAAGGGAAGTTACAAATTGAAGGTTCAGAAATTACTGTTTCAGCAGACGCATCAAATTTTGTTCAGCGCAGGCCCTTTAAGTCAAACAACAATTTCAGAAAAAACAACAATAATAATAACAACAAAAACAATAAAAACCGCGGTAGCGGTAAAAATCAGCGTAGATTTTAATCATGGCATACTTTGAAATAGAAGGTGGACATGCCTTACAGGGTGAAATCCAACCACAAGGTGCAAAAAATGAAGCATTGCAAATTTTATGTGCTGTTTTGCTCACATCATCAGAAATAACAATCTCTAACATTCCAGAGATTCGAGACGTTATTAAACTAATTGAATTGTTGGAGAATTTAGGAGTAAAAGTTCAAAAAAACAGCCATGGGAATTATACTTTTAAATCCGACGCATTAAATTTAGATTATTTAGACAGCGCAGAATTCAAAAAACAAGGTGCCGCATTGCGTGGCTCCATAATGATTGTCGGCCCGTTGCTTACTCGTTTCGGGAAAGGCTATATTCCGAGTCCTGGTGGAGATAAAATTGGACGTAGGCGTTTAGATACCCACTTTGAAGGATTTATGGCGTTGGGCGCAAAATTTGAATTTTTAGCAGAACAAAGTTTTTATCGAGTGGTTTGCGAAAAACTAAAAGGCGCATTTTTACATCTAGATGAGGCCTCGGTTACCGGAACAGCAAATATTCTATTGGCGGCGGTAATGGCTGAGGGCGAAACTGTGATATACAATGCAGCCTGTGAGCCGTATTTACAACAGTTGTGCCTTATGCTCAACTCTATGGGAGCAAAAATAGAAGGCATTGGCTCGAATAAACTTATTATACAGGGTGTGCAATCCTTAGGTGGTTGCAATCACAGGTGTTTACCTGATATGATTGAAATAGGCAGCTTTATTGGAATGGCTGCCATTACTAAAAGCGAACTTACCTTAAAAAATTGTCGGGTTGACCAATTGGGAATTATTCCAAGAACTTTTCAGAGGCTTGGAGTTAAATTAGAAATTAAAGGCGACGATATTTACATCCCTCAAAACGATCACTATGAAATAGATAGCTTCATTGATGGCTCAATTCTAACTATTTCCGATCAAATATGGCCTGGTTTTACCCCCGATTTGATATCCATCGCTCTAGTAACAGCAACCCAAGCAAGAGGTACAGTATTAATTCATCAAAAAATGTTCGAAAGCCGACTGTTTTTTGTTGACAATCTAATTGATATGGGTGCTCAAATCATTTTATGTGATCCACATAGAGCAACTGTAATTGGCTTAGACAGAAGAACGCAATTAAAAGGCATTACAATGTCTTCTCCAGACATAAGAGCGGGTGTGGCTTTGCTTATAGCAGCAATGAGTGCGAAAGGTAAAAGCACCATCAAAAATATAGAACAAATTGACCGTGGATACGAACAAATCGAAAAAAGACTCAATCCACTTGGCGCAAAAATAACCCGATTTGAGAACTAAAAATGAACTGGAAGGACCAACTAAATACGGAACATAGTTCTATTGAAAATTCAACCAACAATTATCTTAACGAATTCAAATCACAAAGACGTAAAAGATTGATCCGTTGGCTAATTAGGCAAATGTATACAGGATTATTCATGTATCTTTTTAGAGACAGTAAATATTTTAATGTTCTGCTTATAATTTGGATTGTCTTTGCCTCAATTAATCTGTTTGTTACCTTTTTTTTAGGAAAAATCATTCACATGCAATTTCAAAAAATGAGTACCAAATTTAGTTCCTCAATGAATCAAAATCCAGAAACTATAGATATTGAAGATGTAGAAGTCGTGGATGTCGAAAACAATGATCCAAAAATCAAGGAATAAGGGTACTAAATCCGAAATACATATTCATTCCGGTGAACTTTGTTGCGCTCAAAGAATTTAGGAAGTTATCCGTACCTATAAATACTGGTCCCAAACGCATAAATCCTCCCATTCCAAATTTTCTATAATTGTTATAAATTGACATTGGTACAGAAAATTCGAACCAAGCGTGTTCAAATCGAGGAACTACAACCAACGAACTGTTTGTTCTAACTGTAAAAGGATCATCTAAATTCAGTGCTTGTTTCCAATGAGCAGCGACATTAATGTATCTAACAATTTGATAATCGGCTTGCAACTGCACCGTCGCTGGTAAATTCACAGCTGTTAAGACGTCAATGGATTTATAAGCGCCTTTTGATTTTGCATATTCAATAACATGATCAAAAACTGCTTCTGAACCTTGCGCAGCGGCTAGTACAAACTCAGGAGTATTCAATGGCATAGTCACCGTTGGCGTTCCACTCAATTCAAATCCAGTGCTTTTATTGTTATAACTTATTTTACCTAAATCTAATACAGAACCTGCGATTCTCAATTTATGGTCTCTATATCTCCCTTTTGTTAAACTACTTCCACTACCTCCAAATTCCATACTAAAACCAAGATCAAAACCATATCCAAAACCATTAATATTATTGAAATTAGGCAAACTTCCCAATAATACCCCCTTCAGCATTTGTTGCATGACATTATTATCTGTATATGATGCACTGATTGTTCCACCTGACAAAGAAATAGAATCAATGCCATAAGTCTTAAATTGAGGGCCAGAGTTATTTATGTTAAAACTACCCATACCCAAAATGATTTTTGCAGTTGCACCAAATGCAAGTTTTAATGCATCTGCGTCAATTGCTCTAAACGCAAATACACCCGAAATTTCTTGGAAAGAATTTGCACTTAACGTCATAGAATTGGTAGCAAAATTCAATATATTGGGCACTGAAGTTGAATCCATTAGGTTTTTTGCCCAAGTAATTAACTCAGGACTAACATTTCTAATGCTCGCTGTTGACCGTGTTCTTGTAGCAGTACCCCAAGCAAATCGATCCCCAAACTTATTGGCATAAGCTGGGCCACGAAACTCCATTCCGACATTTGCCCAAATCTCTGAAACTGAACCTTGTTCCTTTAACCATGAACTTTGCCAATCGATTCCTCCGTTGGCATTTCTATATTGATCGTCTACATTGTTGTTTACTAATTGCCATAGGGAAAATGGTGTTTCCAAAGACAAATAGTTATTGTCTACATTAAAACCAAATCCACCAATATTTGCACTTCTCTTTTGAGGCATCATGGCAATTGTCGAAGGATTTGTATAAATCAGATTCACTCCGCCATAGTTGCTATTTTGAAGTCCAAAAAAAGTTTGTCCGTTCAATTTTTCATTTCCAATAAAAAACACGAACACCAGAAGAAGTTTAATTAATCTATGAAACATGGTTACAAAAATAATTGTAAAACTTAAACAGAATATATTAATTATCCACCAAAAAAAAAGTCCCGTCAGTTTTACTGACAGGACTTTTTGAAATTATTAGGTTATTTAAATCTTACAAATGATTTATTGTACAATGAATTTAGCAGTTTGAATGCCTGTAGCACTTTCTAAAGACACCATATAGATACCAGCAGAAAGAGAATTGGTATTGATTACATATTCATTTAATCCTTTATTGTATTGAACAGCTGAGCTCAAAGAAACCAATCTACCATTTAGGTCAGTAATTTTTGCACTCACTGCAGCAGGTGCGTTTAATTCAAACAAAGCAATTGAGTTTGAAGAATTAGACGAAGGATTTGGGAATATTCTCATTGCAGTGATGTTGTTGTTCAATTTATCGTTAGATAGATTTTCTACAGTAATATCAATGTCTAAATCCAAGAAAGTAGTAACATCATAAGCGGTAGTTGGGAAATATGATTTCCAACCATTC
>Ga0247843_1008162_pt1 | contig 12368 bp, 9 predicted proteins | sample LaCruzMarch2017__FD_192420 | JGI IMG/M metagenome (GOLD analysis project Ga0247843, IMG submission 192420) | Freshwater microbial communities from meromictic Lake La Cruz, Castile-La Mancha, Spain - LaCruzMarch2017_8m | ecosystem: Environmental > Aquatic > Freshwater > Lake | place: Spain...
ACGTAATGAAATTTTAACGACTGTGTTTAAAATTCTTGAATTATTTCTTTGAAAAATCAATCGGTTTGCACCCGCCCTTTTTGATCATGTAATCATAAATAATCTTCGCAAAAGGGTGAGAAGAGGTGAAATGCTTTACAATAAAGGTTTTATCGGTAGCTAAATGATTGGGATTGATAAGAAAGGAAGGGGCTTCATTTTCTATAGAGAACCGAAGAAAGCGAATTTCGATATCATTGGTATCTAACTTTGCTGCCTTGTTAATAAGTCCCAATCCCTTGGATAAGTTACTGAGTTTTTGATGCGGCATGGCAACATGTTTGGCTTTCAAGCAATAAAATGCCCCGGAATAACTTACTTGAAGGGGAGAAAGGGTTGTATTTTCTGAAAATAACTTAATGAACTGATTGGTGGTCTTTTCACTCTTCAAACCTTTAAGATATCCTTCCCTTATTATTGAGATGTCGGGGATAGATGCACGGGAAATAAAAGCAAAAAACAGTAAGAATAAAACGTTCATGCTTTGTTATAAAATATTTAATCTATACCGGGAGTAAGACTTTACTAACAAATACACTTTTCTTGGATTTGATACCCGTATACGAACCTTTAAGATTTTAGAAGCCGGGGTTTTCTCTATTTTTCTCAGAAGGTTGAAATAATACTTATAGGCAGTATAAACTCCAAACTGGCAGTGAATAGGTAAGCAAACAATTCCTTCAAAGGCTTCTTTAAAATCCTGACGAATATCCGCTTCTATTTGTTTTTTTGCCCCGTTTTGGAAGGTGTCGAAATCAATGCCAGGAAAATATATTCGACCTCTTTCATCTAAATCGCTTTTTAAATCCCTTAAAAAGTTGACTTTTTGAAAGGCTGCGCCAAGTTTGCGAGCTGCATGCGTTAAACTGGAATACAATTTTTTATTTCCATTACAAAACACATGCAGGCACATAAGGCCAACAACCTCTGCCGACCCATAAATATATTCGGAGTAAGTTGACTCGTCATAATCTGTTTTTTCCAAATCCATTTCCATGCTTTTAAAAAACGTTTCGATGAGGGAATGATCTATGGAATAAGTGTTTACGGCATTTTGGAAAGAATTTAGAATGGGATTCAGACTTATTTTATCTTCAATAGCCCGATAGGTGTCGGCTTTGTAACGTATTAATAAATCCTTTTTGTTGAATTGATGAAAGGTATCTACAATTTCATCGGCATATCTTACAAAACCATAAATTGCATAGATGGCCCATCGAATTTCTTCTCCCAATAAATTAATCCCCAGAGAAAAAGAAGTGCTATAACGGTTTGTTATTAGCTTGCTGCATTCATCGGATGTAGAGGTAAATAGTTTAAAATCCATATATTACTGCCTGTATTTCGGTGGAACAAACAAAAAACCAAACGCTTCACCATCCTCTTTAGTTTGTTTTTTGTGATGAATCTTATGCGCTTTTCTCATGGCTTTAAAATAGGCATAACGGGTATTGCGGAGCCATTTAATGCGCTGATGAATGAATACATCGTGTACCATAAAATAGGCCATACCATAAAGCGAAATTCCAAGACCAAGGTAAAATCTAAAATCGAAATTTTGGCTTCCTAAAATAATAAGACTTGCACCAATAGACCCGAATACGACCGAAAAAAGATCGTTCAATTCAAAAACACCGTGCCTGGGTTCATGATGGGATTTATGCCAAATCCATAAAAAACCATGCATAATATATTTATGTGAAAACCAGGCTACACCTTCCATGAAGCAAAAGGCGAGAATAACAAGAATGGAATTTATTAAAACCTGCATTATTTTATAGGGTTACATTTAATAATAGGAAAAATACGAGTTGAACGAAAAAAAGATACCCTGCAAAGGTATTTTTTTCTGGTTGGCATATTCGTATCCATAATACATTAAACAAAACAGAAACAACAAACCAACCCAAATAGTTTCGCTTGGGAATAATTCCGTTTGACCATTGCCAAAAGTTGAGTTTCATGGCTACCGGTTCTATCACAGCATCTAAACCCGTCATAAGCAAGGAAGCTATGGTTATTACTAAGAGTGTAACCAATAGTTTTCTATTTAGGAGCTTTGGATAATAAGTTCTTATGACATAAAATGCCCAAAAATTAGCCCCTGATAATACAATTACCCAATTAATACCCATAACCACAGGCACATCCCAAATTTTATAGCCAAGGGTTGGGCCATACCAATAATTCCCGAATATTTTCCCGGTCATTACGCCAAGTACCTCCACTCCAAAACCGGCTACAAACACCACAATACAACCAATACTATAGGTGATAGTTTTGGTTGGGATGGAATAAATGAACACAAAAAAAAGAAATAGAAAATTCAAAGGAACTAATTTTATAAACAGTGGCCGACTAACATCAGAGGAAAGCCCAAGTATTCCAACAAGGAATACAATACTTGTTACACTATAAATATTAAGAATCCTTTTTGGAATCATCGGATGAGTTCGGAGGTGATCTTTGCAGACAATAAGCATAATGGAATTCCTCCACCGGGATGAACCGATCCCCCGCAGAAATATAGCCCATTATATTTATTACTGAAGTTTGCATGCCTAAAAAAGGCAGCCATTTTATTGTTGGATGATGAGCCATATAATGAACCAGCAAAAGAACCTGTAGCATTTTCAATACCTAAAGGATCTAAAATAGATTCAACAACAATATGCTTCTCAATGTTTGTTTTTAATATGCGGTTGATTTTTGCCACTATATCTTTTTTGGCTTTGGCAATGAGTTGGGGCCAATCTTGTGATGCGTTATAAGGGGCATTAATCATTACGAACCAATTTTCGCAGCCTTCAGGGGCATCCGATGCATTGTATTTTGAGGTGATATTTATATAAATGGTAGGGTCGGGATGTAAGGTTTTGTTATTAAAAATAGCATTAAACTCCCCCGCATAATCGCTGCTGAATAAAATATTGTGCAACGATAAATCGTCAAATGTTTTATTTATTCCCCAATAAAATATGAGTGCCGAACTGGAAGGCTCATTCTTAAAAACCCGTTTACTCTTTTTAGAATCATTCAACAGATATTTAAATGTATTTCTAACATCCTGATTGCTTATAACCAAATCGGCGGAAACAATTTCATGTGAATCCAAAATTACACCATTCACTCTTCTTGCCTTTGTTAGAATTTTTTTGACGTGTGAATTGTACGTAAACGACACTCCCAGGCTTTTGGCTAATTCTACTAATGAATTGGTAATAGATATCATTCCTCCTTCGGGGAAGTAGGCACCGAATCCAAATTCAAAATGAGGGATAATATTAAGTGTAGACGGTGCTTTATAAGGGTTGGAACCATTATATGTAGCGTAACGGTTGAAAAACTGTGTGGATTTAGGATTTTTAAATCGTGAAACGTTCTCTTTATTCATGGACTTGAAAATCCCAATTTTGCCAATGTTCAAAAAACTTCTAATGGTTTCTAAAGATAAGTACGTCTTAAATTTATGAAGAGATTTTAATAAAAAAACCGAATGGGTTATGGTATAAATCGTTTTGCTTTGTTTTAAAAATGCAAGAAATGAGCCTTTATCCTCGCCTAATATTTCAGTGAACAATTCATCGTTCTTATGGTTATCATCGGTGATATTCAACCTGGTACCATCCTCATAAAAGTAATGGCATACCGATTCTAATTTTTGGTATTTAAAGTAATCCTCAGGTGTTTTACCGGCAAGTTTATAAAGTTCATCCACATAAAATGGCATGGTAAACAGGGAAGGGCCTAAATCAAAACGATAACCATCAATAATTTTTTGAGATAATTTACCTCCGGGATAATTATTCTTTTCATAAATGGTTACCAAATAACCCTTAAAAGCCAAACGAATAGATAAAGCTATTCCCCCAATACCTGCTCCTATTATGATGGCCTTCTTTTCTTTCATCAATATTATCGTCCAAGTGATTACAACCTCAGGAAATGCAACGAAAATGAATTATCTTGCATCATATTTTAATAATAACAACATATGCGCATCCCTAATCTCATACTCGCTTTTATTTTTCTTTTAACCTTAATCTTTACAGGATGTAAAGATGATGATCCCAAACCATTTAAGCAAAAAGTTAATATGAATATTATACATATCTGGAAAGATACGTCCTTTCATTTAAACACCCCTTATTATTGGGAGCATGATTTTCAAATTGATACCATCACCCCAAAAACGCTTATTTATCATATTAACAATCTAGTGTTAACCGCCGATGACAATCAATCCATCCCAGCCAATGAACCTTATTATATGGTAGATTTTGGTGCCAACACAACATTACCTTCTGTTATATCCTTCACTACACCTAAGGAAGGTGTAAAATACTACGTGAATGCCCTCGAGTTTACCATAGGGGTTAGGGATTCAATTACCAATGCAAAAAATTTGCTTGCCAGTACATTCGTCAACACCATGTATTGGGGGATGACACAAGGTTATATTAATTTCAAGTTTGAAGCTGTTTCTCCTCAAGTGCCTAAAACAGCTATTAATTACCATATTGGAGGCTATACCAAACCGTATTATAATTCCAGGAAGATTAAAATCACCTTCGATAAACCTTATTTACTTAACGAATCCAATAATCTGGAGATTAAGGCTGATCTTTTTAAATTGTTTAAATCAAAAAATGAATTTGATATCAGAACCTTTAACGAAATTCATTCTCCCAACGATAACAGTATACTTGTTGCCGATAACATAGCCGAATTATTTAGTTTCGGATCAATTAAATAATCCAAGTACAACGTCCTTATCTAGCCCTTTTATACCCCTTTCACAGGGAAGTCTTCGTTTTCTTTTCCTTTTTTAATTAAATTGAGGTTTCTTTCTTAGCCAACAATTAATCCCAAAATCCGCATTAGAAAATGCAGATTCGATTAAGAAGTTGTAAATTAATTTTTTACAAAAACCATTAACAACTTCTAAATCGGAATTAAACCCAACTAAATCATTAGTTCGGTATTGTTAAACCTTCTAATGATAATTTGGGTTAATATTGCTTTTTTAAAATTCACAATCCATGAAAGCTTATATATTTCCCGGTCAAGGTGCACAGTTTGTAGGAATGGGCAAAGAATTATACGAAAGTAGTTCCAAAGCCAAGGATTTATTTGAACATGCCAATTCAATACTTGGTTTTCGCATTAGTGATGAAATGTTTTCGGGAACCGATGAAGGCCTTAAAGCAACCCGAATTACCCAACCGGCAATTTTCTTGCATTCGGTAATAAAAGCCATGTGTCTTTCAGATTTTAAGCCCGAAATGGTTGCAGGGCATTCCCTTGGGGAGTTTTCAGCTTTGGTGGCCAATGGCTCCCTGAGTTTTGAAGATGGATTAAAATTAGTTTATAAAAGAGCCTTAGCTATGCAAAAGGCCTGCGAATTAAATCCATCAACTATGGCTGCTGTATTGGGGCTAGAGGACGCCATTGTTGAAGAAATATGTGCCTCCATTACCAACGAAATAGTTGTGGCTGCCAATTACAACTGTCCTGGCCAATTGGTTATTTCAGGAAGCATAGACGGGGTGAATATGGCTTGCGTAAAATTAAAAGAGGCAGGGGCCAAACGTGCTTTATTACTGCCTGTTGGTGGAGCCTTTCATTCTCCACTTATGGAACCGGCCAGAATTGAACTAGAGGATGCCATTGCCAGCACTGATTTCAAATCGCCGATATGTCCGGTTTATCAGAACGTAACTACCTTGCCAGTTTCCGACCCTGCAGAAATAAAACAAAACCTTATAAAACAGTTAACCGCCCCTGTAAAATGGACCCAAAGTATCCTTAATATGGTAAAGGATGGGGCTACTTCATTTACCGAAGTAGGTCCGGGGAATGTATTACAGGGACTTGTTAAAAAAATTGCCGCAGGTGCAGTAACCGCGTCTGCGTAATACCGTTTTTTAGACATAACCAATCTTCTTATTACGAATATTCTTCCTAAAGAATATTTCCTGGGATAAACTAAAAGGGTATCATCTCCCTTAATTCAGGCTTTGTAAGCCTTTATTTAACTATGTAAGTTATAGATTTAATTGTGTAATACTAAATCTCACAGGTGTCCTGAAATTTGTACTACAATTTTATACTATGAAAACACTACTTACTTTACTCTTGATTTATGCCGGTTTTGCAAATTGTCAGACCACAAATACCTGGAACGGTGCCGGCTCTGATGACAACATGGGAACATCTTCTAATTGGTCGGCTGGCACACCTGCAGGAGACGACATTCTAATCTTTGATGGCAGTAATCGCACCTCTCCGGAAAATAATCTTACGCTTACTAATCGTCATCAAATCGTATTCGCACCCAATGCCTCTTCTTTTATTATTAACGGTTCTACGGTGAATACATTCGATTTTCACAGTCCTAACATACCTAAGATCACAAACAGTTCTGCTTTTGGGCAAATTATTAACTTTCCTATTTCTATAAGCTATGTTAGAATGGAATTTAATCCAACCGGGGAGAGCTTAACATTTGGGGGCAGTATTGTAAATAATGGCAATGATTTGATTGTTGCCGCTAATACAGGTAAAACCATCTCATTTCTAAACGGAATATCTGGTGCTGGTAAAATGATCGTGAATCAGAACAGCAACGTGTACTTAGGCGGTGTAGCCTGCTCGTATACAGGGAATACGGAAGTTAATGCCGGGGTTCTGCTTACAGAAGTAAACCTTAGCTCTACTAACTTTTTGATCAGCGGAGGTAAATTTCAAACGGGGAATTCAAATATTATTAATGATGCAGCCGATTTTATTTTGTCGGGTGGAGAGCTTTACTTTGGCGACAATGAAACCATTGATAATCTAACCATTTACGATGGAACACTTCATGTTGCGACAGGAAAAACGTTAACCATAAACGGTAAACTTAAAATTTCAGGCACGTTCTCAACTACAGGAGGAGGCACAATTGCCTACGGAAGTTCGAGTAATTTGGAATATGCCTCGGGAGCCTCACTTACCAGTACTTCCACGGAATGGCCAACAATAAGCGCACCACTCATTATTTTATCTAATGGAACAACCGTTAATCTTCATGCACCTCGCTCCATTAGAGGAACTCTTAATCTTTCTAATGGTATCATAGTAACTTCTGCAACCAATCTCTTAACCTTTGAAGATGGTTCAATTATTTCCGGTGGAAATAGTACTGCTTATGTATCAGGACCTGTCAAAAAAATTGGCGACAATGCCTTTACTTTTCCTACAGGCAAAGGCACCAAATGGGCTAGAATAAGAATGTCGGCTCCTTTGAATGTTACGGATGCCTTTATAGCCGAATATTTTGATTTCGCCTATTCCGATCTATCCGTATCCAGTCCTCTCTCCAACGTAAGCTCTGTAGAACATTGGGATTTGAATAGAGTTACAGGAATTTCCGATGTAAACATTACCCTGTATTATGAAAGTGGTTCTTACAGTGGAATATCCTCGACCCCAACTACTTCCAATACTATTGTTGCACATTACAATATCATATCGGGAAATTGGGAAGATAATGGTGGTACAAGAAGTGTATCGGGCAACCCTTCCAGTGGTACTATTACCATGAGTACTGTAGATGAATTTAGTGTTTTTACTTTTGGATCGATTGGCGGGGTTCAACCCTTGCCTGTAAAAATAAGCAGTTTGTTGGCTAAGAGAATGGGTAATACCTCTGAAGTTTTATGGACTACCTCCTCTGAAATTAATAATGATTATTTTAGTATAGAGCGAAGAAACAGTAACGGTGATTATGAGATTATTGGAAATGTAAAAGGAAAAGGAAATTCCTTAACCAATGTTAACTATTCTTTTATTGATCAAACTCCAGATGTTAATACCATTAATTTTTACCGGATAGTACAACATGATTTTAATGGTGTGAACGAATCATTCGGACCAGTTGGGGTGAAATTCGCAACCATTGTAAATCTGGTTTCTTGGCCAAATCCTTTTTCCACTTCAATCTCCATTACTATTTCTGAGGAGGTAATAGCCGATAAAATTACAGTGACCAATCTTTTAGGTACTATAATTTACGAGGAATCAATTAATGAGCATACAGCATCTGTTGTTTCTCTTTCTACAGAAACCTGGATGCCAGGCAATTATATAGTCATTGTGTCGGGACCTAATTTCAAAAACGTTAACAGACATATAAAATTGTAAAATATAGGTGTTTTATTTAACGACAAGCCCGGGCAATTCCCGGGCTTGTTTGTTTTATAACGCGTTTGTATCTAATATTTTAACCCAAAATCCGCATTAGGAAATGCAGATTCAATTAAGACGTCGTTAATCAATTTGCACATGGATAACACCTTCTAAATCGGGTTTAAACCCAACTAAATCATATAGTTCGGTTTGTTAAACCTTCTCATGATTAATTTGGGTTAAAAACAACGTTACGAGATTTTATGCCCTCCGTTGAACTATTCGAGTTGTTGGACATCATGAACCTCCAATCCCTTGGCATAGTTAGATTGGTTTTATCAACATCATTCCTTATAATAGGATTGATTATTGAATATACCACAACATGTTCACTATATAAGAATTAGGTAGGGTTTGTGTTAAATTCTATGTCTCCCAATACCATGCGCCTGTGATGGAATTCAGTGCCTGAATTTTGGTTTAAACCACACCAATATTCTGCTATTAATTTGTTTAAAAGGTGTTTTAAGTTGCAAAATCCGTGTTTTAACCCGAAAATATACTATATGATGTATTTTATCGTCGTAATAGGTTTTAGCAAAGGTTTATTACTATTCGGCAACCTTTGATTGCCTTTCCCCAATGGTTTTTTGATGTTTTGCATTCATCCGTACGCCCAAACACCCTATGCCAGAGGTAATAAACCCTTGTCAAAGGTCAAAAAAGCGATTACCAGAGTCTACGGAGCGCTGTTTATGCGGATTTTACCTTTTTAATGTACATAAAATAATTTATCCAAATCATTCATAAAGGTTCAAATAAGTGAAGTTCTTTGTTAAAAAGATTATTTGATAGGCTGAGCCATTATTCAACCGGTTACCTATGTTTTTCGAGTTCCAGGGTTGATTTTTTTTGAAACAATTCGCCAGTTATAATGTTGATTAGAATACGAATTCACCAATCTAAAAATTCTTGTAAATTCGTGGCAAAATATAAAAGTTAAAAATGCAAGATTCCGCCTACAGATTTGAAAAATTCAGTGCCCGTCATAATAGTCCTAACGACCGGGAAAGAACTAAAATGCTTGAAACCATTGGTGTTGGTTCCATTGATGAACTTATTGATAAAACCGTTCCAGCCAATATCCGTATTCAAAATAGCCTTAATATATCTTCGGCAGTTTCAGAATACCAGTTTTTAAATGACCTAAAAGGGATTGCGTCCCTTAATAAGGTATACAAATCTTATATAGGAACGGGGTATTACAATACCATTACGCCTGGGGTAATATTGCGAAATATTATGGAAAACCCAGGGTGGTACACGCAATACACCCCTTATCAGGCCGAGATTGCACAAGGTCGCCTGGAAGCTTTGCTTAATTTCCAAACGATGGTAATGGATTTAACAGGTTTACCAATTGCCAATGCCTCTTTATTGGATGAAGGTACTGCAGCGGCTGAAGCCATGCATATGTTTGATTCTGCCAGAGGGAAAGAGAATGGTGATAAATTTTTTGTGAGTCAGGATATCTTTCCACAAACGCTGGATGTGTTAAAAACCAGAGCAGAACCATTGGACATTGAGTTGGTTATTGGCGATTTTAAAACCATTGAATTAAACACAGAATTTTTCGGTGCTTATGTTCAATACCCCGACAACCATGGTAATATAAATGATTACAGCGAGTTTTGTTCAAAGGCTCATAAGTCAGGCGTTTTTGTTGCTGTAGGTGCCGATCTAATGTCGTTGGTTTTATTAACCCCGCCCGGAGAATATGGGGCAGATTGTGTTACAGGCAATTCGCAACGGTTTGGAGTACCTCTTGGATATGGTGGACCTCACGCTGCCTTTTTTGCATGTAAAGATGAATTTAAGCGACAAATTCCTGGAAGAATAATTGGGGTGTCGATAGATGCAAACGGTAATCCAGCCTTACGAATGGCCCTTCAAACCCGGGAGCAACATATCCGAAGAGATAAGGCCACCAGCAATATTTGCACTGCACAAGTATTATTAGCCATCATGGCTGGTATGTATGGCGTTTACCACGGACCTGAAGGTTTAAAAGTAATTGCCCAACGTATTAATGCGTCCGCTAATCTTTTAAACAGGGCATTAAAAGCGGCAGGATTTAATCAAGTCAATAAAAACTATTTTGATACCCTGTGTTTCGAAGTAGATCCTTCACGCTTAAAATCTATTCAGGAAAAAGCGATTAAAGCGAATATTAATTTCAGGTATTTTGATTCTTTTATAGGGATTTCTGTTGATGAAACAACTAGTCTAAAAGATATTCAAATCATTACAGATATATTTACCAGTGGCGCAAACAAAGGGAGCGTTGATATTAAAAACCTGGCTCAAAAAGCAGAACCAGGCTTTGATTCGACCTTTGAAAGGGAAAGCAGTTTTATGGAACATCCCATTTTCAATACCCATCTTTCAGAGCATGCCATGTTGCGTTACATTAAGTCGCTGGAAGTAAAAGATCTTTCATTATGTCAAAGCATGATATCCCTGGGGAGTTGTACGATGAAGCTGAATGCTACATCAGAAATGATACCGGTTACCTGGCCCGAATTTAATCAGATTCATCCGTTTGCACCTTTAGATCAAGCCAAAGGATATAGCCTTATATTAGAAGAACTCAGTAAGGACCTTTGTGAAATAACAGGATTTGCGGCCATGAGTTTGCAACCCAATGCCGGGTCTCAGGGAGAGTATACGGGATTAATGGTTATTCGTGAATATTTTAAGGACAAGAATGAAGCGCATCGCAACATTGCTTTAATTCCTGAATCGGCTCATGGCACCAATCCTGCCAGTGCCGTAATGGCCGGAATGAAGATTGTGATTGTGAAATGCCTTCCAAACGGGTATATCGATATGGACGATTTAAGACAAAAAGCCGAAACCCATAAAGATAATTTGGCTTGCTTGATGGTTACCTATCCATCCACCTATGGAATTTATGAGGAGACCATTAAAGATATAACAGAAATTGTTCATATAAATGGAGGACAGGTTTATATGGATGGTGCTAATATGAATGCTCAGGTAGGATTGACTAATCCAGGTATGATTGGAGCAGATGTTTGCCATTTAAATCTTCATAAAACCTTTTGTATACCGCATGGTGGGGGAGGCCCAGGTATGGGACCCATTGGCGTGGCATCGCACTTGGCGCCCTATTTACCAGGTCATTCGCTTGTTAAAACAGGAGGTTCAAAAGCCATTCCAGCCGTTTCAGCGGCACCTTGGGGAAGTGCTTCCATCCTTTTAATTTCATATGCCTATATAAAAATGATGGGACCCGATGGATTAAAAGAAGCCACGGAAACAGCTATTCTCAATGCCAACTACATCCAGTCGCGATTAAATGGCCATTATGAAATGCTTTATGTAGGGCATAACGGTACAGCGGCTCACGAAATGATTATTGATACACGGGTATTTAAAGCCTCCACGGGGGTAGAGGTTCAGGATATTGCCAAACGATTGATGGATTATGGTTTTCATTCACCCACAGTTTCTTTTCCTGTAGCCGGAACCATGATGATAGAACCAACTGAAAGCGAAAGCCAGGATGAGTTGGATCGCTTTTGTGATGCCTTAATAAGCATTAGGAATGAGATTAAAGAGATAGAAAATGGAGGAGACAAGACGAACAATGTGCTTGTCAATGCGCCCCATACTGCTTCTGTTATTATGTCTGATACTTGGGATAGACCGTATAGTCGTGAAAAGGCAGCTTATCCATTACATTATGTACGAAATAATAAATTTTGGCCAAGCGTTTCCCGAATTGATAATACCTATGGAGACAGAAACCTTGTATGCAGTTGTTTACCTGTAGAGGCGTATTCGGAGATGAGTTAAATTTAGTCCTACTATCAAGGTTTTTGCAAAAACTTTAGAGTTTTTTACTATGAATTCTCCAAAGCCCTCAAGGTTGAAAAAAAATCTTGAGGGTTTATAACTCAATTACTAGAATTAATTTCTTTTATCTTCTTTAAAATTATTTTTTTATCTGCTGGAGTTTTTGCAAGTTTTAATGCCGCTTGTAAGTGCATTAAAGATTTTTGGGAATTTGTTTCCGAATATAAGTTTGCCAAAAGAGAATGGTATAAATGATTGTCGTCCAGATTTAATTT
>Ga0247843_1008164_pt1 | contig 12364 bp, 11 predicted proteins | sample LaCruzMarch2017__FD_192420 | JGI IMG/M metagenome (GOLD analysis project Ga0247843, IMG submission 192420) | Freshwater microbial communities from meromictic Lake La Cruz, Castile-La Mancha, Spain - LaCruzMarch2017_8m | ecosystem: Environmental > Aquatic > Freshwater > Lake | place: Spain...
GTTAAAGTAATTACAAGAAACCCTAACAAACAAACGGCGGGCTTAGTTCCACTTGTATGCACGTGAGAGCGTGACAGACGGAGAGACAGACGGAGAGACAGACAGAGAGACAGACAGAGAGAGCAATAAGGGCTGCCGGGCTTTAGGAGTACCTCCAAAAGAATAAGTCAGTTTATGTCCAACAGTTCGTGGTTAGCGTTCGCGTCTGTGTGTTACCGACGAATTATTGCTGTTCGTGATGATAGGAGTGTTCAAGCCATGATGGCTGCTAGTGATCCCATGTGCATTATTTCGACGGGGAGAACATCCAAATAATATTATGATACCACGTCCACTTCGTCTTCTTCTTCCAACATGAGGGAAAATACACGACGACGGCGTATACTCAATCTACTCCAACATATACCAACATTTGCATTCCGATTCATACGTCTATTAACCTTCGTGCTTTGTCTACTACCCGCCTTCGTTACATTTGCCTATCATTACATGATGTGCGACAGACGTGTCATATATTATGGCACCGACCCGAATGGACGTGCAACGTTGGCCGATATATTCTCATCCACGACCATCTTTTCGAAACGACGGTATTTAGATATCTACGGCAGTTGCTCGGAAAAGATGATTACGACAAAGAGAACAACAACAACGAAGATGACAACGAAGGAGAAGAAACCCGTTGTTGTATTTCTAACAGGAGGAGCATGGATTATTGGATATAGAATGTGGGGTACGCTACTAGCACGTGCACTCGTTCCATTTGGCATACTAGTCATCATACCCGATTATCGTAATTTTCCATGTGTTGATATAGCGGGCATGGTTGAGGATGTTGATGCCGCCATACAGTGGGTATTTGACCATGTGGAGGAATATGGTGGTGATGCCAACAATGTTATACTCGTTGGGCAGAGTGCTGGTGCACATATAGGGGAAGTCATCGTGGCCAAGAAGGTCCTTGATTGGTTACGGACTGAGCGGAAACAATACCAACCACCACCCCACGAAGGTATAAATAATCATTCGTTGTCATCAAAATCAATGGAAACGAATCAGCTAAAATCAACATATTCACCACAACAATTACGTGGATTCATATCCACATCATGTCCACATAACCTAGTTGATATGCGACTTGTATTTCACAAGCATGGATTTAATGCCAATGTCCAATGGAGTATATTTGGTGGACTTGGTGAAGGTAATAATAATATCAACAATGATGGTAGTGAAGGAACAAACGATGATGTTCCTGCTCCAATAACACGACGGTATTCGCTTGGATTGTTAGAAGGGTTGGCACCAGGAGTATTTGAACGATGGAGTCCCTATCACTTGGTTATGCAATGTCATACTGAGTATATGTCATTACCACCAAGACCATCTCGCAGGACGACGAGGACGACATTGAGGAGAGATAACGAGTGCTGTCGACCTGCCCTAAAGGAGATATTTCCAAAGCTATGCATCATTCATGGCACCGCCGATGAAACTGTACCAGTTATTGAGGCAATCGAATTTGTCTCATTACTCAATCAGCTTCATATACCCACAGAAACGAGAATGTACCATGGTTGGAGTCATACTGATCCTATATTAGAAGCACCAATGTGTGGTGATCATTCGTATCATAGTGATATATTTGAATTAGTAAAATTATGGACATTGGATAACGACGACGACAACGACGACGACAATGATGGTATTTCAATAGAGAATGAGACGAATGGTAATCGCAACAGTCAACAAAGTAAGCAACGGGTCGTCGATATAGCAACATTTGACGAAAGACATCCATTATTGCGTCCAATATGCCCCACGGTACTCGTAAATATTGCTCGATTTTGTAATCCATTTTGAAAAATGGGGTTTGAGATAGATAGAGAGATCCATAATACCAAATATATATACATATGCATGCCAATGCATGCCAATCCCTCATATTTGTTTGGTAACAAAATAGATGTCTCTCTTTGATTTTATTTCCTGACTCTAAGACCTATCATTTCATTTTCGTGCTGAAAATCTTCTCTTAACTCCATCCTTTCTTGGCATTCTTATCTTCTTCATCATCATCACCCTCTTCCTTCCCTTCCTCAATGATAAATTCATTCAACTCTGCCCATAATGTATCTCGCTCTACCCCCTCCATGGCACCTTTTAGTTTTGCACTGTGTTCCTTTTGATCAATAGCGTACCATAATTTACATACATGTGTATCATGTTCCTCATCTGCTAATGGCAATGCAACTTTATCGGAAATATATATCGGTGGACCAGCTTGTAATAATCGACGTAATTCAGCCTGACAAGTGGGTGCTTTTACTCGTGTTATATATTGTTCAAATTGTGTTTCTAATAACTGCTGTATAACGCATAACTCAAATTGTGCAGCCTGCCATTGCATTGATGGATATGACTGATATTCGACTTTTTTTGAATAATAGTAGCAATAATAAAAGTATGACAACGGCGTATTGAGTGTGGTATACAAATTAGGAGTTATCAAATGAAAAATAATCATTTTCATCCTCATTCTCTCCCTCTCTTTTTTTTCTCACCATAATTCTGATCTTCCTCTGTAATATCCTCCATTGTACATAGACAACACATTCCTTCTGTTGGTTTACCATGTTGATATTCCTCATTTGATTCTGCCATGCCGGATAGAGATATGCCCGAAGAAAAAGTTTGGGAGGAGGCTTGTGGCGGGAGCATTTCAGATCCAAAAAAAATGACCTGCACCCCCTCTCCTGCTGAGTGGTATCCTTCTCTTTGGTAGCGTTGAAGGCGTCTCTTTGTTGGGCCATGATGGTAGACACCAATAACAATAATGATGGTGGTGGCATGTCATCCCCATCGGCGGCAACGGCCGGAGCGAGTGCTGTGGCTCCTCCTCCTTCGGCCGTGGTCTCACGGATTACGTCTGCTTGTATGGATATTAATGATGGTAACCCTCCTAACCCTAACAAAGAAGAAGCAATTATTGGAGAAGGAGGGGTACGTGATGTTATGGGTATTAGAGGAATAACAACAACAACAACAACAATTGCCACAGCCACGCGGGAAGGACGGGTCAATTCATTAGCGGAAGCATCCCCCAGGAAGGGAGGAGGTCCTATTATTACTACTACTACAACTCAGGAGGATGCGGCAAGAATAAACAACACCAATCTTCCCCCTTCGTCAACAATGGTTCCTGCTGAAGGAGGAGGAGCTTTAGTAGCCACAGGAGTAGCAGCAGCAGCATCCTCTTCAATTACCAATGCAGCAATTTCAGCAACGGCAACCTCACCCACATCAAATTCACCCGAGACGATATCCTACAGTGCCGAACGTATAATAGGAAATGGATCATTTGGGGTAGTCTTTCAGGCGAGTGTAGTTGAGACCGGGGAGATTGTGGCTATTAAGAAAGTATTGCAAGATAAACGATTTAAGAATCGTGAATTACAGATAATGAGACAATTGGTCAAAGATGGACATTCGAATATTGTGGCATTGAAGCATTGTTTTTATAGTCAGGTGAGTATAGTAGTGAAATCAAAGATTGGGGGTGGGGGGATAACCAATGTTTGAGGGTGTGGCATTGACTTTGTTTGGATTTTTTTTTTAGCATATATACTAACTTTTCACTCCCCCCCCCCTACACACACATACATGCACACACTTCGTGTGTTACGCACTTCCTCCGACAGGGTGAAAAGCAGGACGAACTATATCTCAACCTTGTCCTTGAATATGTCCCCGAGACAGTCTACTCTATTAGTCGTCAACATCATAAGTCAAAATTGGCACTCCCACTACTATTTGTCAAGCTATACCTATATCAATTATCACGTGCATTATCACATATTCATGCACTTGGGATATGTCATCGAGATATTAAACCACAGAACTTACTTGTCAATCCTATGAATCAACAATTGAAGTTATGTGACTTTGGGAGTGCGAAGGCATTAGTCCGGGGTGAACCGAATGTTAGTTATATTTGTAGTAGGTATTACAGAGCCCCAGAGTTAATATTTGGTAGTACTGACTATTCTACGGCAATTGATATTTGGTCACAGGGTAAGTAAAGAGAAGTGTCGTCAATCATTGGTCGATTTTTTTTACAAATTGATCGACCATACTTAACTCACACAAACATCATTTCATCCCTCCTTTTTCTCTCTCATCGTTCCACATAGGCTGTGTTGGTGCAGAGTTGCTACTCGGTCAACCATTATTCCCCGGTGACTCCGGTGTAGATCAGCTTGTCGAAATTATCAAGGTCCTAGGCACACCCACACGAGAAGAAATCAGTTCCATGAATTCCAACTATACTGAATTTAAATTCCCCCAAATTAAGGCATGTCAATGGCGTAAGGTCTTTCGATCAAAAACACCGGAAGAGGCTATAGATTTTATTGGGTCAACGTTGGCTTATGACCCGGAACGTCGGATTAAACCGTTGGATGGATGTGGGCATCCATTCTTTGATGAATTACGAGATGAACGTACCCGATTGCCAACGGGATATGCATTGCCACCACTGTTTGACTTTACCCATCATGAATTGGCATCCTCACCAGAATTATTATCCAAGGTAAGAGGGTTTAGTATGTTGAGTATTACCATTTGATTGCAATTTTTGCTTACTGTGATTGACAAATTTCACACAACTTTTCCGACCTGAGCAGCTCATTCCGCCGCATGTAAACATCGATAATTCCGACAAAGGCGACTCAAAGCCTCCCGCGAGATGATCAGCCGGGGGAGACGGGCGATGATTCTGCAAACATGGATTGGAGTCTGAGCCTAGGTCATATTTCAAATCTTTGTTCAAGATTTGTTCCTAGCCATTAAGTGGAGGGGAGGGGAGGTGGGGGTGAAGAGAGGGTTTGGGATCAGAACATAAATCCTACTGATCGATGCATCTAGAGACAAAGATGGGGTTGTTCTTACACGGGGGAAATGAAGAGACGATTCTCAGCAAGGGCAGTTTGCTTCCTTGCCACAAAATAGTCAACATAATTCATAAATAGGTTCTCAAAGATCTTTACGTTATAGGGGTTGCTTGTGTTTTAGTTGGTGTCAAAAGGCAAGTTGCAAGCTGAGAGTTAGATATTCTGCTAAACTATAATTTCAATGAAAGGGTTGCATTCTGCTGAATTTTATAACTAGAGAGAGAGTGGTCGTCCATGAGCTTCTCATTACTTAGGAACAAGTTGTATCGGATTGACAGCAGCCCCACTTCATCCATCACTTTGCGCTTCAAATCTTCAACAGAGTTCGATGGGAGGACCTCAAATTCATAGCTATTGTATCTATACAGCACAACTACCTTAAAAGGTATCGACTGTAGCAAAGCTACGAGCCCACACGCTTGGTCCGAAGATAGGTCAAGTTCGTCCATGTGCTTATCGGGATTGAATTGCCTGAGTAAAGAAACAGTGGTCCAGCCACGATCGGCGAGAGCTTTAGCAGCGTCATCAAGTCCCCACTTAGTCAGTAACGCTGCCAGCTCTTTGTCAACAGTGGTGGCTTTATGCATGTCTAAGGGCTTTGCCTTTACATCAAGAGTTGCGTCCAATGATTTGACTGAGGCAACAGATTTCTTCTGCACATTGTCGATAGTGTTCGGTGCTGGCATCTCTGAATGAACTTTGTCAATGGGCTTCGTTCCCACGTCAAGAGTTTCCGAAAGTTTCACCTCAACATCAACAGTCTCCCATAATGCAATTGAATTCGGGGAAGGGCTATGGCTCTACCAAGTCCCACATCCCTTGCTCGTCATTCAGTATCTCCCATTCCTCTGACATCGTGCTCTCTCTCTCTTTGAGGGTGCAAAACAGGGTCACGTTCAGTCGATTTTCACGTCGATTTTGAGCTCTTGGTTTGGTGAAATTTCACGGTCATGAAAAAGGGTCTCAGAAGATTGTGATGCACATACACATATGAAAGAGCTATAGATATTAAGTGTGATTCAAAAAGCTCTTTAGATTTCACATCAAATATGTTCTCTTGGATCTCCACTATCGTAGATATATAACATCCTCTCTCTCATTGGTACAACCGTATAAGCTCATCTGATACCGCACTTGGTGTTAGCACACCCAAATCTGTAAATAGTAAAGTTATGTACTTTGCGGGTGTAAAGTCACATGGTGGATTTTCAATTGATACTGATGATGGAAGAGCCACAACCTTTCCAACTTTTCCCTCGCCATCTTCTTTCTTATTCTCTGTATTATTAAGTGTATCAATGAACTTTAATGATGACCCACCTCCACCTCCTCTATTTCCTGTTGTACTACTAGTAGTTGCAGTATTCATTTCTGGCAAGTCTGCATTATTCAACGGATACAATCTAGTAAACTTGTAACTCTCAGCGGCCACATACAGCGGTACACCCATTTCCTTCGCCACGACACCTAATGCAAATGTCCCGATCTTATTAACAGTCCCACCATTCTCCATTACACAATCGGCACCGACTAATACCATATCAACACGTTCCATAATATATCCCATGGCAGAATCGAGTACGACAGTGGTGGGTATATTGGCATTAATGTACGACAGTGCCGATTTGGCACCCCCAGCATCCGGTCGGCCTTCTAGCACATACACTTGAAATCGTTTACGTTCGACCAATGCCGCACGTAATAGTATCGATTCGACCACACGAGATCGACCATGTGTTAACACTGCACACCCCTCCCGGACAAATGTACACCCTACCGTGCTGATAGTATCACGTGCACGTATGGAATAAGATGCAAACGCGGTACCGCGATCGAGGACTAATTGACGACAGGTATTAAAGTCGGGCGTTTCGAGTGTGACACGCGTTACGTGTTTCATGAATATTTCACATCCGGAGGAGAGTGCTATATGATACCGTCCTGCGAGTATATATCTAATAGTACTGCTACTAACAACAACAACTGCATTGTCTTTATTATTCATTCCAGTCGTAGGAGGATCGACAACTATTATTGGGCCACCCCGACGAGCAAAGTCAAGCATCAATTCAGACGCCTCACGCAATGCGGCTTGTAATCCCATCATCGTTTCAGCCTGTGATCGACGTATCACATCCAAGAGTACACGTATGGCAGCAACTGGAAGAGGGATGCAGGAGGATAGTCGTTGCTGATGTTGTTCATATGTCAATGAGGGACTATCATCAGACGATGACAACGACGATGTTGGGGAAGTGGTGGTGTCATGGAAGGAGGAGGATGATTTAGACAGGTGGAACACCAAGTCGGCTATGACCGGATGTTGCTGCTGCTGCTGCTGCTGCTGCTGCTGCTGTGGATGATCCATAGTTAACTAAGAGGGAGGAGTAGGACGAGGGAGGATATGTCCTACCATAGGACTGAGTGAGGAAGTGAGAAAATGCGGGAACATGTCATTCATGTGCATTTTTTGACCATGGCCGAGGATCCAAATAATGCCGAGAATGAGGAGGAGATAGACAATGACGATAATGATCATGATGACATTAGTGAAGAGGATGACATGGATGATTCGGGGGAGGGTAGCGAAGAGGAGGATGAGGATAGTGACGAGGAGGATACTATTAATGAGGAAATTGTGGAAAAATTCATCCGAACGTTTCACACTGGCGACTACAACGTTGAATTAGACAACGCGCTTTGTTATGATCGAGGTGTAATCTTACCGGCTCAACCCACACAGGCGTCATATATTAAGCCCGATAACTGGATTGAGAGGAATCGAATTGGACTGGAGAAATTGGAGGAGCAGCTGCAGACTTGCATCCGAAAGGTGACAAATCACGATAAAAGTTTTGAATTAGAGTTGATACGCGCTGTATGGGATCAACGCATGGATAACGAAGCACCCATCGTTTGGCATGAACCAATCTTAGATAGGTACTGGGATCAACTTGAAGAATTGATAAAGCAGCAGGAAATATTCACAAATATTCAACACATAAAAATTTGGAATGTAGAAATGAAGAAGGAGCGCCTTGCTGTGTTAGTTGCTATCTGTCGTTGTGGATTCGACAATAATTCATATAATTTTTTCGTTTTTTACAACGCCAACCTATGCGGAGAGGGCATCATATCTATTTCGAAGCTGGTTGATGTTTGTACAACGTTGCAAAGTTTTTCCATCAGTCACAATCGGATTGATACTATGACATCAGGTGTTTGCCTTTCTAGGTCATTAACCCTTTGTTCACCGTGGCACATTTTTGGCACATTTTTTTCAGTACCGAGCCTACGTAGGAACTAGTGGCCCATTCAAGAATCTTAAATAGGGTCGATATCGAGAATAGATAAATGTCATAAAAAACGGCCGTCATATATTAAACTATTAACATCAATGGATAGACGACTATCGGAGCTACCTAATCGCATTTCTACCCAGGACCTAACTCATCGTAGTAGGGGCGATATTCATGGCCAAAGTCCATCGCCCGAAATTTAGCGGGAAAAAACAGCTAAATTGTCTACGTAAAGTACGTCCGGTGAACAAAGGGTTAAAGTCGCACATTTGCATCAATCGGCTTTGGTTGACTCACTGTGACCTTGGAAGTAGTCCAGAAATTCTACTGGTTATATTACAGTCAGAAGTTGAGTATATTTGTCTCAACAACAACAATATTGACTCATTGGGGGCGGTCAAAATTGCCGAGTATCTTGAGGGTGATCCACCAATTGTACGCTTGTCACTTGCTTGCAATCGATTAAATGATGATGATGCGATACTCATCTCACAAGCGCTGAAGAGGAACACAAACCTGAAGACATTATCTCTTCATACCAATAATTTGACATGCATTGGTGCGAAGGCACTAATTACTTGTGTCTTTGACGGCTCAAGTTTGAATGCCATATCAGGATCCAATCACATGTTAGAACGAATGGATATACTTTCAGACTGGGAGGTTGCAATTTCTTTTTCACATAGCTTTTGCAGTTGTATATTAGCTTCAATTGGACCGGAAACAGAAAATTGTACTTGTCTTGCAAGACAAGGTTTCACTACTCCAATATCTTGCAAATATACCAGTGGAATTGATACCAGAAGTGCTGGCATTTCCTCATGGACGGGTTGACGATCAATGTCAACATAGACATTTGAATATACTAGTGTATTCAACAATGCGATGGTGGAATATGCTGATGCTTTACTCCTATCATAATTGTGTCAAGTCTGATGCAAAGAGGAAAAGAAACAACTACGAGCATGATGTGTGCATGTACTAAAATAGCTTGAGTAGCTCGACTTCTAATCTATTATTTAATCTGAGTACAACATTTGAAAAGGATCTGCTTCTTTTGCACGCGGCGAATCCTCTGCCTCTCTATCGGCCACTGTAACGTCATCGTGTCTCGTGTCTACATACCACTCGCGTCTCGACTACCACTACGTCCACTCATAAACAACATACGATACGAACCATGAAGCTGTTCTCTGCAGCCATCCTCGTCCTTGCGACATCGTCCTCCAACATCTCGGCATTTGTTGCGCCAAGCAGTAATCAATGCGTCGCCCCTTCTTCCACCACGCAACGCCAAATGTCGTCAACCTCGAGCAACGCTGCCGAGGAGGATCGTCGTTCCTTCGTTACCAAATCTACCACAGCAGCAACTGCCTCGGCAGTGGCACTTGCTACAACACTCACGACGGCTGCCATCCCTCAACCTGCAAATGCAGCCGCCTCAAATCAATGGCGTCAGGTCAAGGTCCCGTTCGAGGATACAGTCTACGATGTGGACTTTGACTCGCCCACACATGGCTACATCGTCGGTGCACGTGGGTCATTCGCCGAAACGAACGATGGTGGTGCCACATGGGAACCACGCAGCTTTTCCAATCTCGATGCCGAAGAGGAGATAACATATCGATTTGAAAAGGTTAGTTTTGCCAACGGTGAAGGGTGGGTATTGGGGAAGCCGACGTTGCTCTTACATACGAAGGATTCTGGTAAGAATTGGGAACGTATCCCATTAAGTCCTAAATTACCCGGCGAGCCCACTGGCATACTAGCGCTAGGGTCGAACAAGGCCGAAATGATCACGTCCAGTGGTGCCGTGTACACAACCGAAAATGCCGGTCGGAATTGGAAGGCACAAGTAAAAGAAACTATCGACGCGACACTGAATCGTATCTCATCGTCGGGTGTGTCCGGTGCATCGTACTTTACTGGTAGCATTGTCAATGAACAACGTGATAATAGAGGTGCGTACCTTGCTGTATCATCACGTGGGAATTTCTTCCTAACGTGGGAGCCGGGACAAGACTTTTGGATCCCACATAATCGTGGCACGCCACGTAGGATACAGAATATGGGTTTCGTACGAGGGGATATTAAGAATGGATTATGGATGACATTGAATGGGGGAAAGCTACTTACCAGTCCCCCAGGCGTGGATCTATTGGGTGAAGAATTCCCATTCGCTGAAGCGAATATTAAAACTGGTGGATATGGTATTACCGACGTCGCATGGCGTGATGATAATGAGGTATGGGCCGTGGGTGGGAGTAATACCATGTACGTTAGCAAAGATAATGGAAAGAACTTTGTGTTTGATAAAAGCGCCAATGATATTCCTGGTAATTTATACAATGTGAAATTCTTCCCCGAGTTCGGTAATGCTGGGTGGGCGTTGGGGAGTAGTGGATTGTTATTGAAGTATGTTGGCGAGAATGCTTAAGCTAAATAGGAGGGATGAAGTGTGGATGAATTTCTTTCAATATGTTCTTTAGACCCACCAAAAACAAATTTGATGATGCGACAAGAATGAGATGGTTGATGATTACTTTGAATTATTGACAATGATGATTGAGAACTCGAGGAACGGTGTTTTCTGGCCATCTAGAGGATGACAGATATATAAAATGATGTTTAAAAAGAACTCTAAAAGAAAACTCTGTGTAACACGTTCGTATTAAGACCTCGGGGGATATTTAGCCATCCTTTCCAGTCTTGTGTGTCTTTCTTACTGGCGATGAGGTAATGGAGCGACTTGATGATGATGATGCGTCAGCTTTATCAGTTTCCCCAATTGAATCATTGAATATTTTGCTTTGACATTCATCTAATGCTGAACTAACAATGCTTAAACCTGCAATAACTGCCACATCAACACGAAGTATACTCGGACCTAGTGTCGCCATTTGATATCCACAAACTTTCGTAAAGAATTTGGCCTCGTCTTCTGTCCAACCACGTTCGGGCCCAACAGCCATTATTACCGATGGTGTTGGTCTGTACTGTAGGCTGCCGGTTGTGTCATCACTTCGTTGTTGTGTTTGTTGTTGTATAATTTGCTTGTATTGTTCAATGATTACATCACGTACCGGGGGTGGTGGTGATGATGATGAATTCTCATCACCACAATCCAAAAAAATCCTAATCGTAGTATCATCACTGGCAACTCTTTTGTCACAGCTATTAACACCAGTAGTAGCACGATGAACGAGGCCCACATTCTCCATCCACAATCTGGTATATTGCTTCGTTTGCTGTCCCTTCTGCTCACTACTACCATAACTATTACTTGTACAAGCTATATCCACCTTGACCCGTCGAGTACGTCCACCCTGACTCATCCCCAATTCAATCAATGGACCATATGTTGCTGGAAGCAAGGCTTTACTATTTGTATACTCTTCATCTGATAATTGGGATTTAATTATAACTATACGTGTAACATAGTTAAAGCTTGATAATACTGGCCATAGATATTTTAATCGTGCTGGAAATGGTAATGCTAGTAGCACAGTAATGCAGGGTAAATTGCTCGGAGTATGGAGTATGGTTGAGGGTTTACGTACTAACCGTATCCCACCATTCTGACGTTGTAATACTATGCATTTACATGTATATCCATCATTGCTGTTGCTGTTTTTGCAAGTATTATTGTTATCGTCAATGTAGCCCACGGACACTGTATCACCCGTAGCCTTTTTCAAATGTGTAAGAATATGTTTTGTCCTATTATCATCAGGACTTAGATCAGTAGCATCGGATGTTTCAGACGATGCTTCCGATTCACGGACCAATATTAGATTCATTTTTTGGATTGAATTGCAACGTCTAAAACCCTAACTGGGTTGTTCTACTGGTTCTAAAAGATCGACATCCATCTTGCTTTCGCTCCCTGATCTTATCCTCCAGCGAATCCTGACCATGATGGAATGAACAAAGGAGGTAGCTTTAAGTGCTTAATTATCTATTACATACTCTCTAAAAGAATTCTGAATGGGCGGGAGAACACTTCATTTTCTGGGCATCGTGTCTTGGACCACTTAGGGTTAACCCCCCTATTTACATTCAATTACACTGCTAATTATGATGGGGTTAATGGCTGGTATTATCAAATTGGTG
>Ga0247843_1008165_pt1 | contig 12360 bp, 11 predicted proteins | sample LaCruzMarch2017__FD_192420 | JGI IMG/M metagenome (GOLD analysis project Ga0247843, IMG submission 192420) | Freshwater microbial communities from meromictic Lake La Cruz, Castile-La Mancha, Spain - LaCruzMarch2017_8m | ecosystem: Environmental > Aquatic > Freshwater > Lake | place: Spain...
TAGGTGCAATTATTAATTTAATTTCACGTTTTAAAATTTTACACCAATAATCATATTGAAAAAAGCACTTTTTATAGGTATAGTTTTAAGCGCCTTGCACGGATTTACTCAGCCCAAGCTGTGGCGCAACGGAAACTCTACCTTATCCAACTTCAATCAATCGCATCCAGAGTGGAATAAAGATTCAAAGCTTTATAAATGGAAAAAATCAGACACCCTCAAGCTTCCTTTTTTTGATGAATTTATATCCACCAAGGTTTACCCCGATTCAAACCGTTGGTTTAATAATTTGGTATATGTAAACAATGATTTTCCAATTCATCCACCCAGTTATGGCGTAGCTACTTTTGATGATTTGGATGCAAAAGGCCGACCTTACCGTGAATTGAATGATGCGACCTATGGGTCGTGCGATACATTATTATCCTTAGCCATCAATTTAAAAGATTCCAGTGGGAAATTATATTCCATGGCCGATTCCATCTATCTTAGTTTTTACTATCAACGCCAAGGTAATGGTGATCCCTCCGATCAAAGAGATTCTTTAATTGTACAATTTAAAGATAACAGTGGGAATTGGAGAACAACATGGCGGGCCAAGGGTGGAAGTGTATCTCCATTTACCATGGTTATGTTGGGTGTGAAAGATGTGCGATATTTACATAAGGGTTTTCAGTTCCGTTTTATTAATTTTTCAAGGCATACGGGCAATCTAAACCAATGGCATATTGATTACGTTCATTTGGCAAGCAACCGACGCCGAGCAGTAAATTACTACAAGGATTTTGCAGTGCAATCCCCTCCTACTTCACTCTTGAAGAATTATTACCAGATGCCCTATGATCATTTTATGGCGGATGCATCCAATCAAAAGGCTGATTCTATATTTTTCTTTGCTTCCAATTTATCAAACCAGGTTAACAATATAAAAGTACGCCATACAGAAACTCATAAAGGGGCAACTTTGGTTTCAACCAATTTTGATGATAATGCGGCCAATATTTTGGATAAGAATTTCGCCAATAGAAGGTTTCCTAATTTTAATTTTGACAACCTATCCGGATCCCCGGTTGTAATAATACGAGATTACGAAGTAATAGATGCCAATAATTCATCGGTAAACCCAGCCAATGATAAAATCACGGTCTATCAGGAATTCAATAGTTGCTATGCTTATGATGATGGCACTGCAGAATATGGATTTGGATACGATGACGAAGTTGTAGATGCCTTCTACAAAGGTGCTATTGCCTATAAATTTAATCTAACAAAACCAGATTCACTTTGGGCCATTGGCATGTTTTTTAACCGATCGGTTAAAAGTACCTCTACCTTCAAATTTGATTTAAAAGTTTGGCAAAAAATTAGCCCTTTGGCATCAGGGAGAACAGCAGACCAACCTTTATTGACTTTAAAGGACCAGGTTCCTCATTTCACAGATTCCAATAATGGATATCATGTGTTCTACCTTGAAGAGGCTATCCAATTGCCGAAAGGAAGTTTTTACATTGGTTGGGAGCAAATCGGTAATTTTCATCTGGATGTTGGATACGACATCAATAATGGATATCACGCATCAGAAACGAGTGATAACTTATTTTGGTCAGACCGAGGCAACTGGGCGGCTGTCAATTTTAAAGGCGCTTTAATGATGCGACCTTATGTGGGTGTCCGTCAAAAGCTAGGTCCTGTAAACCGTATTAAATCTGTAAATAATCCACTGATTAAATGCTACCCAAATCCCTTTATCGATAACTTTACCGTGGCCAACCTTAACGGAAACTTTAAAATTACCGTCTTTGATTTCACAGGAAAATTAGTTGCAGAATCTGATTCTGATCAAGTGGATATGTCTCGCAACGGAGCAGGCATTTATAATGTGAAGGTTGTTACCCAAAACGGTGAAATTTTCCACCAAAAAATAGTAAAATTGCAGTAGATTTTATGCAAACCATCACTGTAGAAGAACTAAAAGCCAAGTTGGATAAAGGGGAAAGTCCATTAGTAATTGACGTAAGAGAACCTTGGGAATATGATGAATTTAATATTCACGGCAAATTAATACCGTTAGGAAATATACAAGCATCTTTACCCGATCTTGAAAGTCATGCAGACGATGAAATAATAATTCATTGCCGATCGGGCGCCAGAAGTGCTGCCGCTACCGATTTTTTAACTAAAAATGGTTTTACTAATGTTAAGAATCTTACTGGGGGCATGTTGGAATGGCAAGCTAAATTCTCCGGTTAACAACATAATACCTCCTTTACCATTCCTGAGATTGATTTTTAGTTGATGGTGATTCATGATGGGTAAAAAATCTAACTTTACCATACCATTTAATAAAATATCACAAGCATTCATGCGTAAGGTGTTCTATACCCCTAGGGTAATAATAATTCTTATCTTCTGGTGGGCTATTCTCATCGCTGTATTGTCCGAATGTACAACACCGACAAACAAAACAGGGGATAGTTTTTACCTTAATCATAACGACACGGTTGATTATGTTGGATTGGCTACCTGCGCATCTTGTCATGAAGATAAAGCCAAAACATTTTTACATACTGGTATGGGGCAATCGTTTCATTTTGCCACAAAACAAAAAAGTTCCGCCGACTTCGCCAAAGTCCATTTGGTGTATGATACATTGAACAACCTTTATTACAAACCGTTTTGGAAGGGTAATGACTTATTCTTCCATGAATACCGCCTCGAAGGAAGCGATACTATTCATTCGAGGGTGGAAAAAATTGATTACATAATAGGTTCGGGGCAACACACCAATTCACACCTTATCCTAAGGAATGGTTTCGTTTATCAAGCCCCTTTAACCTGGTACTCACAACAAAAACATTGGTCACTACCCCCTGGTTTTGAAAGAGGAAACAACACTAAATTCTCTCGAATTATTAACGAAGAGTGCATGAGTTGCCATAATGCCATGCCTGAGGTGGAAAAAGGTTCTGATAATAAATTTACGTCCATAGGCACTGGAATAGACTGTGAACGATGCCATGGCCCCGGTGAATTACACGTAAACTTACGACTTAAGGGCAAATCCATTAAAAGCAAAGAAGGCATTGATCGCACTATTGTTAATCCTTCAAATCTCTCCTGGCAAAAACAGGTTGATCTTTGCCAACGGTGCCACTTGCAAGGCAATGCCGTATTGCATGCCGACAAAAGTTTCAAAGATTTTAAACCGGGTATGATCCTTTCCGATTATTTCGACGTGTTTATGCCCAACCATGAAAATGAAGAATCCGGATTTATTATGGCTTCACACGCCCAACGTTTACAGAAAAGTAGATGTTTTATTAAATCAAATGGAGGAAAAGCCGGTTTATCGCTTACGTGTATTACGTGTCACGATCCACATGTCTCGGTAACGGAAACCTCTAACAAACACTTTAATGAAGCTTGTGTAAGTTGTCATCCTAAAGATGATGCCTGCAAAGGCCCGATACATTTAATAAAGAAAAACGATAATAATTGCGTGAAATGCCATATGCCCCAAAGCGGAACCAGCGATATACCTCATGTCACCGTTCACGATCATAATATTAGCAAGCCCATTTCACAACCCCTACCTCAAAAAGGAAAATTGAAAGGCTTGTATTGCATTAATAACGACCATCCAACGCCTGAAACCACCATTAAAGCCTATTTGAGTTATTACGAGAAGTTTGATCAAAACAAACTATACCTGGAAGAAGCCCGGAAACTGCTTAATCAGAATAATCATCCCGAACTTGAGATTTATTACTGGTACCTTTGGGGCAATAATCAAAAGGTAATTGAAACCGCAAAGGTGAAAACCAAAACCCAAAGCGATGCCTGGAACAATTATAGAATAGGCCAATCGTATCTTAATATCAATAATTATTCCCAAGCGGAACTCTATATCCGAAAGGCACTTCAATTACAGCCTGTCAATTTTGAATTTATTTATAAATTAAGTGTCGCTTGCCATAATTCAGGCAAAGCCATAGAGGAAGAGCAATTACTAAAAGAAGTTATTGCCTACAACCCCAATCACACCCAAGCTCTTAATAATCTGGGGTTTCTTTATTTCAAGGCCGGGGAAATGAGCAAAGCCAACAGATATTACACCCTTTCCTTACATACGAATCCAGACTTTTTACCTTTATTAAAAAACCTATTTGATTATTACCAAGCCAATTCCAACCGTGCCAAGGCTGTGCAAATGGCTAAACGAATCATTCAACTGGAGCCTGAAACCAAGGTATTAAAGGACTTTTTGATTTCAAATAAATAAAGGTGTTGATAACCCTTTATCATGAACTTATTCTGAATCAGTATCCAAAAGTTTGACCTTATTTTTTAGAATATTAAGTTCATCATGCAAGGAATCAACCCGTTTTAATAAATGAAAGATGGCGTCGATGCCTTCCATATTAATTTCCAAATCATAGTGCAAACGTATTATTCGTTCCAATTCACTAATTTGTTCTTTTTCTATGTATTCAACCTCGTCTATAACAATAAATTCAATCCATCCATAGTCATTCATCGATTGAATAAATGAAATATCTACATTGTAATGGTTGCAGAATATCCGGGTAGGTATAAGTGCTTCAGATTCCATGATTCCTTAATTTTGATAATTCGGTAAAAAGTTCTTTTTCCTTTTCGGTAAGATGGCTTGGGTTCACTATGGTATAGGTAATGTATAAGTCGCCAAATAGTCCTTCGCTTTTATACACCGGGAACCCTTTTCCCTTCAATTTTACGCGTGTACCGTTTTGAGTTTCCGGTTTTACACTTAATTTCACTTTTCCGTCCATGGTATCTACAGTAATTTCCCCTCCCAATAACGCTGTATAGAGATCAAGGGGAAACGAGGTGTATAGATCATTCCCATCCCTTTTGAATCGAGGGCTATTGGCTATTGAAAATGTAATGTAAAGATCACCATTGGGCCCCCCGTTTATCCCTTCCCCACCGTAATTTTTTATTTTGATAGTCTGTCCGTTTTCTACACCGGCTGGAATGGTAAGTCGTATGGTTTTGCCACCTACATTCAGTTCCCTTTTTTGTGTTTTATAAACATCCTCTAATCCCAATTGCAATTGGGCGTTCAAATCCTGCCCTCGAAATTTAACATTTCCCCCATCGCGTCTTCCGCCAGATGAACCGCCGAACATGGATTCGAAAAAATCGGAAAAATCGCTTTGAGAAAAAGGATCCCCACCACCAGTAGGACCATTATTGCCTTGATAATACCCTTTATTTTGATTTGCATTTTCAAACTGCTCCGCATGGTGCCAGTCTTTACCATACTTATCGTATTTCTTTCTTTTTTCAGGATCGCTTAACACCTCATTGGCTTCGTTTATTTGCTGAAATTTTTTCTTAGCCATATCATCCTTAGGATTAAGATCAGGATGGTATTTCCTTGCAAATTTCCGATAGGCCTTTTTTATGTCGGCTTCAGTTGCATCCTTATTTAGTTCCAGTATTTTGTAATAATCAATAAATTCCATGGTTTAATTTTAGTATTTTCTACTGTATTGTTCACCTTCCAGTGCCATTCGTTTGGTTATACTAGCAAAAATACAATAAACACACTAGAGTTGCCTTCTATCATCTTTCCAATACATTCGTTTAGGGCAGTAACCTGTTTAATTAATATCCATTAAAAGCGTTCCTTTATACACAATTAATACCCTTTTATTCGTTCCGTGATGTATCGTCATTCTTCCTTCTTAATGATGGAAATGCTCTTAAATTACCCCATTACTAATTGACTTATTGACTATCTTTGCAACCGAAAATTATGGCTATAATAATAACCTCCGATTGCATTAATTGTGGCGCTTGCGAACCGGAATGTCCCAACAATGCCATCTATGAAGCTGGAGCCATGTGGGCCCTAAGGGATGGGAATACTGTTGCGGGTCCCTATACCTTAGAAGACGGCACCATAGTAGACGCTTCCGACAAAAACAACCCGATATCCTCTGAAGTTTATTATATAGTGCCCGACAAGTGCACCGAATGCAAGGGATTTCATGATGAGCCTCAATGTGCAGCGGTTTGCCCCGTAGATTGTTGCCTCCCCGATCAATTACGTGTAGAAACCACCGAACAATTGTTGGCAAAAAAAGCACGATTACATCTTTAGAATTTCCGTTGAATTCTTACTCATTTTTATCTTTCTACCCGTTTAAACCATAACAACCTTCCTATGATTGGAATTTGCCATCTGAGTTGTATTGCCTTGCGAAAAGAAGCCTCTCATAGATCGGAAATGGTGAGCCAATTGATTTACGGGGAAACCTACACGGTAATAGAAACAATTGATCGGGACTGGTTGCATATTCAATGCGAATTTGATCACTACCAAGGTTTTATTCCATTATCTCAGTTTTCGGAATTTACCTTTAAAAATGAGGCTTTGTTATATGTCGGTAGCCTTGGAAATGATGAAGTAAATAACATCATACCCAAAGGGGCAGAAATATATAACACCGACGCGTTGGTGGAAGTTGATGATGATGAATTGATGGACCTCAACCAAATTAACTTTACCATCGATCAGGTGAAAGAAAATATTTTCTTTCACAGCACATCCTTGATCAATACGCCTTATTTGTGGGGAGGACGATCAACTTTTGGAATGGATTGCAGTGGGTTTACACAACTGATTTTTAAACTTTGCGGGATAGCCTTACCTAGGGATAGTTATCAACAAGCGTTGCTTGGTGAAAGTATTTCCTTTGAAAATGCTGGCCTGGGTGATCTGGCCTTTTTTAATAATGTATCCGGGAAAATAGATCATGTGGGCATTGTTTTTGGACCTCAAATGATTATTCATTGTAGTGGATTCGTTCGGGTGGATCAGCTTACTGTTCATGGCATTGTTAACCTCGATTCAAAATTAAAAACACATTCCCTCCAATCCATTAGGAGAATATTATTATAGCTGGTAAGCCGGTATAAGCACCACCAATACAATAATTATTACCAGTAACACCTTGAAAAAATTATGGATTGCTTCCACATGCCTATCAATTTTGGGGCGATATAAATTAACATAAACCAAGGCGTTTAGTATCATAACCAATACTATGAGCGAACCACTCAACAGAATTAATCCATACCCCAACCACAAGATCAAGAGTGGAATTATTGCAAGGCCGTTAATGATTAAAATACCCATGGACGATTTCTTTTTGCCCAACCAGGTGGCCATAGTGCCGTAACCAAATATGGTGTTGCCTTTATAAGCCTCAATACCTTTCAATATTTCTCTCGAAAAAATAAGCAACATGGCAAAACAACCGTATATAAACAATGGCTTGGTTATGTAATGATAGAAAATACCAATGCTAAAAAACGAAGTAACCGATAAGATAGAGGCGGTTATTTCCCTAACAAAGGGTATTTTTTGGAATTTATGGGAATACGCCCATAACCCTAAAGCAAAAACAAAGTAGAAGAGAAATATTCTCCAGGAGGCCATAAATGCTATACCCAAGCCAATAGTATTAAATAGAAAATAACAATTCAAACAAAATCGCCGGCTGACAACCCTTCCAAAGAGCGTTTTCTCAGGCCGGTTGACCAAGTCCTTTTCCAAATCATAGAAATTATTAATGATATATCCCCCTGCAATAATGAAGGCCGAGGCCAGGGTCATAAAATGAAGCTTTGGATTGGAGAGTATTTGAAGGTAACTTTTATCGGGATTCAATATAAAGACTGCGGCCAAATATTGAGCGAAAATAGTCAGTAAAATGTTGATCCATCGCACAATCGACATCAAGGCAAAAACTTTAATGAGAATCATTTGGTTTTGCCGTGCAGTGTTGGTCATGTCTTTCTTTTTTTACAACTAAGAGTTAAAGTTGGAAGCACCAGTTATTCAAATAATGAGTACATTAAAACGTATAGATAACCTCTGGATTATAGGCTTGAAGCTTAGGCAGGGCTTTTTCATAATCCGGTGCAAAACCCAATATATAGCCCCCACCACCCGATCCACAAAGCTTTAGGTAATAGGCATTAGAATCAATGCCTTCCTTCCAAAGGGTGTGAAACGAATTGGGAATCATGGGTTTGAAATGTTCTAAAACCACATTGGATAGTTTTTTGAGGTTGCTGAAGAGTGGTTTGACATCGTGATTCAAAAATGCTTTTATACACTCGTCATTGTATTTTTTAAACTGACCCGAAATCACATTTCTAAACCCTTCGTTCTTCATTTTTTCAAGAAAAATATTAACCATGGGCTGTGTTTCTCCGGGTATTCCGCTATCTAATAAAAATATGGCCCCTTTCCCTTCTTTGTTTTCCGAAGGAATACCAATCGTGTCGAGGTCATTTTTCGATTTAATTAGAATTGGTAAATTAAGATAACAAATAAGGGGATCCAGTCCACTGCTCCGCCCATGAAAATGACTCTCCATTTGACCAAACCAGTTCTTCAGATTAAGAATAGCGTTCTTATTTATTGTTTTTTCAGGCTCTATTTTATTTAGCGCATATTGATCATAAACTGCAGCCACCAAAGCTCCGCTGCTTCCTACGCCAAAACCTTGTGGAATGCTGCTATCAAAAGTCAATCCCTTTTCAATATCACTTCCAAATTTATTTAAATCAAGTTTTGGAAGTGAATTATCCATTTTATTCTTTTCAACTAAATAGTTATAAAAGCTTTTAAGAGAAGCATTCGACTCTTCTTCGTCTATGTCTTTAAGGTCGGAAAAAACAAGTTTGCCTTTATAAAAATTGAAAGGAATGGATAGCCCCATGGAATCCTGAATAATGCCATATTCGCCGAACAACAGTATTTTGGCATAAAACAATGGGTTTTTAAACATCTTAATTAATTTGCCTCGAAGGTACTACAATTCTGCTGATATTCAGGCAACAGTGCTCCTAGGTGTTCGATAAACGCCTTAAAATTTTGATAAAGTAAATTGAGGCGGACACAAATTCGAACTATTACGTATTACACTTTAATAACTACTCTACCATTAACACTTGGGGTCAACTCTTGCCTCCACGGTAAATATTCATCTCTTCAAGGTGTCAAACATTCTGTAATTATCCCCTTATTATGCATCAAATAGTTATTATTGTCTATAAAAACAGGGGTTTGCGCGCCAATCAGCCTTAGTCAAGTTCAGGAAGGATGATTTGATCTAACCAACCGATTCAAAACATTAGAAAACCCTTTGGGAAGGTCAACTAACCGATGCGTAATACTAAAAAAGTCTTTTCTCAAGCTAAAAAACCTTTACAAAAGATCAATAAAGGGGAATTTAGAGTTAAAAATAGATGTTCTTAGGGTGTCGGAGCTTGAATTTAGGGCATTTTGCTGATTTGACAAGAGAAATTGCCATTCAGAGGAAGAAATTCAAAATGTGTTGCTAAAAAACTTCTCCAGTGGAAAGAAGGAGATAAGGTGTATCAAACTAAAATCCCAACGTCTATCAAAAGGATTGTTATTGTAACTTCCTTTTAAGTAAGTGTTTAATAGATATGGTATCTACCACATCATGAATTTATAAAACAAAGAGATGGCAACAGAGGAAAATGTTTGTATATTATGGTGTTTAGTTCATTTTTTCAGGACCAGCGCCAACATGATCGTGAATAACGTATTTGTCTTTGCAATGTTGAATCAATTCTTTTTGAATAAAAGATTGCACATCAGTTCGTTGGTCTAAAGGATAAAGGAGATGCACATTTGCACCCGCATCCAAAGTGATGGTCATGTTGAGATTGGTCTTTTTGCGGTGATCCCAAACTTTTTGCAAAATGGCCAAGGTATCGGGCTTCATTAATATATAGGCCGGATCGCTGGTCATCATTAATCCATGTAACATTAGGGCTTCCTTTTCCACCACTTCTGTAAATACCTTTAGATCGCCTTTTTCAATCGCTCCCTTAAGCAGTGCTAAATTTTTATTGGCCTCTTCAAAGCGTGCCTGAGCAAAAGGGTGATCATTTATTAAGGAATGCCCCCGTGAGCTGGAAACTTCCTTCTCTCCTTTTTCCACTATAAGAATAGAATCGCAATAGGTATTGAATAGTGGTGAGGCCCCTTTTAGTTTTATAGCATAATCGTTCGTGCTTTCAGGGTAAATATCGGTGGAACCCCAAATGGCCATAGGGCCAAATATGGATCGGGAGGCACTTCCACTGCCCAAACGGGCCACCTTTGAGGCTTTCCTGTAAAATTCTTCCTCCGACAAAACATGTCCAATTTCCTTTTCCATACTACACAAGCAAAGAGCCAATGCGCCCATTCCTGAAGCTGAAGAGGCAATGCCTGATGAATGCGGAAAGGTGTTAACGGTATTAATTTCAATAACGTAATTGGGCAAAAAGGGGAACAAAGTTTCTATTTTGTTGAAGAACTGTTCCAGTTTAGGTTCAAACGATGGCATGGCTTCTCCATCGTAAGCAAACGAAACAAGCAGTACGCCATCCTTTTCCTTTTCTCTGTAAGATAGAGTAGTAATCGTATAACAATTGGTAAGGGTAAAACTCATGGAAGGATTAGCAGGCAATTGATCGCCTTTTTTCCCCCAATATTTTACCAACGCTATGTTCGACGGGCATTTCCAGGTTATGGTATTCACTAGTGCAAAGTTATGATTTTAGTTTGCATTACCCGTTAACTCCCTTTTATTTGCACTCGTATTTTCAACCTGTAAATCACAGAAAATGTTTGCCTTTTCCAAACTCGTTAATGTATTATTAAGTCCCTTAGCCTGGATACTAATTGGGTTATTTGTTATTTGGCGAATGCCAAAACGCAAACCCAGAAAAATAGTATTGATCCTTTGGGTCCTAATGACCTTTGTTTTAACTAATAACTTTATACTTAGCAAAGTATTAGCGGCTTATGAAACCCCTTTTACCCCACTTGTAAAGGATAAAGTATACGATTATGCCATTGTACTAGGCGGGGCATCGGGTTATGATAGTTTTTCGCGCACACTTCAACTTAATGCTTCAGCCGAACGCCTGGTTGAACCGGTGGCTTTGTGGCGTAAGGGCATCGTGAAAAAACTATTAATTAGCGGAGGTTCGGCCAATGTATTTCCTCCTTATATAAAGGACGCTATTTATGTCAGAAAATTCTGGTTAGATATGGGAGTGCCCGATTCATGCATCCTTATTGAAACGGAATCGAGAAATACCATTGAAAATGCTAAGTTCTCGAAGCAACTGATTGAGAAAAAAGGTGAATATAAGAATGTTTTATTGATAACATCGGCCTTGCATATGCCTAGGAGTAAGTATATTTTTAACAAAGCTGGGGTTGAGGTGGACATTTATCCCGTCGATTTTTTGGTGTCGCGGGTGCAGTATAGAACATTTAATATTATTAATTTTCTTATTCCAAAATCCGCTGCGATAGTAGGTTGGGAAAACCTAATCCATGAATGGGTGGGAATGCTGGCGGCAAGGTAAGGGGGGGTTAATACCTTACGTTATCTTTGTACTCTTTATAAAGAGTTCTCACCATCCCATCACTAAGGCCGGTTTGAGGTACAAATATTTTAGAAGAACCCATTTGTTCTGATATTCTCATAAAAATCTCCATGGCAGGAATAATAACATCCGCCCGGTCGGGATTCAACATGTATTTAATGATTTTTTCATCATTCGTAAGCGGTTTCATGGCTGTGTAAAGGTCGGTGAGTTGCTTAAAGGTAATGAATTTCTCTTTCGAGCCCGGCACCAGATCAATAATCTTATTGATATTTCCACCCGAACCAATAATGGGTATGTCTTTATTAAGAGGAATGTTGGCAGTTATCCAATTATTCAAGAGTACCCATTCCAAGCTGGAGACTCTATCGTGTAAAAGGCGTATGGTGCCAATATCAAACGATTTTCCAATGGTTTTTTCACCTTTATCAATGAGCGAAACCTCAGTACTTCCTCCGCCTACATCCACATATACGACTTGCTTCTTTGCTTTTAAATGAGTGGGTAGGAATCGGCTCGAAATAATATCGGCTTCTTTTTCCCCGGAAATAAGTTCAATTACAATTCCACTTTCCTTTTTTACTTTCCGAATAATCTCCTCTGTGTTACTCGCATCACGCATAGCTGAGGTGGCAAAAGCTCTATACGAAATAACTTCGTGAGCTTTCATTAAGAAGGCAAAAGCCTTCATGCAATCCACCACATGGGTGATCTTTTCCTTCGTAATTTTGCCAAGAATAAAGGAATCTTCTCCAAGACGAATAGGTACCCTTACCAAAAGAGCCTTTTTAAAAACCGGCCCTTCGGGAGTTTCAAAAACATTGTCGAAGAGTAAACGAATGGCGTTGGAGCCAATATCAATAGAGGCGAATTTAAGAT
>Ga0247843_1008167_pt1 | contig 12357 bp, 13 predicted proteins | sample LaCruzMarch2017__FD_192420 | JGI IMG/M metagenome (GOLD analysis project Ga0247843, IMG submission 192420) | Freshwater microbial communities from meromictic Lake La Cruz, Castile-La Mancha, Spain - LaCruzMarch2017_8m | ecosystem: Environmental > Aquatic > Freshwater > Lake | place: Spain...
TATCAGATATATAAAATGTATTGTTATCTTCATATAAAAAACAAGGGATACCGTATTTATTGTAGATAGTTTCTTTATTATCTACAATTTCCTTAAGAAATAAAAATATATATTCGCTATTATCATTTTGAAACATTGTATTTATTTCTGAAAATGTTACAGAAAATCGCGTTTTAAAAATATCAATGACTTTGTTTTTCAAATTGTTATTTACACTTCCTTTATTTATATAAAATATTTTGTCTGTTGAGTAATCTAAATCTTTTGGAATTACATTTAATACATCATCGCATTCATATTCACAATTTTGGTATTCACATTCCCTCATATTATCGTAACCAAAAATTATTTTTTTATTGAAAGTGCAATCAAAAGCTGATTCTTTAATTATTCTTTCAATCATTTTACTATTGATATCTTTAATTTCTGATTTTTTATAGTGATTCAAATCGATCGATGGAAGATTATTTTTATTTGGAATAGAAACATACTGGTATATATCCAAAGTTGGAATGATGTCCGAATTGTTATCTTTAAGATTTTTAATCAATGCATCATGTGATTTTGTTCTTAAACCACGTGCAATAGCTTGATCGATTTCGGAATAATTCCAATAAGGTGTAATAATATATTCTTCTTGAATATGATTAAATGAAAAACCTTCTGATACCACTCTCGAACCGATAATAATATTTATATAATCCCCGTGAACATTATCATTGTGATTAAAAATATCATTTATTATTTTCTGACTATCTTTTGCATTTTTAGTGGTTGTTAAAATATATCTTTTACCTGTTTTTACAGTTGTTAATCTATCTCTGTTTTTATCATTGTCTTTTTTTTTTATGTATCTTAATATATTAGCATCTTTATTGGCATTTTTGAAATCAAATAATTCCAAAAGTAAAGAAAATAAAATTACTCCACCACCTGTTACTTGATTACCATATACAAATATACATTTTTTATTTTCAGATTCTTTTGTTGATTCTAAAATATTTCTAATAGCATGTTCGTATTTTGATGAACATTTACCTATATTTTTCAATAAAGTCTCTTTATATTCATCATCAGATTTATCTTTATTTTCTGTCAAAAATCTTCTTAATTCTGAATTTATATTATAATTGTTTTTATTTTTAATATTGTTTTCGGTTACAATATATTTATTGAAACCTTTCATACCATAAGATTTATCAGGAAATACAAATATCGACGCACTTGTAGAATTCACATCATAACTATCTTTGTTAGCACCATCATTCTCGATGTCTTCAAATACATTCGATTGAGGCAATAATGATTCATCTTCTATTACATCTTCTTCAACTACCTCCTCTTCTTCATCGGGTTTGTTAGTATCCGATAATGCATTTGTATAACCATTTGTTTGATGATCACTCATTATGGTAGGAAAAACGATTATGTTTTTTAAAGGTCCATATGATTCCCCAATAAATTCTTTTTTAACGTCTAAAGATTGTGTAGCTTGTAAATATGAAACTCTACCTCTAAATTTTGATTTTAATTCGTTAATTTTATTTTTTTTCAAAATGTAACGAATATCATTATCAACAGTAGTTTCATTTACGTCGAAATATTTATCTAAAAATGCATCTTTTGTTGGTAGTTGTTCATTTTTCGGTAAAATAAGATTCATTATATCAGCGATTTCATCTATTTTATCTTTTATTGGAGTTCCTGACATTAATAAAATTTTACAATTTTTTATCACATGTAAGAATCGATGAAAAAATTTATATAACGTTTTTTCATCATCTTGACGAATATTATGTATTTCATCAATAACAATTATATAATTTGAATACTGTCTGATTAAATAATCGTCTGGTTTTTCATTATTAAGATTTACAAATGTTTGAAATGTTTTAAATTGATAATATTGTTTTATTGATGGTTTATTTAATGGATTGACAAGACATTTATCACTTAAAAGTTCTTTTTGATAATTCTTGAGAAGTAAATTTCCTTTCGCGAAAATAATTGCACCTCTAATCGAAGAATTTTCAGTTCTTATTTTTTCTATAGATGCTATAGATGTGCAAGTTTTTCCGGAACCCATACTATGATAAAGTAAAAGTTGATCATATAATGTATATGACGAAAAGAAATATGATATAAATAATTGATGTTTCATAAATTTTGTTTTATATTCATTTGTATTATTATTGTATATGTCGTATAATTCTTTTTTGTTATATATCTGTTGATTGAAAGTTTTGTCGTTAATATCAGGATATATCGGTAAAAATTCTGTAATATCGTCCATTTGTTTAATTGCAATTTTTTTTTAAATTTTTATTCTTTTAATAAATAAAAATGGGAAATGTTTTTGACAGAATTAGTGATACACCAAGTGTCCAATATTTATATACGATAGACCATGATATTTTAACCAACTATAATGAAAATAAACATAAAATATTTTTTACAAATATTTTAGGGGTTATATGTTATTTAAAATATTCTAAACATCAAAAAGACAAAAATATAAAATTAATAATTTACAAAAATAAATTAAATTTATATGCTTTAGACGATGAACAAAAAAAAACTATATTAACAGTTTTTCCGTCATTAGATAAAAATTATGTCAATAAAAAAAGTGATGATGACGATGAAGATGATAAAAATGATGACGACGATGATATTTGTAAAGAAATTAAAAGATTAGATTTAGGTGATTTAAATGATAATATAAAAAAAGTTAAAAAAATAGAAAATATTTTTGGAAGTTACATAAAAGTTGATATGAATAAAAAAAGTGTTGTAAATTATATCGAACCGGAAGCCGTTCATGATTTTAATATAAATAAATTTCTTACTGAAAAACACGAAATGTTAGATAAAATTCTTCGAACTAATACTTCGAAAGAAACAAATCAACAAATTTTTGAAAGTTTATTAAAAAGTAATTATTTAGAAAACGCTAATACAAGTGATTTAGACGAAATTAAAAAAGAATTAAAAAGTATAATAAATGTAACGAAAAAACAAGAGATTGAAAAACTTAAAAATAAAATTAAAGTTCTTGAATATAATAATGAAATCGACGGAAGACGTCGTAAATCTCGTAAAAGAAAATCTAAGTCGAAAAGTAAAAGAAAATCTAAGTCGAAAAGTAAAAGAAAATCTAAGTCGAAAAGAAAATTGAATTTAAAAAAATAAAGAAAATAAATTAAAAAGATGATAATAGTTTGTTGTGGATTTTCTGATGCAGGAAAAGATCAAGTTGCGAAAAGATTAATAGATGAACATGGTTTTAGAAAATTATCGTTCGCGTCTGTTCTAAAAGATATTTTAAGTATTATATTCAGTTGGAATCGTGATATGATGGAAGGAACTAATGAAAAAAGCAGAGAATGGCGTGAAACAATTGATGAATGGTGGTCGGATAAATTAATGATACAGCATTTTACACCTCGTTGGGCTATGCAAAATATAGGAACTGAATTATTCAGACAGCATTTTAATACAGATATCTGGATTTTTGCTTTAGAAAAGAAACTTAAAAACCTAAGAAATGTAAATGTTGTTATTACTGATTGTCGTTTTGAAAATGAATATAATTTTCTAAAAAATATAACATATTCTGAAGTGAAATTTCTTTATATAGAACGATGCGAAGCACCTTTGTGGTTTTATAATAAAGTTATTCCTCATGATCTACATATCAGTGAATACGAATGGGTAAAATGTTTATTATCAAATGAATATATAACAATACCAAATTATGGCACAATCGATGAATTAAATGGAATCGTCGATAAAATAATGATTTAAAGAGAATTTTGAAAGATACAAAATGAAAACTTATCGTTTATTAAATGTCGATGAACAAATCGCAATCATGAAGAAAGAAGTTGATAAAATTGAACATGAAATTGCTATATGTGAGCTTGTTTATGGATATCACGGTGAAGATACATACGAAGATTTATTTAGAGATAATATTCCGTTGTTAAAAGAAAAAATTAAAGGTATTTTATATGCGATTAAAAACTTGGAAAATGGATGGGAGTGAAACATAATTTAATTTTTTTATAATGATTATATAAAAAAATTTAACTTTACACGACTTCTTTTGGTTTTCTTAAACAGATTTTACAATGATATTTATATCCATCTGGAGTTGTTTTACATTTTCCGAATTCTTCAGTCTTTTTGTCAATTTTACATTTACTGCACGTTTTTGATTCTATAATAATTATTTCACGAGAATTGTTTTTTTATTATCTCTTTCGATTGTGCAAGTTTTACAAACTCCAGTATAACCATCAAAACTTTTGTTTCTTTTATAAAAATCGTCGATATTTTTATCTATTTTACATGTGCTACATTTTTTTGATTCTACTACAATTTTTGGTGTATTGATAACTCTTCTATCCATTTCTTTTGAGCAATCTTTACATATATTATTCAAGTTATCTCTTCTACTTGCATGTTTATAATATTCCGATGCTAATTTATCTTCTTTACATTGCGGGCATATTTTATTGAGCACTTCTATTTTTTCCATGGTAACTTTATATTTCATTTGAATATTTTTTCTACATTCTTTGCATCTTATTTCTAAACCATCTTTATGACTTCTATTCGCATTAAATTCTGTCAATGGTTTTTCTTCTCTGCACGTAGAGCATAATTTAACTTGTTGAACTTCAATGGGTTGGATAAATTGATTTTGTTGTAAATACTCTTCAAGCTTTTTTGTTTCAAGCTCATGTTTTTTTGACTTAAGTTCAATTATTTTTCTAAATATTCTTCCTGATACTTTAGAAATATCAAAATCTCTCTCATCTGGATTATATCTGACCCAATTATCATCCGTCAATTCCAATTTTTCATTTACAAAATCCATTCTTTTTCTTTCATCACCTGGTTTTCTATCAGCGTGACCATTCTCATCGCATTCTACTACAATTTTACAATCTGTAAAATATAAATCAAGGTAATATCTTCCAACTTTAAATTGGTCTTCGAATTTTTCAGTCTTAAATGCGTTTGTTAATGCTGATAAGGTTTGTTGTTCTTTGGTAAGACATTTGCGATTGGTTGTCTCAATACCAAAACGTTTAAGGATATGTAGTACATCAGGTGAAATACGCTTACGAGTCTTGATAAGAATCTCGATGGCACCGTCGCGGTTGATAAGGATAACACGAGGGTCTAATTGAGGTTCTTTAATTTCATCTGGTAAATCTCTAAATTCAAGTTGATTACATTTAGAAACAATATGGGTTATTGCATCTCGAGGACTTTTATAACCTAATAAAGCTGTAATTTGATATCCGACAAAATATTCTTCAGAAAACTCATGTCTTACTTCATAATTATATACTTTTAGTTCATTTAAAATTTCATCATTATCTGAAATTGAACTATTATCTGAAATATTATCTGGATTTCTTAATGATATCTCATATTTTTTCGGTTCGCGATTACAAATTTTTGGTATTTCAATATTTATTTTTTTTAATATGTTAATTGTTTCAATCGAAATATTTTTACGTGTATTATCAATAATCTCTAAAATACCTTTTTTATTTATAAGTATTGCTTTTGGATTCAAGTATGGTTTTTTAATTTCATTAGGTAAATCACGAAATGAAATTTTATTGCATTCAGAAACACTATTTTTTATAACTCCTTTAGTATTATTATATCCTAATAAAGTTGCAATTTGATACCCAACAAAATATTCATCAATATGATTATATATTAAAATATCATCGTTGGATAATATCAATTCACCACCACCTTTTTCAGGTGATATAATAGTAACATATTCTTTATCAACATCTTCAGAAGATTCAAAATCTTCAATTTCTTGATATTCATTCATTTTATATTAAAAAGTATTTCTTTAAATAGTCATCGAAAAACTTTTTATCGATTCGATGAAATAATAGTCATCGAATCTATTTTCCGCAAATGTATTTAGATTTTCTCCCTTATTTCATCGTCTTTCCACGAATTAATTTAACATAAGCTTGAAACATATGTTAAATTATAATTTTAAATGATTATCGGAACGTTTAATATCTTTGCTATTTCCCTTGCTATTTTCAGTATAGTTAATTCACTTAACTGTGTTTTGCTTGCAAACTCCTTTATTGAAATATCAAGATTTTTCATACATACCCATGCGAAAACTAACCCCGCCGAAATTGATTGTGGTCGGCTTCTATTGATGGTCGACGACTTATTTTTTATCTTTCCATACAATTCATATACCTCTGCTTTTTGCTGTGGTGTAGCACTAAATTTATCCATTATTTCGTCGACCAGATTTATGGGTGTTATATACGTTGTATGAATCTTTGAATCCTTGGGTGTTTTTAGATTTACATATTTCAATCCTTTGAGTGCAGATTTTTTCGATATCTCAAAAGTAGCTAAAAGTTTCTCGTGTGTTTGTGGAATTTTATTTATCTTGAAGCTGTAAAATATACAGCTAAAAATCAAACTCTTTCTCGACCCACCTCTGAATATTTGCCCATCAGTAACTTGTAGATATATTTGATTTGCATGATAAACGATTTTATCACTGAATCCCATATTCTCCACATCTTTGAAAATATTACGATCTTCCATCTTTCTAATATGGACACGATTAGGGTCAGATGTTCGTTTATTATCAGATTGACCATAATATCTCCATTCTTTATCTTGATAAATGTTTTTATTCATTTCTATACCACAATCAGTGCAACTAATAAAACCATTATCTTCACTTATATTTGTATGTTCACAATCTTCGGTATGTTCACCTAAATTATCTTCTAATATTAAGGATTTTTCAACATTTTTGGTTTCATATTCCTTTAAAGCGTCATCAAACAAACTATAATCAGACATTTATTATATTGATACAATTTCTTTAAGTCAATATTTATAATGATTTAAAAATAAATATTTCAATTATATTTTGTAAATAACAATTTGAGATTGATTATTTAATTTTATTTCATTTGATGATTTTATTTTAAAACTTAATTCACCGTCAACTTTGATGATTCCTTGAAGTTGCGTAGATAAACGTCCCATAACTGGTCCATTTATACCAGAAGTACATACTGTATTGATTGTTTTGTCATCGTTACTTACACAAGAAAATGAAACATAATTTATTAATAAATTGGTGACGCTTATAGATGCAGAAATAAAATATGTTCCTGATTGATTGATATTTATCATTTCACCATTTGTTGTAAATACATTTTCTTCATTATCATCAAGTTTCACCCAAGATTCGTTATCAAATGTAAATACCATTGCACAAGTTGTTGGTTTTCCTGATGGACCTGCTTCACCTCGTGGACCTATTGGTCCAACTTCACCAATAGGACCTGGAAGACCAGGTGGTCCAATGTCACCTTTTGGTCCACCTTCAGGACCGATAGGACCTTGAATACCTACAGGACCAGTTGGTCCTATTTCACCTCGAAATCCTTGTTCTCCAGGCATACCTTGATATCCCATTGGTCCAGTAGGACCTTCAGGACCAGTAGAACCAGAGATTAACATTTTTTCATCTTTATTTTTATACATTAATTGTCTTTTGATATTTTGAAAATTTGTATCCATTTTTATTTTATAAAATAAAAATAAAAATTAAGAAAATTTATATCAAATCAGCTTCATCGATTTGATATAAATCGTATGAAGGTTGCATTGTACATTCTGCACAATTAGAATCTGTTAAGCAATTTATAGTTATATCATATATTTCATGAAGTTTATCTTCGTCAAAATTTAATTTTGAAATATCGTTATCAAAAACTTTCCAGAAAAAATCATCATCTGAGTATGAATATGAAATATCATGGTATTCGCTATCAAAAATTTCCATAAATTCAGATGCGTAATAATCACCAACAGCACCGTAATTTTGTGTAAAAGATTTCCATTCTTCAAAGTTATAATTGATAGCTTTTATTAACGCATCCAATTTATTTTTATGGATACTAATTACTTTACAAAAAGTATCCGCTCTTTTATAACAATCTATGTGACAAACATTTGTAACAACATACATTTTTATTTATGATTTAAGTTTATAAATATAAAATATAATAAATGATTAATTACAAATTATTGTATAATAGAATTTTTACTTCAGATAAATTTATATTTTCAAAAGATATTTTATTTGTTTCAAATAATAATTTACATAATGAAATAAAACTGTATAATGAAATATTATTTGACGATATCATTGATAAAACTTATCATACAATTATAATAATTGATTTATTTTCTCAATTCCAAGAACAAGATATTAAAGATAAAATAGATTATTATAAAACATTTACAAAAAAAAATGGTAAATTAATTTTTATAGAACAATTACTTACAAACGATAATTATCAACCATTAACGATGATTAGATATATTTTTTACCCAGTCATACCATTCATAGGGAAAAATACAAAAATGACTTATATGTACGATATTATAAAAGAAATGCAATTATATATTGTAGATAGTGATAGAATTTATAGCGATGATATTATGTATTCTTCAATTGAATATTTTTCTGTTATATGTGAAAAATAAAACCAACAATTTTTAAACATTTTTGTTTAAAAAATCAAGACACAAAGCAACAAGAAGGATTTTTTTTTAATACAATTTTTCTTTTATCAACTGATATCAATATATCTATTAATGGAGAACAAATAGTATTAATAATATAATCTACATTTGAACTAGGTTTCGTCCAAGTGCTAACATCTGTAATATTATTCCACCAGTAGGTTTGACCGTCATCATATTGATGTTCTTCCCATTGATTATTTTCATCTGATAAAAATTTTTTAATTACAGAAATAATAATATTTTTTTTATTAATTCCTTCAATTTGAAAATTATCAATAAATTTCACTAATTTTGTTATAATAAATATTATATTTGTATCCGTAGATGATGTAATAAGTTGTTTTAAATGATATTGTATTTTATCTTCTATTACACTCGTTTCAGAAGAAATACCATTTTCTAACAAATTCAACAATGTTTCTTTTTTTTTACATAATTTTAATCTATATTTTTTTTCTACAATAGGAGTTTCTACGACAATAGGAGTTTCTACGACAATAGGAGTTTCTACGACAATAGGAGTTTCTACGACAACAGGAGTTTCTATGACAACAGGAGTTTCGAAATTTTTTTCTACCAGTGTATATTCAATTTTATTATCATAATTTTGTGTTTTTGTTTCAGAATCATACACTACAGAATTAATATTATTTATTTTTAATATTTTATCAAATTCTTTTATATATATTTCGTTTGACATTGATAAAATTATATTATAATCATTATCATCCTCTGTATTTATTTTATTGACTAAAACAAAATTAGTTTTAGGGTTTTCTTTCATTAAACAAAATCGTAAAATCTTATAAGACGACGACATTCTTTATTATATGTGATATAAAAATTTTAATTTTAAATTACAAATGAGCTTTACAACTTTCATTACCGTTTTCGAAATATTTATTTATAAAATTATTTTTTTAATTAAAATGACTAAAAACGTTTTATTTGTGTCAGCCGGCGATACAACTATATTTTATGAAAATTGGTTAGATAAAGAACGGTTATATGATATAGTTATCTGTTATTATGGAAATGAAAAAAACTGTAGAAAATACGAAAAATATTCTGAATATTATTTCGAAAGAAAAGGTAGTAAAATGCAAAATTTTTATTATTTATGGAATACAAACGATATATTACATAAATATGAAAATTATTTTATAGTAGACGATGATATAATAATTAAAACACAAGAAATCAATGAATTATTCGGTTATATGGACGAATTTAATTTATGGTTATTACAACCATCATTCGCTAAAGAATCGAAAATAAGTCATTCAATCACAAAACAAATTTTGAATAACAAATTTAGATATGTGAATTTTATCGAAATAAATGCACCATTATTTAGTAATTATGCAATAACAAAATGTATGGAAATATATGATGAAAAATTATCAGGGTATGGTGTAGATTATTTATTCTTAATACATTTAGGTGTAGAACATGAAGATAAATATATGATTGTGGATAAAATATCTTGTATAAATCCATATTCAAAAGTTCGCGAAATAGATTTATTAGAAAACCAAAAATTAAGAATTCAAAAATGGGATAATTTCAAAAAGAAAATGAACATAAAAGAATATGAACATAAAGTTTGGAAAAATATAAAAGAATAAATCTCTAGTCTCTAAAAATATTTTTGATTTTTTTTCTTAACCACTACAACAGGTTAAGAAAAATTACAATGACAGACTAAAGGATAATGAAAATGGCAGAACCAAGAAAAGAATAAATATAAAAGAATATGAAACATAAAGGAATAAATTAAAGGAAATAAGAAAAATTAAGAATGAAAATATTACTTTTATACAAAGGATATCCACGATTATCACAATTGTATCAAATAGATGAAGCAAACGAATTGAATAAAATTGGTAATCAGTTGTTAATAATATCTTTTCAATGGGAAATTTTTATATCATCTAATTCATCATTACCGTATTTAAAGAAAAATCCTTTAGATAGTTTAACAGAAATCAATAAATTTAATCCTGATTTCATACATTCTCATTATTTAGATACAACAGAAATATGTCATAACCTATCACGTAGAATTAATAAAAAATATTCAATACGAACACATTCATTTGATATTTTGACAAATGATGCTAAGTTAATTTCTTATAAACGATATGTAAATTCGGATAATTGTTGTGGTATTTTTGTATTTCCCGAATTTAAATCAAGATTGGTTTCTTTAGGATATAACGAAAATAAAATATATGAAAGTTATCCCTCATTTTATATACATAAATTTCAAGAAATAAATACAAACGGTGATAATATTATCAGCGGTGGTGCAATGTTACCGAAAAAAAATATAGAAGGTTTTATTGAATTATCAGTTAAAATAAAAAATAAATATCCATTGAAACAAATTAATTATTATTGTGTAATAGAAGATCCAGAATATTATAAAAATATTGCTGAAATAAATAAAAATTATGGAAATCCTGTAAATTTCATAACTGAACAAATAATTGATATGTCAGAAGAATATAAGAAACATCAATGGTTGATATATACTGCCTGTCCAAAACTACGGACAGTAGGATTACCTATGATGGTAGCCGAAGCGCAAGCGTCAGGTGTTGGTGTAATAATGTATAAATTACGAGATACTTTATTGGATTACGTAACAGAAAATGGTTATTTATATGAAAATGACGATGAAATTCTTGAAATAATATCAAATGATTTTGATGAAACAAAAAGAAGTAATGCGAGACAAATATCCACAAGATATGATATAAGAAATAATATAAAACAAATGAATTTTAAATAAATTTTTTTATTGTATTAATATAAAAATGAGTAGAAATTTCAGAGGAACAAAAAGTCTTGCGATATTTGATGCGACTAATTCAAATAAAATAAAATCGAATACCATTAATACAACGAATATTATATCAAATAATATTCAAACATCTACATATACATCAAGTGCTGTTAATACAGTTCTTAACGCGTCTATCGAATATGATGAAACATTTACAGTTAATGCTAATGGTTCTCATAATTATGTTTTAGCATTTTATATTATTGATAATAATAGTGAAACAAGAAATTTTACAATTGATGCTGAGACATCTTTAGCGCAAATAAATGATAGAGTTGTTTTAATGTTTAAAGTTACTAATTTTGATAGTGAAGCAAATAGCGTTATTTGTAATTTAACTAATAATTTTTTCTATACAAGATGCGGGGATAAAGTAACTTCGTTTAATATTGCTGATTTTGAAAGAATGGTTATTGAATTTTTCTATGATGGTGAGAAATATGTAAATACTTATGATAACTGTTAAAAAAACTTTTATAACAACATTATTTGTTATAAAACTTACTTTTTTCTTAATGATTTTCTTTTTCTTATTGATTTCCTTTTCTTTTGTATTTGTTTTCCATCTAAAACTACACAATTTTCAGGTGATTCAACTATTTTTTCAGGTTCATCTACTTTATATTTATATTGACTAAAAAAATATAATTTTATTATCATCATCTTTAAAATATTTTATAATATTTAAGAAAACTAAAAATAGGTATATGGAATATATTTTGTATCAATTTTTTTTCCGAATATTTCTTTAGGAGCAATGTCCTATAACCTAAATAAGTTTTTAATTATATAAAAATCTATTTAAAGATAAGATTTTTATATATATATAGATGAATGAAATTAAATATGTTAAACCTAAAGAAGCCTCTAGAGTTATC
>Ga0247843_1008170_pt1 | contig 12354 bp, 11 predicted proteins | sample LaCruzMarch2017__FD_192420 | JGI IMG/M metagenome (GOLD analysis project Ga0247843, IMG submission 192420) | Freshwater microbial communities from meromictic Lake La Cruz, Castile-La Mancha, Spain - LaCruzMarch2017_8m | ecosystem: Environmental > Aquatic > Freshwater > Lake | place: Spain...
ATTTTCAAAATTATCTAAACCTACATCTTCCTCAGAGCCATAACATAATGTTATACCATGAGTACTATAGGACGAGAATTTGTATGCTTTATAATATCCTTGTTTGGCCAAAATAACCATATGTGTTGCTATTGAATCTATAGCATTACGCAAAGATAGCAGATCTATTTCCTTTGCCATATTATCATTCCCTCTGATTAGAAAATGATATCAATATGAAAAATAGAAGCAAAGGAAATTGTAGTTTGCGTAGTCATTTCTAAGTGTGATAGCCTAATAACGTCATGAGATCACCACGGCACGCTAGCGTGCCTGGTGATGACGTAATTTGGCAGCATAGTAGCAGGTTATTTACTTACTCACAATATCAGCTCTATGTGTTATAATCTCATCAATTATACCAAAATCCTTAGCTTCTTGTGGTCCCATGAAATTATCGCGCTCAAGAGCATCTTCAATTTCCTTAGGAGTTTTACCAGTATGTTTTGAATATGCCTCATTCATCATGGCTTTAACTTTTAGCATTTCTTTAAGATGAATTGCAGCATCTGTAGCCTGCCCTTTAAAACCACCACTTGGCTGATGAAGCATAACTCTTGCATTTGGCAGCATGAATCTTTTTCCAGCAGCACCGCCTGCTAGAATAAATGACCCCATAGAACAAGCTTGTCCGATACAAAGCGTTGCAACTTTTGGCTTTATATATTGCATAGTATCATAAATCGCAAAGCCTGAAGTAACAACTCCTCCTGGCGAGTTTATATACATATATATGTCTTTTTCAGGGTTTTCAGCTTCTAAGAAAAGCAGCTGCGCAACAATTACAGTTGCCATATTATCTTCAAACTGCCCGTTTAAGAAAATAATTCTCTCTTTAAGAAGACGTGAAAATATATCATAAGCTCTTTCACCTTTGCTTGTTTGCTCAACAACCATTGGAACGTAAGACATTTCATTATCCATTTTTTACCTTTTGTTTTGTTTCTATTGGTTAGGCGAAGAGACGTCACTCAGAGGCAGTGCGAAGCACTGCCGTGGAGTCCAGTCATAAATTTATGGCGAAGCCATTCAACTTATGTCATTCTCAGCACAAAGCAGGAATCTCTCTTCTACTTAATTGAAGCTTCGATTCAAATTAGATCCCAGCTTTCGCTGAGATGACATATTAGGAATAATTCTTCGAATTATAAGTTTTTTATTAAGCTGGATTCCACGCCATGCTACGCATGGCTCTGAATAACGCTGATTCGCCACAATATCTTTCAACTCCCACTATAATCACCAGCGTAGCTTTATTCAAACTTTATCTGCAATTCTTTAGAATTATATAATTCTGCGTTAGAAGCTAGAGCAGGAACTAAAGGAAGTTTTGCTAAAATATTTAGCTTAAATTTATCAGCCATCGAGTCTACTCCGGAATCGCCAAATAGCATTATCTTTTTACCATCAGACTCTACATAGCTCATATTTTCAACCACTCCGATTACAGGAACTAGCATTTTATTATAAAGATCTATCGCTCTTTCAACATCAATTATGGCAACTTTATCTGGTGTTGAAACTATAATAGCGCCATATATTTTGCACCTTTGGATTATGCTGATATGAACGTCGCCAGTGCCCGGGGGCATATCAACAATTAAATAATCTAACTCTCCCCAATTTGTAGAGAAAAGCAACTGGTTTAAAGCCTTTGAAAGCATAGGCCCACGCCAAACAAGAGCGGATTCTTTTTTAATCAAAAACCCTATGGACATAACAGAAATTCCATCGGCTTCTACTGGAATAAATAATCCATTTTCTGTTTTGGGATGCGAATCTTCTATATTTAGGATTGTGGGAATCGAGGGACCGTAAATATCAGCATCTAGAATGCCAACTTTATGACCTTTGGCTTGCAGTTGCTTAGCAAGCAAGCAGCTAACTGTTGATTTACCAACACCGCCCTTGCCTGCTGCAACTAGAATAACTTTACCAACCAGCCCTATTTGTTTTTTATTTTCTGGTAGCATCAACTTTACCTATTTATACTGGAAAGAAACACTTACCTATTTCTCGTCCTTCTTCTTTTTTACAGAAGGTTTGTTAGGCTTAGGTGCATCCTCAGGTGCGTCAGCTTTTACTTCTTCTTTTTTGCGTTTTACAGCGTCTGAAACTTTACCATCTATAATATCCTTTATTTGCGCACCTGTTAGCGTTTCAAACTCAATCAAAGCTTTGGCTACTAAATGAAGTTGATCTAAATGTTTTGTTAAAATTGATTTTGCTGTTTCATAACCAGTATCTACAAGTTTTTTGATTTCAGAATCAATCATCTCTGCTGTTTTTTCAGATCTAATAGTAGAAGGCTGCCTACCACCAAAAGAATAAACATCTTCGCTTCCACCATAGAATATAGCGCCCACTTTATCGCTCAAGCCCCATTCTATAACCATTGCTCTTGCAACTTGGGTCGCCATTTTGATATCAGATGAAGCACCCGATGTAACTTTATCTCTACCAAAAATAAGCTCCTCAGCAACACGCCCTGCCATAGCAACCGCAATATGCGCTTCCATTTGTTCACGAGTTTGTGAATATCTATCAGCTTCAGGAAGGCGCTGAACCATGCCAAGGGCTCTTCCCCTTGGGATAATTGTTGCTTTATGAATAGGGTCTGATGCTTTGCAATACATTCCAACTAAAGCATGTCCACCTTCGTGATAAGCAGTAAGCTTTTTCTCAGAATCAGACATAACCATAGAACGCCTTTCAACACCCATCATTACTTTATCTTTTGCTTCTTCAAGGTCCGACATATCAACAACACGCTTATGTTTTCGTGCGGCAAGAAGTGCAGCTTCGTTCATAAGATTTGCAAGTTCAGCACCAGAAAAACCGGGAGTTCCACGTGCTATGACTTTTAAATCCAAGCCCTCTTCACATTTTATTTTGGCTGCATGAACTTTCAAAATTTGCGTGCGACCTTCAATATCAGGATTACTAACAGTGATTTGTCTATCAAATCGCCCTGGTCTTAAAAGCGCAGTGTCTAGAACGTCTGGTCTGTTAGTTGCGGCAATAATCACAACCCCTTCATTTGCTTCAAAACCATCCATTTCAACCAAAAGCTGGTTTAATGTTTGCTCTCTTTCATCATTCCCGCCGCCCATACCAACGCCTCTATTACGGCCAACGGCATCTATCTCATCGATAAATATAATACAGGGCGCATTGCGTTTTCCTTGTTCGAACATGTCCCTAACGCGGCTAGCTCCAACACCTACAAACATCTCTACAAAATCGGATCCTGATATGCTAAAAAATGGAACATTAGCTTCACCGGCGATAGCTTTAGCAAGCATTGTTTTACCAGTACCTGGAGGGCCAATTAGCAAACATCCTTTAGGAATTTTTCCACCAAGCCTATGGAATTTGCCGGGATCTCTTAAGAAATCTACTATCTCAGATAATTCTTCTTTCGCTTCATTTATTCCTGCAACATCCTTAAATGTAACCTTAGGACCTTTGTCAGAAAGAAGCTTAGCTTTAGATTTACCAAATCCCATAGCTTTGCCTGCGCCGCCACCCATTTGGCGCATAAAAAACACCCATATGCCAATAAATAAAAGCATCGGAAACCATGAGATAAAAATACTAAGTAAAGAATTCATTTTATTGTCAGGTGACGCAACTTCTATGTTAGCACCAGCTGCATGAAGCTTGGTTAGCAAATCAGGATACTCAATAGCATTTGTGCTAAACTGAGTGCCATCACTAAGTTGACCTTCAATAGTTCTGCCAAAAATTTTCACAGAGCTTACATGTTTCTCTTCAACTTTTGTTATAAAGTCAGAGAATGATATTTCCTTTTTAGAAGAACCAAAACCTTCGCCTTGGAAAAAGTTAAAAACTGTGAGCAAAGCTATAAATACACCAACCCAGATTAGAAAATTCTTACTATTATTCATTTTTTACCGTCAATCAATTCAATGTGCACTTTGCAATCATAATTGTATATATGGGGGATTGCTATAATTTTTTCAAGCTCGAAGATACATGGAAGCGTAAGTATTATCTTTTTTCTTATGTTTTTTTGCAAATCCTTGTCAAAATCCAGCAATTCTGGCTTTTCTTTTAGCAAGTTATTTATTGCCTCAATTTTTGCATAAGAAATAATTATATCTTTGCTTGATACTATTTTGAACCTTCCATCCCAAATGCCTTCCTTGCCTTTAAAATCGTCTGGCATAACTCTACCAAACTCTCTGATAATAACGCATTTATCATCTAAAAATAAGAACTCACATCCAGCCAAAGTTTTAGGACTTTTAGATTCAATCGCCTCATTAACAGCCATAATAGAATCAAGCCTAATTTCTGAATCTCTTCTTCCTATAATAATGGACAAATGACGTAAACATGAAAATTTTATCTCATCTTGAAGAGTCAAAAATGCCTTAGTATCAAACTTAGCATAGCCCATATCGCTTATGGTTACATGATTCTTGATAAAATCCAAAGCCATGCAACTAAGAGCTCTAGAAGCTCTTTCAATATTGGCAAAAGAAGTAATCACACGCTTTTTATCTGAAATTTTCAATAGGCTTTCTGCAAGTGGTCGCACCCTATTACGCAAATATTTATCCTGACTATTTGTTCTATCTTCCCACCATTTTAGATTATTCGAAATCGCATATTCTATTAACTCATCCTTACTTATTTTAAGTAGCGGGCGCAGAAAATTTATCCCATTAATCTTATTTACCCTAGGTATATTAAAACTATAGATTCCAGAACCTTGCGAGACGCTTATTAGCAGCTGTTCTAATTGATCACCCAAATGATGAGCCGTTAAAACAAGCGAAATAGAGTTTGCCTTGCACCAGTTGCTTATAAGCTCATAGCGTGCTTCCCTTGCTTTTTCTTGAATATTTGTTTCTATAATATCATGTTCCCATACAAGAATCCTATGATCTATTCCTAAAGATTGGCAATATTCTGATACTTCACAGGCTTCAACAGAAGATTCTTCTCTTAATTTATGGTCTACAGTTAATGCTATGATTTTTTTGGAATTGCTCTTAGCCCAAATATTTGCAAGACTGAGCAAAACAATAGAATCCACCCCACCCGATAGACTTATAGCGATAGTTTTTTCACTCGCAAACCCTTGAAAAATTTGTTCAAATTCTTTTGAAAAACTATCTAATAATATTGTCATATAAAATTTATAATGTCCTATTTCACACATAATACATCTTCTAATATAGATTCCTATGATTTTTCTTCTTTTACGCATTCACCTAATATAGAATTATACTACAGTCTAAAGTAGGTAAGAAAATGGCTTTTGCAAAATGCACGAATGAAGATGGTTCCACAAACAACCGCAAGGCTTTTGACCCAGAGAAAAACGTGAGCTTAGAAGTTAGAATTGATGATAACGAAAAGTGTATTATCCTTTCAAAAAATGATGGCAAATTCATAAAAATGAATCTAGGCACAGGCGGAGGTGATACATATGTATGCCTTCCAGAAGGTGCTACCGACAAATTAAGAGTTATAATTCGAGAAGCTCTAGGAACACTCGATTACAGAGATGTTACATTCCTAGATTATAATTCATAGAGCAAGCTAATGTCCAACGCAGATGTAGAAATTAGTCAAGAATCTGAATCAACTTTTACTAAAATACCCACACTAAAACATGGGCATAGTTTAGAGAACTTAACAAGAGCATACAGTAATGGTGATGTTCAGGAAACTTTTGCTCTTCATTCAAAGAATTCATTCGATGCACCAGGAATAAGATGTTTTTGGGCTAATGATGGAGAAAGTAAAGATGGTGAATTTACTCATCACGGCAATAAAACAGCAAGAGAATGGGCGAACAGCCACGCGCCAGAGGGCAAAAAAGCAGTTCTAATGAGCGACCTTGAAAGCCATACTCCAGGGTCCCCACGAAAACTTGACGATTATGAAAAATCTCAGACAGATAAAAATGTTTTGGACGCAGTATGCGCAGCTCAATCACAAGCCTATGCAAAATCTGCCAAAGATAGCGTTTTGCTATCTGTAAAGGGAGCTGCCCCTGCAAGCTTTTTTAGGCAAATTGAACTTCCTGAAATTTTAGAAAATAAAGCTGTTGATAAAATGATTATTGCATCAAGGGATGATCCCAAGGGCACAGAATATTCAAAAGCTCAAGGATACGAAGCACTAAAAAATCAGTGGATGGATAGTAGCGTACAAAATTATCAAGCCGCAAAAGAATCAAAAGCACCAGATCAAGTTGGCCAAAGCGATAAAGAACAAGAAGCTTTAAAACGCCTTGCAAAAGAAATTGTAGAATCTGAAAGAAACCTAGCTAAACTAACAGCAAACAAAGAAATTGCTAGAGGCTTTAAGCCATCACTAGAAGAAGAAGCTAAACGAACACAGATAGGAAAAGAGCTTTGTGATAAAGACCCAGAACTAATGAAAGCAGTAGCCAGCGAACGACGAGATAGTTCAATGTCATTCGGGAAAGCTCTAATTCAAGTAGACACAGAACATAAAGCCGCTACTACAATAGCACAAAAATTTAGAGAAACAAGAGCATCAAAAGCAGAACCAAAAGCTCCAAAGGCAGCAAAAATATTTGCTGATGGCATGAAAGCATCTCTTCAAAATAGAGCATCTGAAAGATCTGTTGTAACTAAAGTAAGACCTGCGGCACCACAGAAAAAATCAAATGGTCAAGGTCAAGGAATCTAACTCTTGCCAAAATATCATATATCCAAACAAGGTTTACTAATAACTATGAATTTTCTTTTATGATAGCGCTTATTATTATAGACTTTGGGCTATCAAACTTAATATTAATATAAAAATGGCATTCTCAAGTTGCTTAAATCAAGACGGCTTTCCAAACCATTTCAAAACTTTTGACCCAGATAATAATCTGACTTTAGAAGTACAAATTAATGAAGAAGAAAAGTATGTAATATTAACCGAAAACGCAAATGTTCCTATAAAAATGGAAATGAGTAGAGATGGCATGGATATTTACGTTTGTCTTCCAAAAGATGGCGATAGACTCCGCCCCCTGATTACAGATGGCTTGGTATTTTTAGGTTACGGCGAGCCATTTTTTCTAGAATATCCAGAGGAGAATTAGTATGTCACCCAGACCAATTTCTCCACCAACTAATCGACAAGAATTAAAGAAAGTTGTTAAGAGCTCAAAAAAAGTAGTTACTAGTCTACAGACTCGTGAAACCCTCGCTACCGGAAAAATACACATATTTTGGGCGAATAAAGTTGAAGAAAAAATAGGTGCAGATGGCAAGCCTTTTATTATTCATCACGGGCATAGATTAGCTAAAGAATGGCAAGCGGAGCATATTAATACATCTGTAGTTTTAGGTAATCTTGAAGGTAAAAATGGAATACCTAAGCTTAATGATGTAGAAAAAAACCCAAACCTCAGCGCTAATGAAAAAATGACTTTGTGCGCTGGTCTATCCAAATCTTATGCCGAAGGAGCTAGTGGCGAAGTAGTTGCTTGCGTATTCAGCGCAAAGCCAACTAGTTTTTTTAGAAAAGCCGAACTTCCCATTCTTATGGCTAATCAAAATGTTTCACATGTAACATTGGTTTCTATCGAAAACCCTAAAGGTACAAAATATTCAAAGAACGAAGCATATGAAATTTTAAGAGACGAGTGGCTAGAAAGCAGTATAGAAAGATTCAATCAAGCCTCAAGTAGGAAAAAATCTTGCCTAGAGGCTTACAAAACTGAAACAAAGTCATTAGCTCAAGAGATAGTAATAGCAGAGCAAAGAAGAAAAGAATTATCAAAAGATCCTCAAAAAAACAAGGCTGGAATTAAAAAAGAAGAAGAAAGAATTAGTCGCGTAGTAGATCTATATGATCAATATCCTGAATTAAAAGAAGCTATTAAAAAAGAAGAGAAAGAAAAGGGTATATCTGTGCTTGATCAAATAGTTAGTATATTATCAAAAAAACCAAGCTGGAGAAAACAGGTTAGAAAAACATTTTCAAACCTAAAAAGAAGCGTAACAAGCTTTTTCTCAGAAAAAAAAGAAGATAAAACTCTTGATCAAAGCCAAGAACATAAAAATACCACTGCTAAATCTGAAGAATATACAATGGTTGAAAATCCTATGACAGCAAGTAGATCAACTTCATCGCAGGACATACAAATAACATTTGGCGGAGAAAAATTCAAAAGACCTAAAGCTCTGCCAAGAAAAAGATCAATTTCGTCTGAAAGTCTAAATAGCCTTGATGAAAGAGGTCTTCCATCTCCACGACCTACACCGAATCCTCTACTTAAGGGGAATGGATCTCGAACACTATGAAATGCGACGCGGCGATTCAGCGAAAGGAATTTGAACTTAAAAATGTGACAGATTACAAAGAATAGATTAAATTAGGCAATGACTTTTAGGGCGAAGAAAGCCGAAAATGTCATCACGAGCCATTCCACTACTGCCTGAGTTGTTTTTTATTTGAGAATTGATGAGGCAATCGTCATTCAGAGCCTAACGAAGCTTTAAGCGTAGTTAGGCGTGGAATCCAGCTTAAAAAACTTATAACTCGAAGAGTTATTCCTAATTGGCATTTAAAAAGTCCAGTTTTGATGGCTTCGCCATAAATTTATGGCTGGACTCCACGCCAAGCTAAGCTTGGCTCTGAGTGACAGTGACTAGGCTCAATACAGCATTTACGAGTCTACTTCGAATGACATTAGGATAATTTAAAAATGGAGTACGAGACCAATCGCACAAATGTTTCTACAAATGGAATTTAAATTTAAATAATGATACGGGTTAGAATGCTTCAGATTAAATTAGACAATGAATTTTAGGGCGAAGCTTTGCGTAAGCGTATACTTCATACGTGCGCAAAGCTGAGACCCGCTAAATTCATTAGGATAATTTAAAAATGGAGCTTTCTAACTAAGCGGCGAGTTTTTCGCGGAGCACTTCTATAAGCTTATTAACAGCTTCGTCTTTCGAGATTCCCTCTAGGATAGCTATTTCGCTTGCCAGCCTATTTAGGGCTGACTCGTATATTGTGCGTTCGCTATATGAACGATCTGTATCAACATTTTTGTAAAGGTCTCTTACAACTTCGGCAACTGCTACTATGTCGCCTGAATTTATTTTTGTTTCATATTCCTGAGCTCTTCTGCTCCACATTCTATTGCCTTGTTTAGGCTTTCCTTTTAATGCAGAATAGATTTTGCTTACATCGCCTGATTTTACAATAGATCTAAGCCCTGAAGTTGCAGCTCTTCCGACTGGAACTCTAAGGGTCATTTTATCCTGCAAAAATGATATCACATATACTTTAAGATCAAATCCACTTATAACTTGGGTTTCGACTGCGGTAATTTCACCAACACCATGGGAAGGATAAACAACTTTCTCACCTACTTCAAATTCTACCGCCTTAGACACACCTAACCTCCTGATACATTATTTTGAAGATGGCATTATAACATAAAAATCAGGTAATTTGTACCTTTTTTTTCAAAAAACAAAAGATAGTCTCTAAAGCTTGATTTTATGCCAAAAAGAAATTACAATATACTTTGTTAAGAAAACAATATTGAAAATTAACGATTGCAAACAGGTTTTGATGTTCAATTTTAGGTCTCACAAAAATCCATCCGATACAAAAGTAGTTGTAGCAATGTCTGGAGGGGTCGACAGTTCTGTCGTAGCAGCTAGGTTAAAAACCTTAGGATATGAGGTTATTGGAATAACTTTACAATTATACGATCAAGGAGCAGTTTTAGCCAAAAAAGGCGCGTGCTGCGCAGGACAAGATATATATGACGCTAAAACGGTTGCGGATAAATTCGGATTCCCCCATTACGTTCTAGATTATGAAAGCAAATTCAAGCAATCAGTTATAGACGATTTTGCAGATAGTTATATGCGAGGTGAAACCCCACTTCCCTGCGTTAGATGCAATCAATCTGTTAAGTTTAAAGACTTAATGATAATGGCGAAAGAGCTTGGGGCTGATTATCTAGCTACTGGTCACTATGTAAGTGTTTTAGAAGGCGAAGAAGGGAACGAGCTTCACAAAGGAATAGATCACAATAAAGATCAAAGCTATTTTCTTTTTGCAACAACAAAAGATCAGCTAAACTTTATACAATGTCCGCTTGGGCAAATGACCAAAGCCGAAACTCGTAATCTTGCAGTTGAGCTAGGGCTTGCACTTGCCGATAAGCCAGATAGTCAAGATATTTGCTTTGTTCCAAATGGCTCGTATTCTGAAATAATAAAAAAAATTAGACCAGAAGCTGCAATACCTGGCAAAGTACTGCATGTTGATGGCTTTGAACTTGGTGAACACCAAGGTATTATCAACTATACAATTGGCCAAAGAAAGGGACTGGGCATAGCCTACAGCACTCCACTTTATGTTGTAAAAATCGACCCAGAAAATAATATTGTATATTTAGGCGCCGAGAAAGATTTATACTCAGAAGAGTTTATAGCAAAAGAACTAAACTGGATAGGGCATGAAGAAATTCCGCCAGAAGGTGTAGATGTAGATGTAAAAATACGCTCTGCCCACAAAGGCGGGAAAGCGAAGATTTATTTACTTGACGATAAAAATATTCGTGTTAAACTTATTAGCGGTGAAAAATCTGTAACACCGGGTCAAGCCTGCGTGTTTTATGATGGAACAAGAGTTCTTGGTGGAGCTTGGATCACCCGCAATTAAATGATAAGACTTGGTATGAACTTTATTGATAATTTAGATTTATCACTAAAAAACGCAAAAATTAAAACTGCGAACCAAATGTCATGCTCTACTTCCTGCCGCAAGGCAGCTCACACACATATGGCCCGAAAGGGTCACACACATTCTATGCAGCCATGCTGCTAAACACACACCACTACAATATATAAATTTAAACAATAATTGATAAATCGTGAGGACGATATGAGTTTCTTCAGTAAAAAAACTTTTGATTCTGTGAAAGAAAGCAGTAGCGAAAGTGGTTTAAATAAAACATTAACAGCTTTTGACCTTATCCTACTTGGTCTCGGCGGAATAATCGGCACAGGTGTTTTTGTATTCACAGGATTAGTTGCTGCGCAGCACGCTGGTCCTGCTGTTATGCTTTCATATGCAATTGCAGGAGGCGTATGTATATTTGTAGCCCTTGCTTACACAGAAATAGCTTCCATGCTTCCAACATCTGGAAGCGTTTATACCTATACGTATGTTGCCTTTGGACAAATGTTTGCATGGATGATGGGCGGGGTTCTAATTCTAGAATTCTTACTTAGCTCGGCTGCAGTAGCTGCTGGTTGGTCTGCTTATGTACAAAGTATATTGGAACAAGCAAATATTCATTTGCCATCTTATTTATCTGATGTAAGTGCATATGGTGGTTTTATTAACCTTCCAGCTATTTTCATTACGATTACTGTTGGTTTGATTTTATATCATGGAACAAAGGATAGTAAAAGATTCAATGCAGCTTTAGTATTAATAAAAATGGCTGCAATAGTTGCCTTTATGATAGCTGCCATCCCTCATTTTGATATAAAAAACTGGGAACCTTTCATGCCATTTGGATTTGATGATGTTCTTATTGGTTCATCAATTCTATTTTTTGCATTCACAGGATTTGGAGCTCTTGCAACATCTGCTGAAGAATGTAAAAATCCTAAAAAAGATCTAATGATTGGGATAATAGGATCGCTTGTATTATCAACAATAATCTATGTAATAATGGGTGGTTTAGCTACAGGTATAGTTCCATATACAGAGCTAGATAACGCTAGCCCTCTAGCTAATGCTTTAACAATTAACGGAAGTAAACTTGGTTCTGTTATTGTATCAACTGGCGGAGTTTGCGGAATGACTACTGTTATCATGATGAACGTATATGCTCTATCCCGTGTTTTTTATGTAATTTCTAGAGATGGTTTATTGCCAAAATTCTTTGCAAAATTACATCCTAAATATGATAGCCCACATGTTACAATCTTAACATTTACAGGGATAATTGCTTTGCTTTCAGGATTTTTGCCTTACGATATTCTAGGCAAACTATCAAGCATGGGAGCTTTACTTGATTACATAGTTATTACAATGATAGTAGTAGTATTTAGAGTCAGGTATCCAAATGCACCAAGGTCATTCTCATGCCCTGCATTATATTTTGTAGCACCTGTTGCGTTTCTTGCTTCTGCATATTTATTATCAAAACAAGTTGTCGATAAGGACGGATTACTACTAACAGGAAAACTTGTAGGATTTTGGTTTGCTGCAGCTTTTGTTTTATACCTCGCTCGAAAACCATGGATTAAAACAGAGGCTTAAGTA
>Ga0247843_1008172_pt1 | contig 12352 bp, 12 predicted proteins | sample LaCruzMarch2017__FD_192420 | JGI IMG/M metagenome (GOLD analysis project Ga0247843, IMG submission 192420) | Freshwater microbial communities from meromictic Lake La Cruz, Castile-La Mancha, Spain - LaCruzMarch2017_8m | ecosystem: Environmental > Aquatic > Freshwater > Lake | place: Spain...
TGTGGTGGCTTTAACGAATGGCTATTTGGATGGGGATTTGACGATACAGACCTTTACGAAAGAATTCTTGAAACTCCTAATACTACTTTAGCCCTATTGCCTAAATGTGGTGTTCATATGCTCCATCATGATAATATAAGTCGTTTTGGTGCTAACTATCCAAACAAATATCATCTTTGGGCAGGCTGGCTGTTGGAGGCTCAGCGACAAGGCAATATCTACATTGCAAGTTGTAGTAGAGAAGCTTGGAACAAAATTGGTCCTGAGCGATTTGAACGGACCTCTCAAAATGATGCTTTGCCATCAACCACCTGGCTGAGAATTAAAAGACAGCGAATGCTGCGTTCGCTGCTTATTCAACCTATGCAAAAAATGGTATCGGCCATAAGTTTACTTATGCCTGATTATTTAATACGTATGATTTTAAAAATGGTTGGGCTATTGGATTGGCCTCATTGTTCAACTCTTCCTCCACATGGTGAGGAGGGAGTTCGTAGCCTTGGGCACCGCCGCTATGTGGGTGGACTATGGAAGCAAATGGGTACATTGCAGTTTGAATTCTTAATTGAGCAAGGTTTAAAACCAAACCACCGTTTGCTTGATATTGGTTGCGGTAGTTTGAGGCTTGGTAGTCGTTTGATTCCATATCTACAGCCTGGTAACTATATAGGTATTGAGAAAGAACAGTCCTTGCTTGATGCCGGGTTACTTTATGAATTGCCAGATCAAGTAATTAAAGATCGTAAACCACTCCTAATTCAATCTAGCAATTTTGAATTTGAGCTTATTCAGTATTATGTAGATATGGCAATAGCAAATTCGTTGTTTACACATTTACCCGCTGAACATATTCTAATTTGCCTTAAACGTTTAAAGCCTTTGCTAAAACAAGGCGCTTGTTTATACGCAAGCTTCTTTGAAGTTAGCCATGAATATGAAAACCCCATATATCCGCATGATCATGGTTTTTTTGCTTATACCAAAGCGCAGATGCTAAATTTTGGTGTTGAAGCTGGCTTAACTGCTCATTATATTGGTAATTGGAATCATCCTCGCGGTCAAAAGATGATAGTATTCGAGCAGGTTAGTGCGCATCCGGCATTAAATTAAATTTGAGAATCAATCTTTCAATTTCTTCAATAATTTTTAAACGATCCTTGCTGAAGGGTGATCTATCTATCTCAATCCTGAAATTCAGAACATTTTTTACATGGTTTTCATCAGCACCTGGGGATAAATAATTTATTAGCCCTGCTAGCTTCTGAACAGGATCTAACAAAAGCTCTTCGTGAGTTAATACCTGAGCATCTGGGAAATCAGCTTGACTTTGTTTTAACCAATTTAATTTGCGTTGATATTCAGTGGTTGATTTTATTAAATATTTGTGATCAAATAATGCAGCCATCGGCCAGCGTTGAAACGTATATGTAAGTCCCTTATCAAATGCACCAGTACATAAGGAAAAATGCCAAGAAGCTGCTGAACGAACTACATTTGAGCGACGCAAAAAAATTAGATTATATTTAAGTTTTTTATCTTGGTTTTCTAACCAATTCCTTCGGGAAAGGGGCTCCCATAGTTGATTAATATGCTGCTTTAAACTGATGTGTTCTTGATATGGCTGTACTTTACAACTGAAGAATAATTGAGGGTCAAATACTGGTGAAGTAGAACGTGCTCGAATAATATTTTGCCACGGTCTTTTGCCAAAACGTTTCAAGGCGGAGCGGATTTGGGCATTTGGATTGCAGTATTCAAAAGGGCGCCCGTAACCTAGTTCCCAGAGTTGACGGCATAGTAAATAAGACCCCGACCGTGGTAAAGCCACAATTAATATTAATTGAGCCGCCTTACTCCTGGAAGTTTCTAAATCACTGTTATCAAACCACGGTGAAAGCATCTCAAGCTCACCTAGTTGGTAAACCTCTCTTAATATCATTTTTAATTATAAGAATAGGGGTTAACTTGAGTACCACCCAACGCAATGCAAAGTTGGGCAAACAGCAGGTCATAGGTTGCCCATGGCCGTTGATAGGGCTCTGCATCAATATCAAATATAGAGGCAAGTGCAGGAGCGGATATCCTTAGTAAGTTATGGCGTTGCTCGATTGCAGGTGCGCCTATTTCAAAGCTAACAAGTGTGGCCGCTACGTTGTAATTTGTTTTTAGCATATTTACGAGCTCACTGGCAAAATCAGTGTTTAGATTTGGGTAAATGATTTCTTTGCAGGAGCTTTTGATTCGATAGCTCTCAAGATCATGGGCTGGTATTAACCCTTCAAATATTAGCATGCACTTGTTAGCAGCCAATAGATACTGATGGAGCCTGTTAAATAGAAACCGATATTTTGAATTAATTTCTTCCAGTTGATTTTCCAGATTTTGCAGGCTAATTTCTCCCGTAGAAAGCCTTTTGAAGTCATGAACATGTAATATTTGATCGCGATTATTTAAAACTATTTGACCGGATTGAGTTAAATAAATATTTTCGCATTTTAGATTGAAGTTGTATTCAGGCTCTAGCATTCTGAATAGGGAAGTGGCTGGGGTTAACCACCAGTCGAAAGGAAATGCTTTTGGGTTATTAAATAATCTACGTAAGTGAAAAGCGGATCTGCAATATGGCCCTGCAGAAAATACTAGGTCGAAATGATTAAGGTGCTGCGTAACTAAGGATTGCCCGTATAGTGTTGAAATGTGTTGCATTTTTATGAGAGTGTTTTAATATAATATCGGGGGAAGGATCTGTTTAGCAATGCTTTTGTTAAAAGATGGTTTTGATGTGCCAGTTCTGCTCATTGCTTTTAGAAGGCCAGATCTTACGGCGCGCGTTCTAGCTGCAATTCGGCTTGCGCGTCCGCAGTTCTTGTATGTATCAGTAGATGCTGCACGCCAAAATTTGCCCTCTGAGGTTAAGCAGGTTGCTGCTACTAAGGAAGTGATCAATTACGGTGTCGATTGGCCTTGCGTTGTTAAGCAACTGCACCAAACTAGCAATCTGGGCTGCCGCCTCGGCGTTGAAGCAGCCCTTGATTGGTTCTTTAGTTTTGAGAGTGAGGGTGTTATTTTAGAAGATGACATTATACCTCAACCAAGTTTTTTCCCCTACTGCCGTGAACTTTTGAGTTGCTACCGTTTTGATCAAAATATCGCGGCTATTTCTGGTGCATCCGTTGATCCAAGGCCTGGTTCAAACAGCGCGAGTTATCGATTTTCGCGATTTTTACCAGTATGGGGTTGGGCTAGCTGGCGCAGGGCTTGGCAGAATTACGACCGAAACGCGTTGAATTGGCCAGAAATGCGTAAATCAACCTTGCTGAGTGAGCTGGGTGGCAAGCATTTTGCTCGAGTTATTAGTAGTCGCCTAGATGAAGTTGAATCAGGATGTTGCGATACTTGGGATTATTCTTGGTTCTTGTACAATTGGCAAGCGGGTCAACTTGCTTGCGTTCCAAACGTAAATCTTGTGGAAAATGTTGGCTTTCGTGATAGCAGAGCTGTGCATACTAAACTTGATCTTTCTTTTTTGCCATCCCCGCTTAACTTAACTATTCCCCTCTGTCACCCAATGAATCGTGATATAGATTTTGCTTTAGATCGTCGTCTTTTTGATAGGCTTTACGCACCTTCTGTTTGGTTGCGGGCATGGAGAAGGCTTGTTCGTCTGAGCCCCTTCCGTTAAAACTGATGCATGCCACAGTAGTAGTGCTTTGCCGCAATAACCCAAGTGAGTTGGAGGAAACACTGCATTCACTCAAAGGAGCAACTAATGGTTTAGGACCAAACTATCAACTTGAGTTACTGGTGATCGATGGCTCAAACAGCAATGCTTGCAGCAAAGTTTATCATTCCATTATATTATTAAACTGGAACTGTCGCTTTATTCACCGATTCCCCAATGGTACTTACGATGCAATGAATATCGCCCTAGGAGAAGTTAAAGGTAGATGGATTGCATTCATGAATTCTGGAGATATCTATTTGAGAGGTGGCTTCGCTACTTTACTGCTCTATGCAGAATCTCAAAGCGTCAAACGAAGTTTTAAGCATCTTGGTGCAGTTTTTGGGCAAGCCTGGATCGAGCCCCCTGGCTTGCCTCTACGGTGGCTTACACCCAATCCTCGCCTGGATGATATTGATGTCTGGTTGAGGCACATGGTACCCTGTCATCAAAGCATGCTTTTTCAAACAACTTTTGCTAAATCGAATCCATATCACTTACGTGCAGGTTCAAAAGCCGATCGAGCTGTGATCAAAGCCTCTTTGACACCGCCCGCTGAAATTTCATATTTATCTAAACCTGTTTGTGTTTTCCGGCTTAATGGTCAATCGAGCCGTCTATTTGATTGGCACAGCATAACTTCTCCTGGCCTGGCCTATAATGAACGTTTGGTTGAAATGATTAAAATTATTATTAGTCCTTTTGCTACTGTGTATCCCTTCTTTATGTGGATGCGTTCTATATGGTTTGGATGGATCTGTTAGATGCCAGTTGTTTCTATAATTACTCCTTTTCGTGATGCTGCCCACTTTCTTCCTGGTTTGGTAGCTAACTTGCAGCAACAAAGCTTTATGGATTGGGAATGTTTATTAGTTAATCATGGTTCCAAAGATGGCGGCGGTGAACTAGCGAAAACTTTAATTGCTTCTGATACACGTTTTAGGCTGATTGAACTTCCCCGCTTCCGAGAGTTTGATAATCAATTGCCGGCCATACCACGTAATAAGGCATTACTAGAAGCTCAATCTGAGTTGATTGCATTTCTAGACGTGGATGATCTGTGGCATCCTCTTAAGTTAGAGCGTCAGTTGAGGTTCCATAGGGAATACTCACTTGATCTTTCGGTTACAGCTTTTGCTCGATTTAATAATCTCACTAAACAAGTTGGTCCATGGAGACTGCCCCCCAATCATAGTATTCATACTCAGATTAGATGGCGTAATCCAATCCCTTTGCTAACGGCCTTGGTGAGAAGGGATCTACTTGATAATGGTTTCCCACTGCATCCCCATGAGGATTATTTGCTTTGGCTTGAAATATTTAGTAATAATCCTGCAATCCGTTATGGATGTTTGCCGCAAGTACTTGCATTTTACCGTCGCCATAGTTCCAACATATCGCGCCATCCATATCAGTTAGTCCGTTGGACGTATGGAGTGTATCGTGTTTCCGGTGCAAATCCAGTTCAAGCTTTTGGGCAATTATTGCTTTGGGGTGTTGCCCATTGCATATGTTTGCTTCGCGATAAGTTTCTCCGTCGTTTATTTAGGTACAATCTTGATGAACTTTTGATCCTTGCACCTTGGGATTTTGTTAAGTGAAAAGTGAATTACTGCGTTTGTGGCGGGTAATACCTAAACCTAGGCGGCATCCTATGTTAGTAGTAATTTTTCTGCTTATTGCAAGCAGCTTATCTGAGGGATTATCAGCTGCTGCTATTATACCCTTGCTGTTGGCTCTAATGGGAAAAGTTCCCATTGGTTGGAGTGTTACATCGTTAGTAATTTGTTTTAGCTTTGTGGTTTTGTTTACGGGTATAGTTCGTTTTAGTAGCTTAGCTCTCAGTAATCAATTGGCTGCTGACGTTGGCTCTGATTTAGCGGAACTGGCTTTTACTGCATTACTTGATCAACCCTTTCCTCAATTGCTTGCTACTCCTCCCAGCAAAATTACTGCACTTTTAGCTCCGCAGCTACGCCAAGTTGTTAATGGAGTGTTGTTGCCTGTATTGCAGCTGCTTAGTTCTTCAATTTTGTTTATTAGCCTCTCTTTTGTTTTGCTTGCATTGGCATGGGTAGTGGTATTCCCCACCCTTTTATTCATGCTCTTCGTATATGGGATCCTTTCCTATTGGGTACGACCCCGTTTGAAAAATAATGCTGAGCTTATTGTTTCCGCTCAGCAAAATTTAATTAAGCTTATTCAGCAAACATTTTCTGGGCTTAGAGAATTACGTTTGCTAGGTTTAGGCTCCACCAGAGTTAGTATGTTTGCTAGCCTTGATAGGATGATGCGTCATAGAGAGGCTGAAAACATCACAATTGGAGGTTTGCCACGGTTTGTGCTTGAACCAACAATGATGGTGGCAATAGCTTTAGTGGGTGCGCTATTTATTGCTCATGGTGTTTCGCCGATCCAAATTTTGCCCCAAATTGGCTTGCTTGCCTATGGTGCCCAAAGATTACTTCCATTGGCACAACAACTATGGAGTGCTTGGAGTTCATTAAGTGGTTGTAAAGCAGTTCTTATGCCGTTATTGTTACTAATTGAGCAGCCACAACAGGTTTCAAGTTCGCGTGATATATTTAATTTTATGAACTGGAAAATGTTAGAGCTTTGCTCTATTAGCTATCAACATACTCCTAGTTCTCGTCCGCTTCTAAAGAAATTTAATTTTTCAATTAGCCCTGGCGAATGGCTTGCCTTGGTTGGTCCAAGTGGCAGCGGTAAGAGCACAGCCCTAGACCTACTAATGGGATTATTGCAGCCTGATTCGGGCCAATTACTTTTAGATGGAAATTCTTTGACTATTGCTACCCCTTTGCTTTCTGCTTGGCAGCGAGGTATTGCTTATGTTGGGCATCAGCCACCTCTTTTTGGCTTTACTGTGCGCCAGGCAGTGCAGGCTGAAATAAATTGTGAACCAGCATTTTTTGCGGCTGCAGTTGAAATCACAGAAATTACTGATCTCTTGGATAGACCTTTGGGTGAAAGAGGCCAGGCCTTAAGCAGCGGACAACTGCAAAGAGTTGGGCTTGCACGAGCTCTTGCTAGTAACCCTAAACTACTGATTTTAGATGAGGCCACAAGCGCATTAGACACGTTTTCGGAATTGAAAATTTTAAAATGTATTCAACGCATTATGCCAAGTTTATCAGTTGTGCTTGTGAGTCATCGACCAGATTGTTTGATAATCTGTAACAGAACAATTAACATGCTAGAGTTTATTTAATTCCTTTAAATCTATTTTAAACCCCAAATACACCTAGTTGGCGTTCCTGCTCCTTTCGCCATGATTCATAGCCTTCAAGCCAGAAAACACTTGCAGTTTGATGGTACACCAGAGTATTTTCATTTGGATAAGCGGAAAGTATCTTGCTTTCGCTAGGATAGAATTTTGTTCGATCAGCAATTACTCTTAAACATTTATTGTACTCTTCACCTCCCCTTTGCATGATTTCAGGCTCGTTTAAACCGTAATATTTTAATATTCCTATCGACCACCCATGGGCGCCAAAGTCTTGTACTGGTGTTTGGCTACGCTTGTTAAGAAATGAATCTGATTGATATATTTCTACAAAATTTTCTAAAACAGAATAAATGGCCGGATGTTTTGGAATTGCTGCAAAGACGTAGTTGCCAATTGCCCCTGTTTTGTTTTCAACAGTAACCACGAGCGAATCATTCTTGTCAATCCATTTGCTGGCAGGGCCCCTGCACTCTGTATCTAAATCAGCATATATTCCCCCAAACTGATATACAACTGCTGCTCTCCATACATCAGCTTTCATCACACCGATGGGCAGTGATTTGTACATGCTAAAAAAATTTGTATCAAAGTAATCCCTTATAAAATTTTCGCACTGTTGATCGTTGCTATATCTGTATTTGTGATGTGGATTGTGGGTGGTCCATGATTTGATGTTTTTAATTGCTCTTTCGGGGGGCCTAGCTGTTTTATAGGTTTGCCAAATAATTTTGGGTATCATATTTTTGTGCTCATTTTACTATCTGCAAACCTAGACTTATGTCAACTATGCCAGTGCCACTCCAGTGGCCAAATGATGTTAGGTCAAGCTTTGGTGATGAAATTGATCGCCAACATTCAACCATTGGTAGTAAATGAATATCATCAAGTAATAACCAACGGGGCTGTTGCGATAATTTAGCCGCTGCCAAAAGGCTAAGAAAAGCAGGTTCAAATATGCCATCTTTAGGGGCATCACAAAAGATCAGTAGCGCCTGATCCAAGAGAGGTAGATAGCGATTGAATACTTCGCTATTTGCAAGATTATCCAGATGTTGCTGCAGGCGTTGGCCCTTAAAATCATCAAGTTTTAAGTAACTTTTAAAACCATCCCAAGCCAATAGGTCAAACGTATGAATTGAGCAATTTGCTGGGCTATAATCACAGATAACCCGGGCAGACATGCCCGTGTAGGTGCCGATTTCAAGCACTAATTCAGGTTGTAATTCCAGGATCATGCCCGCCAATAAACGGTAATGCTCACCGGGAAACACATTAAAAAACGGAGCATCTGGCAGCCTTAGGGATGCAGCATTGGCAACTGCCCTCAAGATCCAAGCCAGCTCAGGATGGGTTTGGCTTGCAGGATCATCTACTAAGGAAGCAATCAAGCTTGGGCGCCAGTCGCTTGCGCCCATTGGAGCCTTCATGCCAAGCAGCCTGCGGCCGAAAGACTCCCGCCAATGGGACCAGGGATGATTAGCCATTTTAGGTTCAGATACGGTTGGTGGAACTATCAAAACAGATGTTGCCAATGGCTAGGAAAGTGGCGTGGCCTTCCTCAAATTGGGACCCATGGCTGTTGGGGATCTGGGCGGTGGCCTGGGAACTAGCAGGCAGGCTGTTGTTTCCCAATTGGGATGTTAGCTACGCCATATATGGCGCCCGCTTTTGGATGGATCGAGGCAGTGCCTGGATGAATGTGTGGCCAGGCATGGATTTTTTGTTGGGCCAATTGGCAAATATGTTCGGTGAATCAGAGGCGGCCGTAAGCCTGGTGGGGATAATCCTGAACCTTGGCGCCACATTAATCGTGTGGGCAATTGGAAAAAGTTTGGGCCTCGATCGAATTATTGCCATCAGCGCAGCCTTAGCAACGGGATTGTGGTTCAAGCCACCCCTGGGCGGCTGGGTGGGTGATCACCTCAGCTTTGGAGTAGCTCTAATGCCCGCATTGCTACTGGCACTGCAAAGGGGAAACTGGAACCGCTGGCTTGGATTAATTAGTGGCGCCTGCTTAGCCTATGGGCTTACCTTAAAGCTTAACAATAGTATACCTGGCTTACTAATAAGTGGCATCTGGATTATTGCATTTCTATTAAACAAAAATAAATTTCAAAAACCGGAGGCTAGGAATTTAGCAAGTGAGCTGGGTTGGATAATTATCGGAGCTGGCGTAACAGCAGTGCTCTTCAGCGTTCTAATTCCTATAACGGGGGGGCTTTATCCAAAAATAATAGATACATACTCGCTAGTAATAAATTCAAAAGCAGCCAGTCAAGCGGAGTGGCAAAAACTATTTATGCTTCCGCTGCAAATCAATATCCAAGAAGCCATAAATGAGCAGCAAAAAGGTGTGCTTATATTTATACCGATCGTGGTGGCATTTTGGCTAGCAATGCTTTCAAATGCATGTAGAATATATAAAAAGCCTTTCAATTGTGAATGCGAATATATCTCAATACTGCTTTTAGCTAGTTCAGCTTTTGTGGGGCTAAGCCTAGGCAGAGGTTTAACCCATCGCTTATTTTTATTGCCAGCTGGCTTAATATTTAGCATTGGCCATCAGCCCTGGCCAATCCGTTGGCGACGCCTAGGAGCAATGGCAACACTTGGCTATTTATTGACTTGCTGGTTAAGCTTTGCCTGGATACAAAGAAATGCTGAGCGGCAGGGCGGTTACAACCCAAGGCTAATTTTAGCGGATTCAAATCAAAAAAACCTTTGCATTGATCTTAGTAAAACGCCAACGATAAGCAAAACTCAATGCTGGAGTAGCAGCGAAGTAGCAGAACAATTTGCAGGCCTTGTGGATGTGCAAATGATTGCGAATGAACTTGGCATTAGTTTTCGCAACCAAGCAATTGGAGAAGGCGACCTAAGGGAGAAATGGAATTGGCGACAGGCCACAAAAGAGGGTAGAAAAGCATGGATAAAAGAACAGGTAAAAATCATAAATAATCTAAAATTACCCTACCTTATTGAGAGGCTGAGCTTAACTGATGCAGAATTAGAAAATCCGCAATACGCAGAGTTCAAGGAGGCACGGCTCAAACAAAGAGCACAATTAGCCAAGGAGCTAGGAGCAACGGAACTTGGTAGAATTGGAGGAGCAACCCTTTGGCGCACTCGCTGGGGAACAAAATCTCCATGAAATCAAAACCTTCGATATATATTATTGTTCCCTGCTTCAATGAAGAGGCCATTCTTGCGTTCAGTAACAAAAAACTTGAGGATCAAATAAGTAAATTAGCCAATAATAATTTTTGTTGCCCATTAAATTCACGTATTTTATACATAGATGATGGCAGCGCAGACGGTACATGGAGATTAATAAGCAGTTTTGCAGAGCGGTCTAAATTTGTAGAGGGTATTAAATTATCACGCAATAACGGGCATCAAAATGCACTACTAGCCGGCCTCAATGAATGCGTTAATAAATGTGATTTGTGCATCTCTATTGATGCAGACCTTCAAGACAACCTTGAGGTATCCAGTCAAATGATTGAACATTATATGGCTGGCTACGATATTGTTTATGGAATCAGGAATGATCGGAGTAGCGATTCTAGAAGCAAACGATTCTATGCCAACTTTTTTTATTCGCTAATGCTAGCTATGGGTGTAGAAATTATTCCCGGCCATGCCGATTATCGCTTAATCTCGCGGAGAGCACTAATAGAACTACTGAGATATCAAGAAAGAGCTCTATTCCTAAGGGGAATAATACCACTACTTGGCTTTAAAACTGCTGCTGTATATTATGCAAGAACAGCGAGAGTGGCGGGATCAAGTAAATATCCTTTTCGCAAATCATTAGCCCTTGCGGTTGATGGAATTATATCATTTTCGAATATCCCGCTTAGGGCAATTGCTTATCTTGGTTGTGCAATGGCCCTATTAGCTGCCATAGGAATAATAGCAATTTTTATAAATACATTACAAGGAAATACCGTTCAAGGCTGGCCATCACTAATGGTGGCTTTGTTTTTTATTGGCGGCTGTCAACTGCTCTCAATTGGAATTCTTGGTGAATACCTTGGGCGAATATACAAAGAAGTTAAGCAGCGTCCCAGGTATCACCTGGAAGAACGAACAAAGGAGCATCAAGAAAACAATTAAAAATTAATTTCGGCTACTTTGGCTTAGTTGCCATCACATAATATTGGCCGCCAAGGGGTAGCCAACGCAAAAGATTCTCCAATGGCCTAAGTTTACTTAAGAAGCCAGGAAAGAATACACTATAACCCGATTGGCAATGAATATCAATGCTACAACTAGAAATTAATTGATGCAATCTAGAACGGCGCAATAATATCGCATCTTCGTCAATTGGGCAGGTGTTAACCATGTGCTGCGTAACTGGATTCCAGGGATTATGCTCAAAAAACAAGAGTGCACCCCCTGGATTCAAAGCCAAAATAAGATTATTTACAAGATATTGTTGTTCGCTTGGTGGAACATGATGCATTACGCATGAAACAAAAATTAAATCAAATTTCTGTGCTAATGCAGCGTCACAATTTAGTATGCTCACAAAAGGGTAGTTAGCTTTTACGTATAACAAAGATTCAGTAGATAAATCCGTGGCAGAAATCAGGGCATGAGGAAAATATGTTGGTATAAATTTCTGAAGCAGGCCAATACCACAGCCATAGTCTAAAATTAACTTTGGCGCAGGAAATAAGCTTTTGGCAAGGGCAACTTTATACCTTTGCAGGTAAGCCGTATCTGAATCAAAAAATGCATGTTGCTTGGTAGTTATGTTAACATAATTGTCAACTAAAGAGTCAAATTGTTGTTCCACCGGGTTTTTGGTCATCGATTTTGCTAGCGATAAACTATTTTAGCTTGCAAGTAGTAGCTATAGGAAATAAAAAAACCAACTGCCACACACTGGGCCAAAAGGGGATGCACATACACAATCAGGAATTTAAGCAGCAACAAATTAAAGCCCACACCAGTAAGCCAAATCAATGTATAACCCACAAAATTACATTTAGAGAATCTGGCCTTAAATGTGTACCCTGTATGGGTAAGATATCCAACTGCTCCGCCGAAAATATAACCGAGAATATTAGCAAAATAAGGATTACCAAAGGATAACTGAAAAAACAAGATTGCCGAAGTGCCAATCAAAGTATTAATAATTCCACTAATTAAAAACCGTTTTTGAGTTTCAAATCTCGGTGATTTCATTGATGAGCGAGAAGATTTGCATAATTTAGCAATTGGAGTGCGCGATTCTTTGTACTTGCACTTTTAGCCCAAGCCAATGCGGCATTCTGCAATTCTACTTCTTCTTGAACACTTAATGTATCAATACGTTTGAGCAAATCATCACTCGAACTATATGAAATACAATTCAAACCATCAATCAAGCC
>Ga0247843_1008173_pt1 | contig 12352 bp, 14 predicted proteins | sample LaCruzMarch2017__FD_192420 | JGI IMG/M metagenome (GOLD analysis project Ga0247843, IMG submission 192420) | Freshwater microbial communities from meromictic Lake La Cruz, Castile-La Mancha, Spain - LaCruzMarch2017_8m | ecosystem: Environmental > Aquatic > Freshwater > Lake | place: Spain...
GCAGTACAAGTGAATTCAAGTGGTACAATAATAAGTTTTGCTGCGTGTCCATAAATTCAAATATATATACAAAATATTCTTGATTGTTATAATTATAGGATATACTAAAATTAAAGATGTCATCACCCTGTACCTGTGTCTATATTGAAGTACCCTTCGAGTTACTAACTAGCGGAGGAGAACAACTATACATTGTTTATACCGATTGTAATGGTAATGAACAAAACGATAATACAGGGATTTTACCAAGTATAGTATCGGGAGGGTCTTTAGTATTTTATGTTTGTTCCTTCTTGGGAAACACACCAAATTTCAAATATGGTTTCTTTGGTGAGATGATATTACCCGAAGGTATTATAACAATAGATACTGGAAACCCTTGTACTGAAAATTCTGATTGTTATCCTGCAGTTACTCCTGACCCATCCACAACTCCAACACAAACTCCTACAAATACTCCAAGTCAAACTGCAACAGTAACACCTACCCGAACACCAAGACCAACACCAACGATTACCTCTTCACCAACAAATACTCCAAGTCAAACAAGGACTCCGAACGCGACTCCTTCTTCTACTCCAATTTTGTGTGGACAAGCTTTCACTTCCGTGAATCCTGGTAGTACTTATTTTTATACCGATTGTTGTGGTAATTTCCAACAAGGAAATCAGAGTGGGTTATCCATAACAATAGATTATACCAAGCCATCAAATGGTGTTGTAAAATTAAACATAAATGCCTCAGTCAGTTGTCCAACTCCAACGCCAACACAAACTCCAACATTAACACCAACTAATACCATAACTCCAACCATAACTCCTACAACTTCTTCAACACCTTCACTTACTAGAACACCAACACAAACGCCAACCAACAGTCAAGTTGTTTCATTAAAAAATAATTGTGATGTCTTCACTCTATTTGATATGGGGGTTACTTGTTTCCCAATATCAATGCCAAATTCTCCAAGTTCTTTAGATGGGATTCTATCTTTGAAAATTACTGGGGGGACAAGCCCTTATTCAATTTACTGGGAAGGAGGTCAGAGAACACAAACTTTAGTGGGAATACCTCAAGGGAATTATCAAGTTACCGTTGTTGATTACTATGGGGACTATACCGCAAATACTGTTTGTAGTTTGTTTCCTCCAACACCAAGCATCACACCGAGTCCAACAGTTACTCCAACAGTTACTCCATCAGGAGTTTGTCCTCAGTTGTGTTTGATTGCAATTGGTACATCAACCGCTTATGGCCCATTACAATTTAACTGTAATGGACTGAGAAATGGACGAACAACTTGGACAACTGTGGATGGTCAATATAATGTTGTTTGGAACTCTACAATCGGAAGATGGGAAATTACTGGATATAATCCAACGATACCGTTTAATCCTGTTGGTGGAGGTATATTCATTAGTACATCTTCATCTTCAATTCCACTTTCGGGATGGGTTATTGCTGGAGGGGTGAATGTGTATAGTGTAACTATGACTCAAGGTGTTTGTCCAGCAGTTATACCTGTTCAAGTAAGTTTGTCAGTAAATAATAACTCGTGTGATAGTGTTGCGAATTGTGATGGAGATATAACTGTGAACGCTCAATATGGATATCCTCCGTATATATATTCAATTAATGGAGGTTCTACCTATCAATCGGCAAATGTTTTTGAAGACTTGTGTTCAGGATCTTATACAATAACTGTTAAAGATTCTGCGGGAAATACCGACATCGAAACTGCAACAGTCGGATTTAGTGAACAACCTGTAACTTATCAGTTATCTTTAAGTGCTAACACTGCAGCAACTCAAGATATTACTTTAAGTAACTATAACTCTCGTACAACATTCTATCAGATTGTGAGTACTCCATCACTACCACCAGGACTTACCATACCATTCAATTTAACAATATCATCAATTAAAACCTACAATGGGCCTGGTACAGGAACTATTACCGATACCTTCTTATTATTTGAGAATGGGGTATTGAAAACACCTTCAACAACTCAGACAATAACTCAAACTGGTGGAAGACCTAATTGTAGCCCTGAAACATTCACAGCAGTTACTGAAGCGGATACCTACCAATTACAAATTGGAAACAACTATCCTGTGTTTATTGAAAATACATCAGTGTTGACAATAACACAAGGACAATCAGGAGCACAAAGTAATTGTTTGACTAATTTAACACAACAGATTACGGCACAATTTACTCAACAAAGTATTAACGGATGTAGATGTTGCCAGGTAATTGCTGATTCAACATCTAATACAATCAACTCTAACAGTGTAACATTTGATTCAACTGGTAATATTCCTTCCAAACCACCATTTGCCCAATCAACAATAGAGTGTGGATTCGGTGGATTTGCGCTTGTAGTTCTTACAAACTTCGCTGGTGGTTCAGGACAATATGATGTCACTGACACATATTACTCAAATTGTTATGACGCAATAAATGGGACATTCAATTTCTTAAATGGAACTTCCAAAGATTATCTTTACGTACCAAGTGGAACGTGGTATATTGGATTGAGAGATGCAAATAATCCAAGTAATGTTACTTGTCTTACTCTTGTAGTAGATTGTGATTTCGGACCCGTAGCATAAAAAAACAGAACAACTATTTATAGACAATGGCTTATATTATTAAAAATACTTCAGGACTTATTAACACCAGACTTACTGATGTTGGACGGAGAAATCTTTCTCAAGGTAACTTCAGTATCTCTTATTTCCAAATTGGGGATAGTGAGGTGAGTTATACTGCGGTACCAAACTATAATCAGACAAATAATAATATTTTGATGCCAGCGTTTAACGCACAAAACGATACAGGTTCACCACAATCAAACAAACAAAATATAAAATATCCATATTACGTACAAAGTTCATCAGGTAACACTTACGGTATTCCTTTTATGGATAGTAACTTTACTCAGGTTTATAACTCTGCAGGTGTTAAAGGGTTTTTTACTACAGGAGTTACTGAAATACAAACTAGTTCTGCGTATACAATGACCTCAAACTTTTGGGTGGATATGTCAACTTTATCGGGTCAAAGCGCTATGACTATTACGTTTGATTCGAATGTTTGTGATGTTACGACAACTGGTACTCCATCTATTAATGACTTTGTTACAATCGTTTACAACGATAATCCAGGTTGTGGTGACTTCGGGACCAATCAAATCTTAACCTACAAGATTCAAGATATGGACCCTGTAACTGGTACAACTGGAACAACATTTACATTAACTTTAGATAGAGCACTACCTACTTTCGATTTTCTACCAGTTGATACAAACTACGCAAGATTATATGTTTATCCATCAGGGATGACTGAGTTATATGATTTTATAACACCGGCACCTTATTGGCAAACAGATACCCTCAACTTTGAATCTCCTTGTGATGTAAGTAATAGAGAGAATACTCCTATATGGAATATGAATATTCCTTGGACCGAGAGTCCCGCTGGTTTATTCAGCAGTACATACGAAGATTATACCAAGTTTGGGTCAGTATCATACATAGGTACCAAAGAATATTTGGGATACAACGAACCATCAGGACAAACTGATACAAGCCAAGTATTCTATTATAATTCGTTTGACGAGAAAATTGTTGTAAGACCTCAGGACCAAAAAGCCATTGCGATTATTCATTATACCAACCAAGATATAGACCATATCTATGGGGAGAAATTTTCAACGCAACCATTTGACCCACAGAATCCGACTGATGATATTGGATTGGCAAGACACTTCAAATTGAGTATGCCGACTTTGATGTGGCATAAATCAACAGGAACTACCATCGGACAAACTTTCTTTATTGACCCTCCAGGTTATGACTTGTGTAAGCCATTTTACATTAAGTCAACCAAAAACATTGACATGAATGACCCTGGTATAAGATACTATCATTTGTGGGATACTAATGCAGATAGTAATGGTAACTTGAATAGAATCGGTAAAGTATTCCCTGACCAAGAAATTATTGTGGTTGATGATGAAGAAGTAATTGCTGCGTTATCATACAAATCAAACAGGAACTTTACTTTGCCAGCACCTAAGTTGAGTTTGTTAACTCCAAACATTTGTGACACAGGTAACAATTCAACTGGACTAATGACAAATCCAGATCAAAGATTTTGGGTGAGTTATTTGTTTGAATCACAAACTGGCGTTACAAGCTCTCTTCACTGTAATTATTATTCTGTTGTACAACCAACGAGTTCGGTTACTGCAAACACTCAAAACGTCGCAGTAAGATTTGGTGGGGAGTTTGGATTCTTAGGGGTTAATGAATTTACAGGATACACTGCTACTTCTATTAAAATTATTTGTCAAATGGTAACAGGTGATACAAGACCTTCACCGACTGCTTGGAGACAGATAGATGTGACTTCTGCAATGACATTATCCAATGGGTATATCACTCAAGCATCCTTGACAGGAACTACATTCCAAATAGGACCTGATGATTATAATAGTGCCGCAGCGTATCAACTACAGAATTATTTGGACATTCCATTGAATGGTCAGACGGATGTGTTGAACTTCGGGGACGAATTCTATTTTTATGGTAATTTTGAAACTGACATCTCGGCAACGATTTATGAAATGAAGTATTTGATTAATTTGAATAGGAACCAATTCACAAATACTTCCAACCCTACGTGGACACAAGGAACAAAATCATATATTACTGAAATAGGACTTTACGATCAGAATAAAGATCTTATTGTTATATCTAAGCTACAATCTCCTGAACTAAGACAGGGTATTCAACAATTTGTAGTGAAGTTAGATTTTTAATTATGTCAAAAAACATTAAGAAAGATTCGCCCAAAGTACTTGGGCTTGATGTGTCGACCAAAACCATTGGTTGGTCCTTATTCGATATTCAAACTAAAGAATTATTAGAATTAACTCACATATCACCAGTTCCAAAACCAAAGGTGGAAAACAAAATCGAAGAGTTGTTACTGAAAGCAAAAATCTTCAGAGAAAAATTATTATCTTACAAAGAACTTGGTGTCCAATACGTTGTTATCGAAGAACCTTTATTAAATTCAAATAACGTTTACACCGTCAGTACTTTGATGAGATTCAATACATTGATTTGTAAAGAAGTTTATGACGTATTGGGAGTAGTTCCCGAATTTGTTTCAACGTATAACTCAAGGAAATTTGCGTTTCCACACTTAGTTCAGGCGAATGATAAAGGTAAATTTGTGTTGTTTGGAGGATTACCCAAAGACATTGACAGAAAACAAGTCATTTGGGAACTAGTTGCTAAAGAACAACCGCAAATTAATTGGATTTACACTAAAAACAACACCCTCAAAAAAGAAAATTTTGATATGACTGATGCTTATACTTGTGCGCTTGGTTATATGAAGATAAAAGAAATTTGGTAGATTAATTTTTTTATAGTATCTTAGCTTCATGAAAGGATACGTAGTAAAAACCCCCGAAGCAAAAGCACTCAGACGAGTTGTCAAGAAGTACGGTACTTTGAATATCAAGGATGACACTATCGAAGGGACCATTCAGATTACTCACTATCGTCAGTATGACTTCCAAGAAGAAGTTGATGTTACCTTCATAGGAAAAATTCATGTCAGATACGGAGGTGGTCTAATTTGGTTTGACCACCAACTATACACAAAAGATTTGGAACGTATTTCCAAGACAAAACTCAACAGAGTTTTACGAAAATTCTTTATCAATCACCTAAGGTCACACCTGTCGATTTTTAGTGTTCAATTAAACTACGCTGCAGATATAAAAACCATAAAATGGATTGGTTGATTCTATTCTACTTTGGTTGTTTGACTATTACAACCGTATTCGCAATTGCTTATTATTTTATTGAGAGGTATCTTGATGAAACTCACCCTGTTATGAAATGGTGGAGGAAAAACATTGTTGGGTTGAATCCCTATCCTGATGATAATGAGGAATAATTGATTATATTTGTAGAATGACAGACGAGGTTGACGTATTAGTAGAATTACTCACAGAGTTTCTTGGTGATTATAAACAACACTACGAATCAAAAGGTCAAATATCTTTTGACTGTCCTGTCTGTGCGGAAGAAAAAGGGTTGGAGAGTGGAGATGGTAAGGGAAACCTTGAAATCAATTACGGAAAACACGTCTACCATTGTTGGTCTTGTGGTGAGACTCATGGAACTCACGGACCATTGGGAAAACTATTTGACCAGCATGCTTCCAAATCTCAAAAGAAGGTTTATAACTTAATCAAACCTGAGGAACTCAAACAGGAAGACATCAAACGTCCAAAACTCAGACTACCTGAAGGTTATACCACCTTCCAAGATTCTAACCCAAGATTCATTCCACACATGGAAGCATACAGATACCTCCAATCAAGAGGTATTACTGATGAGATGATTGAGAGGTTCAAGATAGGTTATACCGTAAGTGGTGACTTTGCCTATAGAATTATTGTACCGTCATTCAACAAGGAAGGAGTGTTGAATTATTTTGTTGCCAGATCTTGGGTACCCAAAAAGATGAAGTACAAGAATCCAACAGCAGAGAAAGACCAAATTATATTCAACGAAAGTTTGATAGATTGGGATAAGGATGTATATCTGTGTGAAGGAGTATTTGACTCCTTTTTCCTACCCAACTCTATTGTAATGTTGGGAAAGAAAATGAGCGATTTGATATTCACGACAATCTATAACAGCGCAAACGGGAACGTCATCATATGTTTGGACGAAGATGCTTGGACTGATGCATTAAACCTTTACCATACTCTCAATGGGGGAAGACTTTATAATAAAATTAAAATTATTAAACCTCCAAAAGACATGGATGTCGCAGATTTGAGAGGCCGAATAGATGAGTACTATTACGAAATAAAATAAAATTGTTAAAAATAACAATTTTTGACACATCTGAGATATTTATTATTATGGGAAGAGTAAAGAAAAAACCTGAAGATAAAAAACAAAGTATATCTATAGCATTGAAACCAGAACTTTTGGATTATTATAGGAGTTTACATGTTAATTTATCATCTTTAATAAACCATTTGTTAGAAACACATAAGGAAAATGGAAACAAAAATTTGTAAAAAATGTAATATTGAAAAAAAACTTTGTGAATTTGATAAAAGAAACGGTGCAAAAGACGGATATTCGAATAGATGTAAAGTTTGTAGAAGGGTTTATTATAACGAATATAATAATAAAATAATAAACCTAGAAAGAAATAGGAAAAGACATCGAGAGAATTATTGGAATAATCATGATAAAGAATTAAAAAGAATTGCGGAAAAACACAAAAAAAATTCAGAGAAAGAAAAAGAATATCGTAAAAAAAATAGAATAAAAATAAATGAAAGAATTAAAAAACAATATACTGAAAATGAAATTTTTAGGTTAAGAACAAACATGAAGAATAGAGTGAAATTATTTTTGAATTCTAGACAAATTACTAAAAAAAATACTACGTTTGAAATTGTTGGATGTAATCCTAAAGAATTAAAAGAACATATTGAAAAACAATTTAAGATTGGAATGTCTTGGGATAATCACGGATTTTTTGGTTGGCATATTGACCATATTATACCATTATCATCTGCAAAAACAGAAGAAGATGTTTATAAACTTTGTCATTATACTAATCTTCAACCATTATGGGGAGAGGAAAACTATAAAAAAGGAACTAAATTAATATGAATCTAAGCAATATTACAAAAGAAATAAGAGATATTTTTACCCAAAAACAAACTGAATTTGGACTTTCTTTTGAAGAAGAAAACCACATATATACAATGAACGGTAGGACAGATTATCCATCCGTTTCAAAAGTATTAAAAAAATTCTATACAGAGTTTCCAACCGAAGAGGCTGCGTATAATAAAGCGGGTGGAAATCCTCAACGTCAGCAAGAACTTATAGAAGAGTGGGCAGCCGCAGGTGAATACTCCACAAATATAGGAAGTCGTGTTCACTTTGTGTTAGAAACTGAACTTATTAAGAGAAATGGGAACTATAAAGAGGTCAGACAACCTGAGTTCAAGTGTGATTTAACACAGATAATGAAGGGTGATAATATGATTGTTGCGGGTAAGAAATACCTAAATTTAATGGAAGAAAGGGGTGCAGTATTACTTGATACGGAAATGGTGTTGGGACATCCTGAATTGGGATATACTGGTGCTCCCGATAAAGTGTGGTTAATGATGAATCGTTATAAAACTGAATATGGGATTGTTATAACAGATTATAAAACAAACAAACCAAAAAATTTCCAAGAAACAAGTTATACTAAAAGACTTAAAGAACCATTCGGTAAGTACCCTGATACTGCTTTGGGCCACTATTACCTCCAATTACCTTTCTACGGTAAGTTACTGGTAAAAATGTTACAGGGAACCAAATACGAGAATCTTAAGTTGTATGGATGTGTTATCTCTCACTTAAAGGAGGATTCTTCTTATGATGAGTATAAAGTCCCTCAAGAAGTAATTGATATCATTATGGGAATGGATATGAAAAAGTATCTAAAGAAATAACCACCATTCGGTGGTTATTTTTTTGATAAGTGAAAAATTTTTTGTATTATTGTTTATAATATTAATTGTAAAGTCGATATGTCAAAGGTAGATGATTTGAAAAAGAAATATCCTCAGGTTTCTCCAGCAAGTTTCACTAAATTTGTTGAAGCAGATACCACGCCAACTAAAAAGTATTTGGACTATATGTTGAAAACTTGGGAGGATAGAAAAATTCTTGCACCTTACAGAACAACTGGCAGCATTATTAAAGATGTCAATAAGTTTAATGAGTTGTTACCATACATCGAAAACAAAGACATTTATTCGAAAGAATATTATGGTAATTACCAAAAATTAATCGATATCATTGAAATCGCGGAACAAGCAAAAGAAGAAAAATCTTTCGTAAAGGAAGACCATATCAATATTCTCCTTGAGACGGAAGAGTTCATTTTACTTCAACCCAAAACCCATAAAGGTTCCATGAAGTATGGGGCGAACACAAAATGGTGTACTACAACTAAAAAAAACGAATCAATTTTTAAGAACTACACTCGAGATGGATTTCTTGCATACCTTATTGATAAAACAGAAACTAAGAATGAGAACTACAGGAAAGTTGCTTTGTACCTTGAGTTTGCTCAAGGAGGGTTGAACGAAAGTATTAAGATATATGATGTGAAGGACAAGTATGCTCATGAGAGTCACTTAATTGCTAGTGAATGGGAAGTTGAAAAGTTATTTCAAATTTTTACAACTTTTAGATATCACTTTATTAAAACGAGAGAGTGTAAACTGAGTAGAGATTTCGTCAACGCATTTGTCAATACAATCAGTAAACTTGATTTTACAAAGTTTGAGTTACACTTGTCTAGACTTGATGAAGGTGGGGATTTATCTTATATTAATAAGGCACAAACAAAAGTAGAATCATTTATAGAAACATTAAACAATACAAAATATGGAGTTAGAAAAGCCTAAAATTAATTTAAGAGACGTACCGACCATTAAGTGTGATAACTGTGGAGGTGTTTATTTCAGAGAGGTAACTTATTTGAAATTAGTACCGAAGTTGATGACTGGTTCATCAGAAGATACCACAGTACCATTTCCAATCTACAAGTGTGATTCTTGTGGACACATAAACAAAGGGTTCAATCCTTTTGAAGAAGAACCAAAAGTTATCATTAATGATTAATAGATTAGTTCATTTTTCTGACTTACACGTAAGACTATTCAAGGACCATGATTTGTATCGTGGAATCCTTGAGTCTGCGTTGAAAGAATGGAGAACATTACAACCCGATAGAATAGTTTTCACTGGAGATTTGGTACATTCCAAAAATCAGATGACACCAGAGTTGGTGGAGTTTGTTGCTTGGATATTGACTGAGTGTGCTAAAATTACAAAGACGATTGTAATTATTGGTAACCACGACTTCCTTGAGAATAACAATACTCGTTTGGATGCTCTGACTCCGATTATCGATTCGTTGAAGAATGATAACATAGTTTATTACAAGAATCGTGGGGTGTACGAGGATGAGAATGTTAATTGGTGTGTATATTCTTTGATGGAACATAACATTCAACCTGATATTGAGAAGTCCAAGAACAAGAACATTGGTTTATTTCACGGACCTGTCACTGGTCTTTACACCGATATTGGATATAAGTTTGAGGATGGGTTTGACACGAGTAAGTTCAAGGGGTGTGACTTGGTACTTTGTGGAGACATTCACAAGAGACAAGTGTTTGACATTCCTGGTGGAAAGAAAGCGTACATGGTTGGGTCAACTATCCAACAGAACTTTGGGGAGAGAGTAACCAAACATGGATATGGTGTTTATGACATCGAGAAAGACCAGTATGACTTTGTTGACCTTCCGAACCCAAAACCTTTCCTATCATTCTACATAAACTCAATCGACAACTTGGTTGATGGGACGGAGAAACTTGTGAACTATTAAATGGAATATAAACTTAACCTTTCTTCAACCGAGAACAAAGATCTCATATCTTATTGTAATCTTAATGACTTAAGAATTAGTGAAGTCATCAAGAAGTCTTACCTTGAAGGATTCAACATTGAGAGGTATGGTCTGTTAAATACGGGTGGGATCCGCGAAAAACAGGTGGAAAAAGAGGTTATTGTTGAAAAACGGGTGGAGATTCCTGTGGAGGTAATTAAAGAAGTTGTGAGGGTAGAATACGTCGAGGTTCCTGTAGAGAGGATTGTCGAAATTATCAAAGAAGTACCAGGTCCTCCCGTTGAAACTGAAGTTATCAAATATGTTGATAAAGAGGTAATTAAAGAAGTAAAAGTAGAAGTTCCTGTCGAAAAAATTGTCTATGTTCGTAACGAAATTGATAGTGAAATTGTTACGAAGGTTGAGACTAATTGTGATGAATTACTATTAAAAATACAAGAACTTGAATCAAGAAAACCTGAGGTTATCGAAGTAATTAAAGAGGTTCCTGTAGAAGTTGTCAAGGAAATAATTATTGAAAAGGAAAGTACCGATATCGGATTGAAATCAAAGTTGGAAGCAATTCAAAATACCGTCCAAAAGTTGAAACAAGACAATATCGAGAAAGATAATAAAATCAGAGAATACGAAAAAACTATCGAAGACATTCAAAAGTTTCAAACAGATAGGAAAGCGGCTTTTCTTAAAGGGTCCAACTTGGACGACACATTATACAAATAAAAATTATGGTACAAATATTAATATGGATGATAATGGCTTATGGTATGAGCAACATCCTCGTTTATGGAAGCATTTTCAATAGACCAAGAAATGCAATAAACAGATGGGCAGCAGATGTTGACTCAATTTTCCAAGATTTTTGGATATTCTTATCCGACATGTTAAGATGTATGATGTGTACATCAACTTGGGTTGGATTCTTTATTGGAATTTTTGTATATTCTCCCTGGAACATAATCATTGGGGAATCATTATGGTACTCTTGGTTTTTTGATGGAATGTTTGCCTCAGGAGCAGTATGGGCAATAAATGCAATCGTAGAATGGTTTGAAGTAAACCGACCAAAATCAGAATAAATTAAACAACAATAGAAATGGGAAAATCAAAAGTAAGAGGTGGAGCTAAGGCTCACAGAAAAAGAGTTGAGAATAGAAACCAAAGCATCAAGACACAACAATCTGCGATACAGAAACTTTTCAATGAAACGATGAAACTTCAAATGGAAGAGTTTAAGAAAAAACAAGAAGCTGAACAAAACGGAACTTCTGAAACAAACCAATAAAATGAAATGGGATTTATTCAATCCATATCCAACTTACAACTATTCAAATATGCCAACTAATTTAGATGTATCTACATTAGAAAATCCTTACATACAGGTAATTTGGGAAGACACACCCGAAAACTTTACTCAGGAAAGAATTAAGTCTGTGAAGCAGTACTTTATGAAAAAGTATTCTTCAACAAACATTAATGTAATCACCAAAGTGAAGACATCGGATGAAGACTCCATGCAGACCATTGATGTTTCAGTGAACATCATGGATAAGAATTATCAGACAGAGTTGGTAAAAACCTATTTGGAATCCAAAGGTCAAGAACAATATTTCGACCAACTAATGAACATCGACCTTGCGGTTGAAAACAGAATGTTGGCAAATGAAGTTGAGGTCACTCCATTCAAAAGATGGTACATCAAAAAAATTGAGTTCGATAACTTCTTATCTTATGGACAGAATCAAGTAATTGATTTTGATAAGTGTAATGGAATTACTGTAGTTGAATCGGATCCACCAAACTTTGGAGGGAA
>Ga0247843_1008174_pt1 | contig 12352 bp, 8 predicted proteins | sample LaCruzMarch2017__FD_192420 | JGI IMG/M metagenome (GOLD analysis project Ga0247843, IMG submission 192420) | Freshwater microbial communities from meromictic Lake La Cruz, Castile-La Mancha, Spain - LaCruzMarch2017_8m | ecosystem: Environmental > Aquatic > Freshwater > Lake | place: Spain...
GATGCCGCCATCGGGGCCGCCGCCACCCGGGCCAGGGCCCTGCCCCACAGGGCCTTGGCCCCCTGGGCCCCTGGCCCCGGTGCGGCCGGAGTCCATGAAGTAGGTGGCGGCCGACTGCCCTGCCAGGGCAATCGCCGGCAGGGCCAAGGCCCAACGGCTCTCGCACAGGGCGATGTCCTTGGCGCGGATCTCGCAGACCCCCACAAACGCCATCAGCGAGAGGATCTCAGCGCCGACCAGGGCAAGGATCGGGGCGGTGTTGCTGCTCAGTTGCGGTGGTGCCATCGGCATCAGTGGGGCCGCCGCAGGCAGATCGGCCAGCCCTCCATGGGCCTTTGCCAGGCCGGCCCACAGCCCAGCTGCAGGAAGGGGCCTCAGCCCGCCCCCACCAGCTGCTGCCGCAGCGCCGCGATGGCCTTCTTCTGGGCCCGCTGCACCGACATGGCGCTGATCTGGAGCCGCTCGCCTGCAGCGCGGAGTGACAGGCCCTCCAGGAGCGTGAGCCTCAGGGCCGTGGCCTGGGCGGCGGGCAGCTGATCCACCAGCTGCTCCAGCGCCAGCTGCTGCTCGGCCCCGCTGGAAGCCAGCTCGGGCTCAGAGGAGGCCAGCTGATCGAGCAGGCACGGCTCGCCATCAGCGCTGGCATCGAGGCTGAGATGCCCGAGCGGGCACTGGCCCTGCTCATGGAGGCGATGGGGAATGCGCACCAGCCGCACCCGATCGCGCAGGTGGTGCTGCAGGGCGCCTGTGATGCAGCGGCGCAGATAGGGAGCTGCCGGCTCGCCGGATCGGCAGCGGGTAGCGGAGCGAACCAGGGCTTCTCGGGCCACCTGGATCAGATCCTCCTGCTCCACCAGAGGGAACAGGCGCCGGGCCATGACGGAGGCGATGGCATCGGCCAGCGGCAGGTGCTCCAGCACGAGGGCATCACGGGCACGCAGAGCAGAACGGCTGAGAGCCGGGGGCTGCTGCTGGCGGCTGGGGGAGGAAGCGGGGGAAGCCATCGGGGAGACGGCGGAGAACCCCACCCCCAACGGCTGGCCGCAGCGCCGTGGCAAGGACGCCCCCTTGGGGGCGCATGGCCCGATCCTTGACGCGGCGTGAGGACCGGCCGAGGGATGCGGTGGGTGTTGAGCGGATCTGGTGGGGGCGTTCACCCCAGACGCTGCACCTCGCCGATGGCCAACCCCCCTGAGTGCAGCCCAGATCGGCCAGCACGGCCGGGCCAACACCGAGCAGCCCACCGAGGTGCTGGCGGGTGCGATCGAGCACATCACCTTCCACAATCCGCCCTCGGCGTCGGCGTCCAGCGGATCAAGGCCCGCGGCCACTGGCGAGCTGGTGACGGTGGTGGGCCATGCCGCTGAGATCAGCGCCGGCGAGTGGGACACGATGAGCGGCACCTGGGTGAAAGACCGGGAGCACGGCCAGCAGTTCAAGGACTCTTTCCTGCGCTCCTCGCCGGCCACCACCGCCGAGAGGACCAAGAAAGTCCTGAGCTCAGGAATGACCTGGTGAATCGGCCCGAGCTACACCAGCAAGCTGTTAAAGAGCTACGTTATCGAAGAATTAAGCATGACGAAGCAGGACAGCTTTAGTCCACGACTTATCAAGCGCCGATGGCCGCACAGCAGACAGTAAGCCAGGGTATAGACTGTGCTTTCAGCTGCGGCGAGGTATCCATGACTGATGCTTGCCTCTTTTTCACACCGCCCGAAATCCTGGAAGCCATTTCTGAGCAGATTCAGCCAGCTGCTGGTACAGCTGGAATGCTGCTGGCGGCCAAGGGGCTACTCAACGACCCATCGCTCGTGAATCCACCTTTCCGCTTGGAGCGCCAGGCTTGAAGCGATCCAGGGCATTCTAATTCAGCCCCTGGCATGATCAAAACTGGTGCAACAATTCGGGGGTTTTGAGGCATGCCTCGCCTTTGGCTCGCTTTGACACGTCCCACTGTAGGGATAACCAGAGCCTTGTCTTAGGCTGCCATGCGAGCCAAGGCCCTCGCTGTGATCAGGTCGAGCAGGTGGCAGATGTTGTCGACTTCAGCCACTGAGAACAGGCTTTCCGGTCCTTGCGCAAGGTCGCTGAAAGGTGGCTCATAGAGGCGAGTGGGATCCATGACGCCGCGGCTGGTGAGCTCGTCGATGATCTCGTTGACATAGCGGATCTGGTTGGCGGTGTGGGTGCCATCGGCCAGGAACTCCGCGAACACTTCCTTGGCGGCGTTGCGGTCGAGGCCCACCAGGGATCGGATGAACAGGCCAAAGCCTTTGCTCTCCTCAGTCGCTCGCTGAATCGCCTGCTCAGTTCCGACGCCATGGGAGAGCAGGAAACGCTGCAGCTCATCGAGGTCTGCAGGGGTGAGGGGTTGGTTGCGGCGCAGGCGCTGCATGGTGAGGTGGTCCTCATGGGCCCTGAGGAAGTCGCGGGCCCGCAGGCGGAACTGCTGGAACTCGTCACGGGTGAGTAATGGAGCGGGATCGACCTCGATCAGCTCCCCCAGCTCGTCGGTGAAGTTGGTGTAGAGAACTCCCTGCGCGGTGCTCTCGATCAGCCCGATCAGGGAACGAAGGCGCCCTCGAACCTCTTCGAGCATCGGCACCGTGACGTCCTGCCACCATTCATCGGTGGTCAGATCGCGGATCAACTCCAGCTCGGCCGCCACCTGCGGGATGTTGGCGCGGGCCTCCAGCTGAGCGGCCAGGTCACGCAGCTGTTTCTGCAGTCGCACGAAACGCGGTTCCTTGCGGAGCAGTGTCAGCTGCAGGGTGTAGAGCAGGAGGTCGAATCGGCGGGCGTCGGCATCCGTGTCTCCCTGCTGCTCGGCATAGGCCGAGGGCAGTGGGGCCAGGGTGGTGCTGAGGTCCTCATGGTCGTCCGTGGTGAGGCTGTCCCACGACTCCTTCAGCCGGAAGCGCTCCACCAGCTGCAGATGGGGCCTCACCACAAAGTTGTCGGCCGGGCAGGCAGCCACATGGCAGCGCAGGAGCTCAGCAAGCGTCTGACGATGATGCCGTAGTGCGTTTTCGGGATGACCTGGGAACCCCGCTTGCTCAGGAATCGCAAGGCCGTGCCCGGAAGGCTGCGCCTTCTGATCAATGGTGGCTATCAGTGCCAAACGACTGCGGAACAGGCGGGTGCTGAGGGTTTCCTGCGCGGCGGTGGACTCGGCTCCACCTTCGCCGAGGAAGAATTCGAGGTTCTGGCAGAGATCGAAGATCCAGAAGCACTCCTTGTCCTGGCCGGGCCCGAACAGGTCTTTGCAGGTGCGGGTGCCGCGCCCCACCATCTGCCAGAACTTGGTGCGGGAGCGCACCGGTTTGAAGAACACAAGATTGACGATCTCCGGGATGTCGATGCCCGTATCAAGCATGTCGACGGAGATGGCGATGCGCAGATTGCTGCCTGGATCGGCGAACTCGTCAATCAGTGACTGGGCGTACTTCACTTGGTTGTCGATCACACGGGCTGCTTTGCCGGCGAGGTGGGGGTAGTTGCGATCAAAGCGCTCACGGATGAACTCCGCATGCTTGTGGTTGCGCGCAAAGATGACGGACTTGCCGAGTCGGTCACCGCCGGCTTCCAGGCAGCCCTTGGTCATCAGCACCTCAAGGCCTTTGTCGACGGTGTCAGCATTGAACAACCAGGCATTGATGGCGCCGGACTCGACGCGGTCTTTGTCCTGCATTCTCTCGTCCCATTCGAGCAGGTCCCACTGGGTTTTCTCCTCGTCACTGAGGGCGGCATAGCTGATCCCCTCACGCGGGAAGCGAAGTGGCACCGAAATAGGCCGAAAGGGAACGAGGAACTTGTCGGCCACAGCCTGGTCCAGCCCATACTCATCGGTGGGCATCCCGAGCTCACGATCGAACAACTCATAAGTGTTGCGGTCAATCTCCTCGCGTGGCGTGGCTGTGAGGCCGCTGAGCATCGAATCGAAGTAGGCAAAGATCGCCCCATATTTCTGGTAGACGCTGCGGTGGGCTTCGTCGATGATCACAAGATCGAAGTGCCCCACCCCGAACCGTCTTACGCCCTTGTTGTCTTCCGCATCGATGAGGTTCATCATCGTGGGGTAGGTGGAGAGAAAAACGCGCCCCTCGCCGCCTTTGTTGGTGACCAGGTTGACGGGTGAGCAATCGGGCAAGAACTTGCGGAAGGCCCGCTCGGCCTGCAGGACGAGCGAGGTGCGATCAGCCAGGAACAGCACCCGTTTCACCCAGTTGCAGCGGGTGAGCAGGTCGGTGAGCGAGATAGCGGTGCGGGTCTTGCCGGTACCGGTGGCTTGTACCAGCAGGGCCTTGAGCAAGCCCTGCTCCAGGGATTCGCAGATGGCTCGGATCGCCCGCTGTTGGTAGTAGCGCCCAGCGATGGTGGTGGAGATCGTGGCCTGAGCGAGGGGCTGACGGATCTCGCGACGGCGGATCATGGTGTCGAGCTCATCTTTCTTGTAGAAGCCCTGCACGTCCCGGGGCGGGTAGCGCAGGTCATCCCAGATCCGGTGCCGGTAGCCGTTGGAGAGGAAGATCAGCGGCCGCTGGCCGTAGCGCTGCTCCAGGCAGTTGGCGTAAAGCTCTGCCTGGCGCTGGCCTTCCATCGGATCGCGACTGCTGCGCTTTGCTTCCACCAGGCCCAGGGGCTTGCCGTCGTCGCCCCAGAGCACGTAATCCACGAAGCCCTGGCCCGTCGTGTTGGGCATGCCCTGCACCTCATGCTCGTGGGTGCAGCTGTGGCCATGCACCCAGCCGGCTTCCTCGAGGTAGTGGTCGATATAGGCGCGGCGGGTGTCGAACTCACTCAGGTCGGGTTCGGGCTGAGCAGCTGCTTCGTTGGCCTTGCGCAGGGCGGTGATCTCCTGGCGCAGGCGGTCGAGTTCCTCCTGGGACGCCAGGGCGGCCAGCCGTTGATCACGCAGTTGCTGGTCACGCTCGGCCAGCTGGTCGGCCAGGGCCGTCAGCTGCTCGCGGCTCTGGGCCTGCTGAGCGGTGGCCGCATCACGGCTGGGCAACAGATCAGCGTTGAAGCTGAACCCCCGCACCCGATGTGGATCACGGCCGTAGGTGAGCGCAAACCAGCGCAACACCTGGAACAGTTCGCGGGCCGCCAGCACCGCGTCGCCAGCGCGGATCGGATCGCTGCGATGCACGGCCTTGTTGCCGAGGTCTTTGAGCAGGCGGAAGCGACGCATCTGCTCACCGGCCAGATCGCAGAAGACCCGCGCGTACATCAGATCTGCCAGCGTCTGGGCCGTGACGGGACGCTCCAGCTGCCCATCGTTGTCATACACCCACTCCACCAGCAGCTCGATGGTGCGGCGGGCGTAGAAGCAGGCGGTGCGCGGATCGGACAGCGCGAACTGCTCGACCTTTTGCGCCTCCTCGTGGAGCTCAGGCCACTGGCTGGCGATGAGGGCGTACTGGGAGGGCGAGGCGCTCATGTCCGCAGCTGGCTTAGCCAAGGCCCCCATTGTCGTCCAGTTGCCTATCCAACGACTGGCGGATCAGACCAATGGCATAGGGAACCTCCTCCACGGTGGCAACACCGATCTCCACCTCGCCGTTACCCCAGCGGCCGATGCCGGCCACGTTCTTGGCGATGCCCCTGGGGTCGTCGAGCTCCGCAAAGGGCATATTGAGGCTGAGGCGCAGCCGTTTGGCCTGGGGAACGATGTCGACAAAGTTGGTCTCGGCCTTGTAGGCGATGTACAGCTTGAGCACCTCCTGGCTCACATTTGGATCCAACGCCCGGATGCGGGCATCCAGTACGTCGAAGACCGCCCGGATCTGGGGGTTGGACAGCTGGGAATGGTCGTCCAGGGTGTACCCAGCGACCTGGCGGCGGCTGGGTTGTCGGTAGGACTGGCGCTGCTCCTCGCTGAGCTGGGGCGAAGACCAGACCTCCAAGGCGCGCGCGGCGAGGATCTCTCCGCGCTGGCGCATGGCATCCACATCCCAGCGCTCCAGTTGGCCCAGGCCCTGGTTCAGTCGCAGCGGACTGGTGCGGAAGCCGCCCTCCTGGTGGTCGCGCTTGTCGAGGAACGGCCGGTCGCTGAGCTCGGGGTTGTAGCCGGTGAGGGTGAGGTTGCCGAGGCGATGCAGCCACTCCTCCTGCACTTGGGCCCAATCTGGGCCGAGGGCCTCACGCCAGGCGGCAGACAGGTCTGGGTTCTGGGGAAGGATGTGCTCGATCGTGTAGTCGGCCACGGCGATCGGCTCCTTGCGCTGGTGGTTTTCCAGCCGGCGAAGCCAGTAGCTGCAGCTCTTGTTGAACTTGTAGAGGTTGCGGACCTGCAGGTCGCGGCGGAACTCCTCGTCGGAGGGAAAGCGCCGGTAGGAGGGCAGATCGAGCAGGTGGGCTTTGAAGCTGGGCAGGTAGTGACCCAGTTCGCGGCGCAAGGAGCGGCTGAAGGTAGCGAAGGTTTTCTGCTGGGAGTTGGAGGGGATGGCGCAGACTGCCCGGCGAAACACGTAGGCCTCCAGCAGGCGCAGGGCTTCCAGCAGCTCATCGCGGCTGAGCAGGCCGGCCTCGTGGTCGCCGTAGAGCTCCAGCAGCAGAGGCGTGACCACGTTGACCTTGAGCTCGCGCAGGTCGTGAAAGGCATCCCGGAGCTGTGGGTCGGGCTCTTGGCCCAGGGCCACGCGGCAGTAGCGGATGGCGGTGGTGTGCAGATCGCTCAGCAACGCCTCGATGCCCGCTTCCGCGACGGCCGGCTGGCGTTCGTACTGCTTGAACACCTCGTAGACCAGATCGAGCCGGGGCACCTCAGCGGTCTTGAGGGTGAGGAAGTCGCGCATGAATGCGCTGAACTCATTGCCGCTGTAGGCCTCCTGGCCGAAGGCCTGCTCCATCGGCCGCCAGTGGAGGGTGTAGAGCCGCTCCTGCAGCTCGGGCGGCTGACCCATCAGCACGTAGTTGCGGATCAGATCGGCCTGGGAGAGCTCCCGGCCGGTGGAGTTCATGCTCTCGAAGATCAGCTGAGGATTGTCCTGATCGCGAGAGAGGGCCACATCCACCACCAGCAGCTTGCTGATGCCGCGGCACACCACGGCGAGATCGGTGGGGGGTGCGAGCAGCTGCTCCAGGAAAAACTTGTGGTTCTCCTGGATCCGGATGGAGGGTTCGGTTGGCAGCGCTGCAGCGGTGGGATCCACCAGCGCCATCAGGGTTGCGCGATCGGTGTCGGAGAGCAACAGCTTGAAGCGCTTGTCGCCTTTCTGGTGCCGGCGGGTGAGGTAGGTCTCGCGGATGATGGCCGGCGCAAACTCCTCGATCGGCTCTTGCTTCTCTTCTGGCAGCCCATCGAGCACATCCGCCAGGGCTGTGAGCAACAGAGTCACGGTGGTGAGCCGCTGCTGGCCGTCGATCACCAACTTGGGGGCCTGTACGGCGAGGTTTCCGAGGCCCTCATCGATGTGGACCACCGAGCCGATGAAATGCACGTCGATCTCCTCGGTGGATCCGGCGCGGAGGATGTCAGCCCAGAGCTGCTGACATTCCTTCAGCGTCCACGAGTAGGTGCGCTGATAGATCGGGATGATGAACTGGGAGACGGCGCCCAGGATTTGGAGGAGCTTGGCTTCTGTGGCTTTCATGGATGAGTCCCCGACATCAGGCTCTTCTCCAATGCCTTAGATAAAGCCATAAGGCTCACGAACGAGAAATTGCATTTATTTAACTGACTATTTCTCGCTCTGAGAATATTACTAAACTCTAATTGAATCTCAATCGGTGGGACTGGAACCAGTGCACTAGCAAGAGAGCCCGCATTAAAGTGTTGTTGAACCTGCCCCCTGCTCTCCGCAAAGATTGAAGCCCTGCCTCCTGCCGAGTTGAAGTAACTTGATGCAAATCCAGGGAGGATCCTGGTGGTATCGGCGGTGGCCAGCAAAAGGTCAATGGCATTGCAGCCATCCAGGCTCGGCGGAATCACGGCACAGGTTCCTGGTCGACCAGACCTAACGAAAACCAAATCACCACAGGAGAGCCTTGACTTAGATAAGACACCGTCGTTGTGCTCCTCAGAGATGTAGACAAGATTTTTCTCCACAACAGCCCCAGGCTTCACATTTAGGGATCTCAGTGCTGGGACTCCTGTCTCGCGATAGTACGAAGCCGGCTTAACAACAACACCGACTGTCAGGCGGGAGCAGAGAGACCCAAATGGCTCCCACGCCCAGCGACTCCGCTGCTCGTACGTACTGCCAAACAAGTGATTGAACAACGATTCTTCGAATGATCTGAGCGCTTCTTTGCGTGCCTCGGCACTATTCTGGATTGACCGAACCTTATCCAAAATCGCCGCGATGCGCCGCTGCTCCTCCAGTGGGGGGAGGGGGATTTCGAGATCATCAATATGCTCATTCTTCAGATTATTGATATTCGCCCCAGCGGCCAGCGACGAAACCTTGTGTCGATAGCCAGAGCTCTGAAAGAAGTGATGCAGGTATCTGGGATCAATCCTGTCAGATGTTGGTCTAACAACCTTGCAGAAGGCGCCGAATGAACCCTGCCATTCCTTTTGAATCTGAGCCGCTTTTCCCACTACGTCAATGCTGCCGCTGCTTGCGGCCACAACGATGTCACCAGGCCTCAGGAGTTGCTGCAATGACACGCATGACTCGGGAACAAAAACCAAGTCCTGGTGAAGGAGCAGCGATCCATTTTGAATGTTCCCTGCTCGGAGGATTGGGATAAGTCCCTCGCTGGGATTGCTGGAAACCTGGCTTTTGTCGTAGGAGACTCCCCGCACCTGGTTAGCGATCTCAGCAACCGTAATCGTTTGCCAACTCATCGCAGCATCCCCTCCAGCTCTTCAATCCCCTGCAGGATCTCCTGCTCGATCGACCGCAATTCCGCCAGAATCTCCAACGGTGGACGGTGCTCCACGTCTTCGTGGATCAGCTCCTTGTAGCGGTTGAGGCTGAGGTCGTAGCCCTCGGCGGCTATCTCGGCTTTGGGTACGCAGAAGCTCTGGGCGGTGCGTTCTCGCTCCCGCTCTGAATCTTTGCGCTGCCGCCAGCGGGCCAGGCAGTCGGGCAGGTTGTTTTTGTCGTGATCCCCCTCAGCCAGGGCTTCCTTGGGAGCGGGGCCGAGTTTCTCCAGCGGCAGCAGCGGGTTGCGCTTGTCGTCGAGGCTCCAGCCGTCGGCCGTCATGTCGTAGAACCACACCTGATCGGTGCCGCCCCGGCCGGTTTTGGTGAAGAACAGGATCGCGGTGCTCACGCCGGCATAGGGGCGGAACACACCGCTCGGCAGCGATACCACGCCCTCGAGGAAATGGTCTTCCACCAGGGTGCGGCGCAGTTCCTTGTGGGCCTTGCTGGATCCGAAAAGCACCCCATCGGGCACGATCACCGCTGCCCGGCCGCCGGGTTTAAGCAGCTGCAGGAACAGGGCCATGAACAGCAGCTCGGTTTTCTTGGTCTTCACCACCCGCTGCAGCTTGCCGCTGGTGCTCTCGTAATCCAGGGATCCGGCGAAGGGCGGATTGGCCAGGATCAAGGTGTACTTGTCTTGTTCAACGGCCCCATCTTCCGAGAGTGAATCGCGGTAGCTCACATCAGGGTTCTCTACCCCGTGCAGCAGCATGTTCATCACACCGATGCGCAGCATCGTGGTGTCGAAATCAAAGCCATGGAACAGGCCATGGTTGAAGTGCTCGCGCAGCTCCGGATCGCTGAGCACCTCGGGGTGGTGCTCGCGCAGGTATTCGCCTACCGCCACCGGGAAGCCGCAGGTGCCGCAGGCCGGATCCACCATCACATCGCGTGGGGTGGGCTCGGTCATCGCCACCATCAGCTCGATGATGTGGCGCGGCGTGCGGAACTGACCGTTGGTACCGGCAGTGGCCAGCTTGCCGAGCATGTACTCGTAGATGTCGCCCTTGGTGTCGCGGTCCTCCATCGGCACCGCATCGAGCAGCTCCACCACCTTGGTGAGCAGCCCTGGCGTAGGAATCGTGAAGCGTGCATCACGCATGTGGGTGGCGTAGGCCGACTCCTCACCGCCCAGCTCCCGCAGGAAGGGGAACACCCGCTCGCCGACGAGCTTGTACATCGAGGCGGCTTCGCCCAGTTCCTTGAAACGGCTCCAGCGCAGTTCCTGGCTGCCCTCCGGGAAAATGCGGCGGCGCATCGGCTGGCCGGAGCGCTGGCTGCGGCGCTCCTCAAGGGTTTCCAGTTCATCCAGTCGGCGGATGAACAGCAGATAGGTGAGCTGCTCCAGCACCTCCAGCGGATTGGCGATGCCGCCGCTCCAGAAGGCATCCCAGATGCGGTCGATCTGGTTGCGCAGCTCGCCAGTGAGCACCGAGGCCGCCGTGGTGCCGGGGGCGATGGCGGCTTGGGGGGCTGGCGTGGCTGAGCCGTTGCGGCGGCGGCGGGTACTGGAGCCGGCGGCTGGAGCGGCAGCTCGCGGAGGCGGGTCGATCCCCTGCGCTCTCAGGCCACCGCCGGGGCCTTTCACACCCTCGGCGGCGCCCAGGGCCACCACTTGGCTCTTGATCTCCTTCAGCTCCTCATCGCTGATGGGCTCTCCCGCCTCCCGCTCCAGGGCGGCGCGGATCTCGTCGTTCGTGATCCGGCTGCCGTCCTCCGGGATCAGGGCGATCAGGTCGTTGATGAGGTCGGCGAGGACGGGCATCGGGGCGGGCGTGTTGCGAGTAGGGGAGGCCGGAGCGCAGGCAAGCTGACAGCAGGGGTGGATCCGCAGCTGCTCTGGATCGCCTCAGGATGCCTTGGAAGGCACTGCGCAGGACCGTGGTCGCGCGAATGACGGCGCGAGAACCGTCGCCAGCATGTCGGTGGTGTCGCTCCGCCCCAGTCTGCGTCGTTCTACAGCCAGAGCGCAGCATCCGCCGTGCGATCTCCATCCCCATGACGGCGTACCTATGCACGGGCTGCATAGTTTTGGGATGCCGCCCCTGCAGTGCCTGCCTGGCAGGGCTCCCATTCGATCGCATCGTCCTCCTCCTCAGGCAGCTCGCCTTCACCTAGCAGCACCTCCCCCGCTTTCACCAGCCGCAGCCGCAGGGTGCGGATCAGATGGCGGGCCTCGCGGCTGCTGCGCACCCGACCCTCCGGCACCAGCAGCCAGAGCTGCTCCAACAGGGGCGGCTGCTCGGAATGAAGCATCAGGCCTTGGGCTTCCATCAAACCCGGCTCCAGCAGCCCCTGGCAGAGTGGCAGGGCCAGCTGGCGGTCTCGCATACGTTTGAGCCAGGCCCGCAGGTCGTGGCAGCTCAGCGGCTGCTCCTCCAGCTGGAAGCCATGCCAGGCCAGGGCCTCATGCAGCAGGGGTGTGGCCGAACGACGCGGCAACAGCACCTTGCGGGGCAACGGATCGTCCGGCGAAGTGGGTACGGGGATGAACAGCTGCAGCGGCAGCGCCCCCAGCGGCACCGTCATCAGGCCCGGCCAGGTTGGCGGCCGGGATGCGGACACCCTTCGGTGATGGCACCAGGACGAGACGATTGCCCCGTCGATCAGCGCCTGGCTGAGCAGCTGAGCCCATTCGCCGGAGTGCCGGAACTTCGGGGGCACCGATTGCACGCTCAGCATCCCGGCCAGCAGCGGCTGATGCAGGGGATCGGTGGCGATGCGCAGCTGCCCATCCATCATCCGGTGGGCCCGGTAGGACAGACGCAGCAGCTGAAGGCTCTCGTTGGTGCCGTAGCGCAGAACGCCAGTGCCGCGGCTTGGCTGCAGCCGGAACTGCTCTCCCATCAGCGCGGCGCTGCGGCAGACGGTGCTCTGGTGCATCGCCAAGGCCTGGGCGGCCTTGGATTGCGAGCCGGTCAGCTCCAGCAGGCCGAGCACATGCAGGTGCTCCAGGGGCTCCGGCGGGGAATAGGCAGGAAGCTGGCGTCTTGACGCCAGGCAGGCTTGAACGATGGTGGAACAGGCCACAGGTCGCTGTTGATCTGCATCCCTCCAGCGTCATCTCGCTACAGGCCAAGTGGCTCAGTCCACGTGCGAAGGACAAGATCGCTCTCTGCTTCAGGCGCATTTCGATGCAGTTTCTGCATCACTTCTCGGATTTCGTGACGGATCCGGCTGGAACCATGCCGATCCCGCATCCCGCGCCCAGAAAGCGGCTGCATCGGGCCATGCCACCGTTATGCCGGGGGGAATCCCCCAACAGTCATGGCCCTTCAACCTCAGCCACTGCCGTTGCCGGCGCTGGTGCCCGCCGGCGCCAGCGGCTTTGCCGTGCTCGATCTGGAGACCACCGGTACTGGCCAGCTCTGCCGCATCGTGGAGATCGCCCTGCTGCTGCTCTCGCCGGAGGGGGAGATCGAGCGGGAGTGGAGCACCGTGATCAACCCTGGCGTGCCGATTCCCAACGCCGC
>Ga0247843_1008175_pt1 | contig 12352 bp, 13 predicted proteins | sample LaCruzMarch2017__FD_192420 | JGI IMG/M metagenome (GOLD analysis project Ga0247843, IMG submission 192420) | Freshwater microbial communities from meromictic Lake La Cruz, Castile-La Mancha, Spain - LaCruzMarch2017_8m | ecosystem: Environmental > Aquatic > Freshwater > Lake | place: Spain...
TTCGAGGCGCTGGGCGTGCAGGTTTCCGAGGCGCCGCCGCTGCGCCCGAAGCCGCTGACCCAGGACGCGCTGCTCGGCCTCTTCAAGGGCGATGTGGTCGGTCGCCATGTGGTGCTCGAACCCGCCAGCCAGGCTGACATGCGCGCGGCCGGCCTGATCGTGAAGCCCTCCCTCGAAGTGATCTACGAGGGCGCATGAGCACGCAGCCCAAAGACGGTCCGGGCTGCCATGGCGGGCGCGAAACGCTCGACCAGGCCGCGCGCGCGGCCGGCAAGGGCGCGGTGATGGAGCGTCTCGCGGCCGATTACCCGCAGGGCCCGCATGACCAGCCGCAAAGCATGTGCCCGGCCTTCGGCTCACTCCGCGTCGGCCTGCGCATGCGTCGGGTGGCGACGCTGCTCTCGGGCAGTGCCTGCTGCGTCTATGGGCTGACCTTCACCAGCCACTTCTATGGCGCGCGGCGCAGCGTGGGCTATGTGCCCTTCAACTCCGAAAGCCTCGTCACCGGCAAGCTGTTCGAGGATATCCGCGACGCGGTCCATGCCAGCGCGAAGCCCGAGGAGGTGGATGCGGTGGTGATCATCAACCTCTGCGTCCCGACCGCGTCCGGCGTGCCGCTCGAACTCCTGCCGAAGCAGATCGATGGCGTGCGCATCATCGGCATCGACGTCCCGGGCTTTGGCGTGCCGACGCATGCCGAAGCGAAGGATGTGCTGGCCGGCGCCATGCTCCGCTATGCGCGGCTGGAAGCGGAGGCCGGCCCCGTGGCGCGCCCCCGCGACCATCAGGCAGGCCAGCCGACCATCGCGTTGATCGGCGAGCTTTTCCCGGCCGACCCGATGGGTATCAGCGCGCTGCTGCAGCCGATGGGCTTGGCGGTCGCGCCGCAGACCCCTGCGCGCGAATGGCGTGATCTCTATGCCGCGCTGGACAGTGTGGCGGTGGCGGCGGTGCATCCCTTCTACACCGCCAGCATCCGCGAATTCCGCGCGGCCGGCCGCCCGGTCGTGGGATCGGGCCCGGTGGGCGTGGAAGGCACGGAAGCCTGGCTCGCCGCGATCGGCGCTGCCGCCAACATGCCGCAGGCCAGCATCGATGCGGCGCAGCAGCGGGCGCTGCCGGCCATTCGTGCGGCGCTCGCGGGCTCGCCGATCAAGGCACGCATCACCGTCTCCGGCTATGAGGGTTCGGAGCTTCTGGTGGCGCGCCTGCTGGTCGAGGCCGGCGCCGAGGTGCCCTATGTCGGCACCGCCTGCCCGCGCACCGAATGGAGCGAGGTGGATCGCCAATGGCTCGCCGCGCGCGGCGTCCATGTGCAGTACCGCGCCAGCCTGGAACAGGATCTGGCCGCGATGAAGGATGCGCGGCCGGACCTGGCGCTCGGCACCACGCCGCTGGTGCAGAAGGCGAAGGAAATGGGCACGCCCGCCCTGTATTTCACCAACATGGTCAGCGCGCGGCCGCTGTTCGGGCCCGCCGGTGCGGCCAGCATGGCCGGCATCGTGCGGGCGCAGACGGCGGGGCGCGAGCGTTTCTCCCGCATGGTGTCCTTCTTTGAAGGTGTCGGCACGCCGGATGGCGCCGGCTACGGCTTCAAGGATGTTCCCGTCGATCCGCCCGGCTTCCGTGATCGGCAGCGCAAGCTGCGCATCGCGAAGGCCCGCGCCGAAGAAGCGGTGGGGACCTGACGATGCTTGTCATCGATCATGACCGGGCCGGCGGCTATTGGGGGGCGATCTACGCCTTCAGCGCGGTGCGTGGCCTGCGCGTGGTGATCGATGGGCCGGTGGGCTGCGAGAACCTGCCGGTGACCGCCGTCCTGCACTATACGGACGCGCTGCCGCCGCATGAATTGCCGATCGTGGTCACCGGCCTCGACGAGGACAGCCTCAGCCAGAACGGCACCGAGCCCAATCTGCGCCGTGCGGCCGCCACACAGGATCCCGACCTGCCTGCGGTGGTCGTCACCGGCTCGATCGCCGAGATGATCGGGGGTGGCGTGACGCCGCAGGGATCCAACCTGCAGCGCTTCATCTGCCGCACCATCGATGAGGATCAGTGGCAGGCCGCCGACCGCGCGATCATGTGGCTGTGGAGCGAATTCTCCCGCACGCGCACGATCAAGCCGCGCGTGCGCCGCGATGGCGAGAAGCCGCGCGTCAACATCATCGGGCCCATCTACGGCACCTTCAACATGCCCTCCGACCTGGCGGAAATCCGCCGGCTGGTGGAGGGCATCGGCTGCGAGGTGAACCTGGTCTTCCCGCTGGGCAGCCATGTCGAGGACATCCCGAAGCTGACCAATGCGGATGTGAACATCTGCATGTATCGGGAATTCGGCCGCAAGCTGTGCGAGGTGCTGGAGCGGCCCTATCTGCAGGCGCCGATCGGCATGTTCGCCACCACGAATTTCCTGCGCAAGCTGGGGGAGCTGACCGGGCTCGACCCCGAGCCCTTCATCGCGCGGGAAAAGCACACCACCATCAAGCCGCTCTGGGATCTCTGGCGGTCTGTCACCCAGGATTTCTTCGCATCCGCCAGCTTCGCCGTCGTGGCGACCGATACCTATGCGCGGGGATTGCAGCGCTTCCTGGGTGAGGAGATGGGCGTGCCCTGCGCCTTCGCCTTCTCACGCAAGCCGGGCGAGAAGCCGGACAATGCGGCGGTGCGCGCGGCGATGAAGGCCACACCGCCGCTGGTGCTGTTCGGCAGCTACAATGAGCGGATGTACGCGGCCGAGCTGCGCGCGCGCGCCATGTACATCCCGGCGAGCTTTCCGGGCGCGATCATTCGCCGCGCCACGGGTACGCCCTTCATGGGCTATGCCGGGGCGACCTACATCGTCCAGGAATATTGCAACGCGCTGTTCGACGCGTTGTTCCACATCCTGCCGCTCGGCACCGATCTCGATCGGGTGGAAGCCACGCCGGCGCGGACGCCGGAAGTGTGGGACGCGGCCGCGAGCGCCCTGCTCGATAGGCATGTGGAAGCAGAACCTTTCCTGTTGCGCATCTCGGCCGCGAAGCGGCTGCGCGAGCAGGTGGAACAAACGGCGCGCGAGGCTGGGGAGCCGCGCATCAATGCCGCGATGGTCGAGCGTGTGCTCGGGCCCCTCGCGGTTCCAGTCGCGGAGGGTGTCGTATGATGCCCTGTCCGCCCCCTTCCGATCTCGCCTCCCGCCGACGTGTGGCACCAGGTGCCGCACGATGTCGGGTGACGAGTCGGCCCCGGCGGTTTCCCGCCATGCCGTACCCTGCCGCGCGGGCTGAGCGCGGTAACGGCCGATGGGGCAGGGTCCCCATGGCCAGGTGGAGGTCTGAATGATGGCCGAAGGTTCGAAGACCGGCCTCACCGAGGGCGAAGCGCGCGAGATCCACAGCCTGCTCATCCAGGGCTGGGCTTTCTCGGTGTTTGCCTCGATGGGCGCGCACATCCTGACGTGGCTCTGGCGTCCGACCGTTTACGGTAGCGCCATCGTCCCGCCGGATTGGCGCTTCTTCTAAGGCCGATTCCGGACCAGGCGACCAAGGTCGCGCTGGTCCGGATCCGACAACATCAAGGAGAGAACAACCATGCATAAGGTTTGGATGGTGATCGACCCGCGTCGGTCCCTGTTTCTGATGATGGTGGGCGTGCTGCTGATCGCAGCCGTGCTTCACCTCGTGTTCCTCAGCTCGCCCCGCTACTGCGACCATGTGGGCTGGTGCGCGACGAGCCCGACCTTCACGCCCGGCCAGCCGGTCGGGAAGTAGGCAGGCACGCCAGCGTCGCTCCGCGGCAGCGGACGAGGCAAGGATAGCGGGCTTCGCCCGCTGTCGAGGACGACGACACGGCAAAGCGGGCGCCCTGCGTCCCGCAGGGACAGGAGCATCAACCGATGGCGATGCTGACTTTCGAAGGCAAGTACCGGGTCAAGGGGGGCACGCTGGTTGGCGGTGACCTCTTTGACTTTTGGCTGGGGCCGTTCTGGATCGGCTTCTTCGGCGTGACCTGCGCCTTCTTCACGGCGTTGGGCACCGCGCTGATCTTCGTCGGCGCCGCGATGCAGGGAACGATCAACCCCTGGCTGATCAACATCGCGCCGCCTGACCTTTCCTACGGGCTGCGCCTCGCACCGATGCGTGAAGGCGGGCTCTGGCAGGTGATCACCGTCTGCGCGATCGGCGCCTTCGGCAGTTGGGCGCTCCGCCAGGCGGAAATCGCACGCAAGCTTGGCATGGGCTACCACATCCCGATCGCCTATTCGGTCGCGGTGTTCGCCTATGTCACGCTGGTGGTGATCCGGCCGGTCCTGATGGGCGCCTGGGGGCATGGTTTCCCCTACGGCATCTGGTCGCACCTCGATTGGGTGTCGAATGTCGGCTACCAGCACCTGCACTTCCACTACAATCCGGCGCACATGATCGCGGTGACCTTCTTCTTCACCACGGTGCTGGCGCTGTCGCTGCACGGCGCGCTCGTGCTCTCGGCGCTGAACCCGCCGAAGGGCGAGACGGTGAAGACCGCCGAGCATGAGAACACCTTCTTCCGCGACTTCATCGGCTACTCGATCGGCACGCTCGGCATCCATCGCCTGGGTCTGTTCCTGGCGCTGTCGGCAGGCTTCTGGAGCGCGGTCTGCATCGTGATCAGCGGTCCGTTCTGGACGCGCGGCTGGCCCGAATGGTGGGGCTGGTGGCTCAACCTGCCCATCTGGGGCCGCTGAGGGAGGATCGGACGATGATCGAATATCAGAACATCTTCACCCGGGTGCAGGTCCGCGGACCTCACTATCCCGGCGTGCCGCTGCCGGCGGGCGATGTCCCGCGCGAAGGGGGCATGCGCTACGTCCATCTGTTCGGCCGCTTCGGCGACGCGCAGGTGGGGCCGATCTACCTCGGCCAGCTTGGCATCCTGTCGATCATCTTCGGCTTCCTGGCCTTCGAGATCATCGGCCTGAACATGCTGGCCCAGGTGAACTGGAACGTGGCCGAGTTCGTCCGCCAGCTCTTCTGGCTGGCGCTCGAGCCGCCGCGGGCTGAATACGGGCTGCGCGTGCCGCCGCTGCGTGATGGCGGCTGGTGGGTGGCGGCGGGCTTCTGCCTGACGCTGTCGATGCTGCTCTGGTGGGTGCGCACCTATCGTCGCGCGATCCAGCTTGGCATGGGCACGCATGTGGCCTGGGCCTTCGCCGCCGCCATCTGGCTCTATCTGGTGCTGGGCTTCTTCCGCCCGATCCTGATGGGCTCCTGGAGCGAGGCAGTGCCGTTCGGCATCTTCCCGCACCTGGATTGGACGGCCGCCTTCTCGATCCGCTACGGCAACCTGTTCTACAACCCGTTCCACGCGCTCTCGATCGTGTTCCTGTATGGCTCGACGTTGCTGTTCGCCATGCATGGCGCGACCATCCTCGCACTCGGCCGCTACGGCGGTGAGCGTGAGCTGGAACTGGTGCTGGACCGCGGCACGGCGGCCGAGCGTGGTGGCCTGTATTGGCGCTGGTGCATGGGCTTCAATGCCAGCTTCGAGAGCATCCATCGCTGGGCCTGGTGGTTCGCGGTGCTCTGCCCGATCACCGGTGGCATCGGCATCCTGCTGACCGGCACGGTGGTGGATAATTGGTACCTCTGGGCGGTCGACCGCAACTTCGCCCCCGCCTATCCGCAACTCTGGGCGCCCGTCGCCGATCCCACTCTCGCGCAAGGAGCAACCCGATGAGCCTCACGGCGAAACTGGGTATCGCCTTCGCCGGCGCGCTTGCCCTCGCCGTCGTGCTGTTCACCTTCGAACGGCCCCCGGTGGTGACGCAGCAGACCGGCTTCCGTGGCGTCGCCATGGAGAATGTGGTGAATCCGCGGCTGCGTCGCGTCGACCTGGCGCGCAACCAGGTTCCCGCCGCGCCGGAAGCCGCCGATGCGGGCGGCGAGAAGGCCTCCGAGATCTACGAGAACGTCCAGCTTCTCGGTGACCTCTCGGTGGAGCAGTTCGGCCGCATCATGCAGGCGATGACCGAATGGGTCGCGCCGAACCAGGGCTGCAACTACTGCCACAACCCTGAGAACATGGCCTCGGACGAAGTCTACACGAAGGTCGTGACGCGACGCATGCTGTCCATGGTGCGCACGGTCAATGTCGAGTGGACCTCGCATGTCGGGCAGACCGGCGTCACCTGCTACACCTGCCATCGCGGGCAGCCGGTGCCGGCCAATGTGTGGGGCACGCTGGTGGAAAATCGCGCGGGGCTCGCTGGCCATAGCGGCCAGAACCGCGCCGACCCCGCCACCGCGCTGTCGTCCCTGCCGCGCGATCCCTTCACGCCCTTCCTGCTGCAGGACCGGGAAATCCGGAACCAGAGCAGCGGGTCGATGCCGCGCGGCAACACGGTGGACACGCCGCAGACCGAATGGACCTATGCGCTGATGATGCACATGTCCGACGGGCTCGGGGTGAACTGCACCTACTGCCACAATAGCCGTGCCTTCGCGGATTGGGCGCAAAGCCCGCCGCCCCGGCTTGGCGCCTGGCATGGCATCCGCATGGTTCGCCAGATCAACAATGACTATATCGTGCCGCTGACGCCGCTCTGGCAGGCCAATCCGAACGGCCCGCCGGAAGCCCCCCGCATGGCGCGCCTCGGCGCCGCTGGCGATGCGCTGAAGGTCAACTGCGCCACCTGCCACAATGGCGCGAACAAGCCCTTCTACGGCGCGCAGATGGCGCGGGACTATCCGGAACTCGCCCGGATCGCCGCCGCCCCGGTCACCCGGCGCGCGGAACTGGCGCCGCGGTGAGCCCGCACATCGCCCGGCCTCGGCCGGGCGATTTCCACCTGGTTGTCGCCCGGCCTCGGCCGGGCGATCCCCCTTTCGCCTCGGCCGGGATCGCGCAAGCGGTTCCGGCCGATGTCGTTTCCGGCTATCGCCCCCGCCATGGGGACAATCCTGGAACTGGGCGGCCTGGCCCTGGTGGCCTTCGGCGCCGCCACGCTGCTGCCCTTGCAGTCCGAGCCGGTGCTGGTGGGCCTGCTGCTGCTGGGCGAGACATCGCCCTGGCTGCTGGTGCTGGTCGCCAGCCTGGCCAATACGATGGGCAGCGCGGTGAATTGGTGGCTCGGCGGGAAGTTGCTGCGCTTTCAGGGTCGCCGCTGGTTTCCCGCGACGCCCGCACAACTCGATCGCGCCACGGGCTGGTATCGGCGCTTCGGCCGCTGGTCGCTGCTGCTGGCCTGGGCGCCGATCATCGGCGATCCGCTGACGCTGGTGGCCGGCATGCTGCGCGAGCGGCTTGTCGTGTTCCTCGCACTCGTGCTGGTCTCCAAGGCGTCGCGCTATATCGCGCTGACGTTCATCACGCTCGGGCTTCTGGCCTGAGAGCAGGGACGCGCGCCCGATCGCGCGGCAGGGTCTCGTCATGGACATGAACAGCGCGCACGCCCCCGACGCCACCGATCCCCGCCCGCATGCGGTGGTGATCGGATCGGGTTTTGGGGGCCTCGCCGCGGCCATCCGGCTCGGCGCGCGCGGCTGGCGCGTGACGGTGGTGGAGAAGCTCGATGCGCCGGGCGGGCGCGCCTATGTGTTCCGCCAGGATGGCTTCACCTTCGATGCGGGCCCCACCATCATCACCGCGCCCTACCTGCTGGCCGAGCTGTGGGCGCTGGTCGGCCGCGACATGGCGCAGGATATCGACCTGCGCCGCATGGACCCGTTCTACCGGATCCGCTTCGACGATGGCACGATGATGGATGCCAGCGCCGATCTGGAGGCGATGCGCCGCGAGGTGACGCGCATCGCGCCCGAGGATCTGCCCGGCTTCGACCGCTTCATTCGCGACAGCGAACGCATCTTCGACGTGGCCTTCGGCAAGCTGGCGGACCAGCCCTTCCATTCCCTGGGCACCTTGCTGCGCGCCGTGCCGGACATGATCCGCCTGCAGGGCTATCGCACCGTGTTCGGCAAGGTCGGCGACTATTTCTCCAACCCGAAGCTGCGCATCGCCTTCAGCTTCCACCCGCTGCTGATCGGCGGGAACCCGATGACCACCACCGCCTATTACTGCCTGATCGCGCATCTGGAACGGCTGCATGGCGTGCACTACGCCATGGGTGGCATGGGCGCGCTGGTGCAGGGTTTCTGCCGCCTGGTCGCCGAGACCGGCGGCACCATGCGCTGCAACGCCGAGGTGGCCGAGATCCTGGTCGAGGATGGCCAGGCCGCCGGCGTGCGGCTGGCGAGCGGCGAGCGGATTGCGGCGCAGATCGTGGTCTCCAACGCCGATGTCGGCTGGACCTATCGCCATCTGCTGGCCAAGCATCCGCGCAAGCGTTGGACGGACGCGAAGATCGACCGCGCGCGCTACTCGATGGGCCTGTTCGTCTGGTATTTCGGCACGAACCGGCGCTACGAGGATGTGTATCACCACACGATGGTGCTCGGCCCGCGCTATGAGGAATTGCTGCGCGACATTTTCGGCCGCAGGAAGCTGGCGCGCGACTTCTCGCTCTATCTGCATCGCCCGACCATGACCGACCCGTCGCTGGCGCCGCCGGGCTGCGATGCCTTCTACGTCCTGTCACCCGTGCCGCATCTGGGCAGCGGCACCGATTGGACGCGTGAGGCCGAGCCCTACCGCGCCGCCATCCAGCAGCGGCTGGAGGCCACCATCATGCCCGGGCTGGGCCAGTCGATCGTCACGTCCCGCATCCTGACGCCGCTGGATTTCCGCGACCGGCTGTTGAGCCTGAACGGCGCCGCCTTCGCGCTGGAGCCGCAGCTGTTCCAATCCGCCTGGTTCCGCCCACACAATAAAAGCGAGGATCTGCCGGGCCTTTACCTGGTCGGCGCCGGCACGCATCCGGGGGCGGGCGTGCCGGGGGTGGTGTCCTCGGCGCGGATCCTCGACCGGATCGTGCCGCATGGCAGCACGCTTATGGTTGGGGCAGGCTGACGCCCACCAGCGCGTCGCGCGTGACGATCGCGGCCAGTTGCGCCGCGTCCCAGCCCTCGGTCCCGGCGGGGCGTTCGGGCAGCACCATCCAGCGATAATCGGCGGTGCTGTCCACCACGCGCAGCGCCACCTCGGCCGGCAGCACGGTGCCCCATTCCGCCAGCACGGCGCGCGGATCGCGCACCATGCGGGCGCGGTAGCTGGACGATTTGAACCAGCCGGGCGGATAGCCGAGCACGGCGCGCGGGTAGCAGGAACACAGTGTGCAGACGACCACGTGATGCAGCCCTGGCGTATCCGCCAGCACGCCGAGCGGCGGCATGCCGGCCATGGACACGCCCATGGCCTCGGCGGCGGCGCTGCCATCGCGCAGCATCAGCGCGCGATAGTCGGGGTCGGTCCAGGCGCGGGCCACCATCCGCGCGCCGATCTCGGGGCTGGCGCGGTTGGTGCTGGCGATCTGCGCCGCGATCTCGGCGTCGGTGGTGACACCCTTGGCGATCAGGGCGGCGGTCAGGCGGGCGAGCAGCGCCTGGCTTTCGGGGCTTGCGGCGTGCATCAGACGGGCTCCAGCCAATGGGCGAAGATTTCCACCAGCAGCGCGTCGCCCGCGGCACCTTCCTGCCACAGGCTCGGCTGGTCGAAGCGGACATGGAACAGCGGCACGCGCGCGGCGGGGCGGGCGAAGGCCAGATCCTCGGGGTTGGGGAAGTCGCCGAGATGCCGCTCCACCACGCCCAACCGGCCGCGCAGGTAATGCGGCGTGCGGATATGGCAGGGGCCGCGCGTTTCCGGGAAGTCGGCCTTCACGCGCACCTGGGTGCCGGGGCTCATGGGTGCACCACGCCTTTCTCCGCCATCAGCATGGCGATCGCGCGCAGCCAGCGTTCATAGTAGGTCAGCGCGTGATACTCGGCCTCGGGCAGGGATTCGATGGCGCGGCGGAGCTCATCCACGCTCATCAGGCCGCGCCTGGCCAGGATCTGCCGCAACGCATCGACCTGCTGGCCGAAGGCGTCGGGGGGCGCATCATCATCGGGGTCGACGGGCGCGCAGCGGAAGCGGCTGGCGCCGCCGAGATCATGGGCAGGAATCATCGGGGGGGCGGGGTCGGGCGTCATGGTGGGCAGGATAATCGAATTCTCCGCCCCGCGTTAACCGCTTCGCTACCTCCGCCGGGCCAATCTCCTCCCACAGACGCCGGTCCAGAAGGGGCCCTCCGGACCTTCTCTCGAAAGGAGGGCGCCATGCCCTTCGATTTTCAAGCCGCCGCCTATGCGCCGCTCGACCCCAACCCGATCCATGGCGTGCCGCGGCATGAGCTGGTTTCGCACGCCCTGGCCCAGCTGCCGCCCGCCATGCGCGACCAGGTGGCCGAGATGGATGTGACCCCGGGCGGGCAGATCGTGCATCTGGGCATGAACTTCGACCAGGTGCGCTGGCGCGCCGTGTGGCGCCGCGGCGGGCTGCCGGTGGCCAGCGGGGCCATTCCGGTGTGGAACGGCCAGATCATCTGACGCTACGCGGCGGCGGGCCGCTGGCAGACCAGGGCCAGCGCATCCGCTAGCTGCGGCAGCCCATAGGGCTTGGCCAGCAGCATCGCCGCGCCATGCCCCTCGGCCGCGCTGGCATGGCCGGTTGCGATGATCACCGGCAGGCCCGGGCGACGCCGCCCGATTTCGGCCGCCAGCGCCGCGCCTGACATGCCGGGCATGGCGTGGTCGGTCACCACCGCCACCAGCCCCGTCGCGCCGTCCAGCAGCGCCAGCGCTGCCTCCGCCGAGGTAGCGGGCAGCGGCGTGTGGCCCAGCGCCTCCAGCATGGCGGCCGTGCTGTCCAGCACCAGCGGCTCATCATCCACCACCAGCACGCAGCCCTGGCCGGGCGCGACGTTCAGCGCCGGCGCCGGGCGGGGCGGGGCCTGCACCTCCGGCGCCGTGTCCGTCTGCTGCAGGAACAGCGAGACCTGCGTGCCGGCGCCGGGCAGGCTCGTGATGGTCAGCGCGCCGCCCGATTGGTGCGCCAGCCCATGCACCATAGACAGGCCAAGCCCCGTGCCCTGCCCGGTCGGCTTGGTGGAGAAGAAGGGCTCCACGGCGCGGGCCAGTGTCGCCGCATCCATGCCCATCCCGGTATCCGCCACGGTGATCCGCAGATAGCGGCCGGCAGGCAGCGCCGCGGGCAGGGGTGGCGTTGCCATCCCCACGGTGATCGCCACCTCGCCGCCCGCTGGCATCGCGTCGCGCGCATTCACCACCAGGTTCATCAGCGCGAGTTCGAGCGCGTGCGGATCGACCAGCGCCGCCGGCAGATCGGGCGATGCTGTCACGGCAACCCGCACGCGCGATCCGGCGGAACGCGCCAGCAATTCCTGGATCCCCGCCAGCAGCGCCGCCAGATCGACGGCGGCCGGGCGCAGATCCTGCCGCCGGGCGAAGGCCAGCAGCCGCTGCGTCAGCAGCGCGCCGCGCTCGGCCCCTTGCACCGCGGCGTCCAGGTGGCGCGCGGTCTCGGGCGGCAGGTCGGCACCCAGGCGCCGGCGGGCCAGCGCCAGATTGCCCAGCACCGCCATCAGCAGATTGTTGAAATCATGCGCCACGCCGCCCGTGAGCTGGCCGAGCGTGTCCATCTTCTGCGCCTCCAGCAGCAGCGCCTGCGCTGCCTTCACATCGCTGATGTCGCGCCCTTCCAGCACCAGCAGGGACACGATGCCATCCTCATCGCGCAGCGGCGTGACCGAAAGGTCGATGGCGCGCGGGCGGTCGCCATCGGGCAGCGAGATCTCCCGCCGCACGAAGCGGCCCTCGGCGGCGGTGGCGACGGCGGCGCGCAGCGTCTCGGCCGGCCAGCCCGCCAGGTCCCACAGCCGCGACCCCTGCGCCGTGGCGGGCGCCGCCTGCCGGCGCAGCGCCGCATTGGCCTCCAGCACCGTGCCGTCGGGCGAGAGCAGGCCGATCAGCTGGAAGGTGGCGTCGAAAATGCCGCGGAAGCGCGCCTCGCCCTCACGCAGGCGGGCATTGGCCTCGGCCAGCGCCCCGGTGCGCTCGGCGACCCGCCGTTCGAGCAGCGCATTCGCCTCCTCCAGCGCGGCCGCGGCCCGCCGCTGGCCGGAGACGTCGAGCGCCACGCCCAGCAGGCGCAGCGCCTGGCCGGCGGCGTCGCGCTGCACCTCGGCGCGCAGCGCCACCCAGCGCGGTTGGCCCGGCAGCGCCAGCCGCACGGCATGGTTCAGCCTTGCGCCCTCGCGCTGCGCCGCGGCCAGCGCGGCGGCAAGGGCGGGGCGATCCTCCCGCAGGATGACCCGCAGCGCGAGCGGGGCGCGCAGCCGGCGGCGCGCGCCAAACCCCCAGGCCAGGAAGACCGATCCTTCGAGCAGCAGCCGGCCGGTCGTCAGATCCCATTCCCACAGGCCGATGCCGCCCGCCTC
>Ga0247843_1008176_pt1 | contig 12348 bp, 11 predicted proteins | sample LaCruzMarch2017__FD_192420 | JGI IMG/M metagenome (GOLD analysis project Ga0247843, IMG submission 192420) | Freshwater microbial communities from meromictic Lake La Cruz, Castile-La Mancha, Spain - LaCruzMarch2017_8m | ecosystem: Environmental > Aquatic > Freshwater > Lake | place: Spain...
ACAGGGGAGGGCTCCAACAAAAAAAGCCATCCCTCGAAAGTTGTTCAAGACTTCAAGCGGCAGTATCAATAGAATCACTAAGCCCGTGCGCCCGAGCGCAACGGTTGCCTCAAGCCACAAAAACAGGAGACAAGCATGCGCATTCTGATTGCCGAAGACGACCAGGTCCTTGCTGACGGTTTGTTGCGCACTTTGCGCAGCGCAGGCGCTGCAGTGGACCATGTGGCCAGTGGCAGCGAAGCCGACGCGGCCTTGATGACCAACAGTGAATTCGATTTGCTGATTTTGGACCTGGGCTTGCCCAAAATGCATGGCCTCGAGGTGCTCAAGCGGCTGCGCGCCCGCGGCTCGACTCTGCCTGTCTTGATCCTCACCGCTGCCGACAGCGTGGAAGAGCGCGTCAAAGGCCTGGACTATGGGGCTGACGATTACATGGCCAAACCCTTCAGCCTGCAAGAACTTGAAGCCCGTGTGCGCGCCCTCTCCCGCCGTGGCATGGGCGGTGCCACCTCGCAGATCAAGCATGGCCCGTTGGTGTACGACCAGACCGGTCGCGTGGCCACCATCGACGGCAAGATGGTCGAGCTGTCGGCCCGTGAGTTGGGCCTGCTGGAGGTGTTGCTGCAACGCGCAGGCCGCCTGGTCAGTAAAGACCAGTTGGTCGAGCGCCTGTGCGAATGGGGCGAAGAGGTTAGCAACAATGCGATCGAGGTGTACATCCATCGCTTGCGCAAGAAAATCGAAAAAGGTCCGATCCGCATCGCCACGGTGCGCGGTCTGGGTTACTGCCTCGAAAAAATCCCGGGCTAAGGTCTGGGCTCCCGCACGCATCAAGCCCTGAAACCATGAAATCCAAGGGCTGGAACATGCGGGTCTTCAAGCGCGAGCAACGCTCCCTGTTTGGCGAAATCCTCGACTGGATGCTGACACCGCTGCTCTTGCTGTGGCCCATCAGTCTGGCGCTGACCTGGTTGGTGGCGCAAGGACTGGCCAACAAACCCTTCGACCGGGCCCTGGTCTACAACGTGCAAGCCCTGGCCCAACAGGTCCGCATGGGGCCCGATCAACAGGTGCAGTTCAGCCTGCCGCAACCGGCCAGCGAACTGCTGCGCGCCGACGAAACCGATCTGGTGTACTACCAAGTGCTGGGCGGCCGGGGCGAGCATCTGAGCGGCGACCGCGACCTGCCATTGCCCAAACCCAACCAGGTCAAAGGCACCAGTTACCAAGTGCACATTCGGGACGACGAAATCCGGGGTCTGGAAGTGCGCGTGGCCTACACCTGGATCCGGCTGGACGCCAAGGGCACACCACCGGCCCTGGTGCAAGTGGCCGAGACACTCGAAAAACGCTCGGTGCTGGCCGCTGAAATCATCAAAGGCGTGATGTTGCCCCAGTTTGCCTTGCTGCCGCTGGCGGTGCTTTTGGTCTGGCTTGCCCTGGTGCACGGCATCAAGCCCCTGAAACAACTGGAAGAACGCATCCGTGAGCGCAAACCAGACGATCTGAGCCCACTGGACGACAAAGCGGTGCCGATGGAGGTGGCCCCTCTGGTGGTCTCTGTCAACGATTTGCTGGAGCGCCTAAAAGACTCGATCTCCACGCAAAAACGTTTTTTGGCCGATGCCGCTCACCAACTGAAAACCCCCTTGGCTGGTTTGCGCATGCAGGCCGATTTGGCGCAACGCTCGGGTTCTAGCGAAGAAGACCTGAAAAAGTCACTGCAGCAAATTGGGCGCGCCAGCGTGCAGGCCACGCGCACGGTAAATCAATTGTTGTCGCTGGCCCGGGCAGAGGGCGGCGTCACCCACTTGCCCTTGCAATCGTGCGACATGGCGGCCCTGAGCAGCGATGTGCTGCAAGACTGTCTGGCAAGCGCCATGGACAAGGGGCTGGACCTGGGCTACGAAGGGGTTGCAGTGGGGACACCGGGCGCACAGGTGCAGGGCAATCCCACGCTGCTCAAGGAGATGGTGCGCAACCTGGTGGAAAACGCCATCCACTACACGCCCAGCACACCCGAGCGTCAAGGCGTGATCACGGTGCGGGTGTTGGTCGACCCCTACAGCAAGGCGTTGGTAATGCAGGTCGAAGACAACGGGCCTGGCATACCCTTGCCCGAGCGCGATTTGGTGTTCCAGCCCTTTTACCGCGCCCTGGGCACCAACGTGGACGGCTCCGGTCTGGGTCTGCCCATCGTTAAGGGCATTGCCCAGCAGCACGGTGCAACGGTCAGCATCGACATGGCCCACCCGGGCCAAACCTTGCCCGGTGCGTGCTTTACTTTGCGCTTTATTGATCCGGCCCTGTAAAGTCTTGAACAACATTCAATGGATGGTTTTTTGTAGGAGCCAACCCCTGCGGGTGATGGCTTGCTTTGGCGGTTTGGATGCAATCGCCCACGGGGTGGGCTCCCACAAAGACAAAAAAATCTGCATGGCCAACAAAAACATGGGCCATTCAACCATCTACGGGCGGGGTCAATAGGATGACCTGCGTTAACCGTTGTGAGGGTGAACGCGATGGGTTGGGTTCAGGCGGGTGTGCCCACGTTCAGCTGCAAGCGCTCACGCGCCATCACGCGGGTCACAGCAGGCTCTGCAGCAACCCTTTGAACAAATTCCCACAGGGCGGGATGCGCCTCAGGTGCGATGCCCGCCATGGTGCCCCAGCGGGTGAGCGTGAGGCTGTAGGCATCGAGTGGGCCCAAACGCTCACCGCTCAGCCAGGGCTGGCCTTTGCCGGCGGCGGCTTGAATCAGGCCTTGCAGCTCACCCAGCATGCTGCGAAAGAGCTGTGTGTTGTAAGGCTTGAGGGCGGCCTGCACCTCAGGCTGGTCCGAGAACTTTTGCGGCATGAAGATGTGCGTGAAGGTCGGGTGCACCGTGTTGTTCATCCAGGCCAGGGTGGACAGCGCCTGAGCCCGTGCCATGGGGTCGGTGGGTAAAAAGTTCATCTTCGGAAAAATTTGATCAAGGTGCAGCACGATGGCCAGAATTTGCGTGATCGGCTGACCTGCATTCACCAGCACGGGCACCTGCGCGCGAGGGTTGATGGCTTGGTATTCGGCACTGTTTTGTTCGCCCTTGTGCAGTTTGACCATGCTGGGCTCGAAATCGGCACCACTCATCTCCAGCAACACATGGGGCACAAATGAACAGGCGCCTGGGGCAAAGTAAAGCTTCAAACTCATGGTTTCATCTCCGGGAAAAAAGATCATCGGGGTGCAGCCTGTGGGGCCGACACGGTGGGTGCGGACAACGCGGGCGCTGGGCTGGCGGCATCCGGGGCGCTGGCATCGGCGGCTGGGGGCAAGGCGTTGGCGTCTGGCAAGGCGGGTGGATTGGCCGTTACCGAAGCAGGCGGCATGACCTCGAACTTCAGGGCTTCGGGACGCACTTGTTGCTGCAGCCGCTCGGGTTCGCGCTGTAAGTTGGGCCCATGCCCCCAGCGCGCAAATGCGTCCCATTGCCACGCCAGCACAGCGGCATTGAGTAGCAGCAAAAGCACCAGCCAAAATTTCAACATCTTGCCGTGTCCCGTCAGGTCAAGGGTCGTACGCTGATCTCGGCGCTGTGGATGTCCTGCTCGCCGAGTTCGGTTTGCCATCGTAACGCACCCCCAGGGCCCACCCCCAGCGCCACGCCTTGCTGGCCATCGCTGGCATGCACACGTCGGCCCTTGAGTACATCGCGGGCGTCAAAACGACTTTGCAAAGGGGCAAAACCGCTGACTTCAAAAGCCAGCAAGGTCTGAATCAGGGGCAACGCTAGCCGCGCCAAGCAAGCAGGCGCGGTCAGCTCGGGCAACAACTCGGTGAGGGCCGCTGGCGGTGTGTTCAGCCCCTGTGCGTCGCGCGGCCGAATATTCAGGCCCACGCCCACCACCACCTGGCTGCGGCCGCCCATGCTGGCGGCCTCGACCAGGATACCGCCGAGCTTGCGGTCTTGAAACCACAAATCGTTGGGCCACTTCAGGCCCACATCGGGGTGCAGGCTTTCGGCCAGGCTCAGGCCCACGGCCAAGGACAGGCCAGACCAGTCTTGGGGCGACAGCGGCAGGCTGAGTGAAAAGGTCAATGAGTCGCCCGGCTGGCTTTGCCAGACCCGGCCCATGCGGCCACGACCAGCGGTTTGGCGTTCGGCCACCAACAAGGTCGGCTCGTGCTGACCAGCGCGGGTCCGGCGCATGAGCTCACTGTTGCTAGAGTCGATCTCGGGCAACACCTCGACGGTGAAGTCGGGCAACAGGGGGTACACCTGCTCCCAAATCGTTTCAGCGGGCCAAGCGGTGGGCTGGATCATGGGGCATCGTGGTGGGGGCGGTTATGCGCACCGAACGCCAGCGAGGGGCCAACAAGGCCTTTGCAGGCAGCTGCAGCGTCTATTTTTTCTGGCCAGGGGTCTTGTCCGCCTTGGCGGTTTTTGCGGGCTTGGCGGTTTTTGCGGGCTTGGCGGGTTTGGCCGCCTTGGAGGATTTCTTTTTGTCTTTGGCCTTGGCATCGGACTTGTTCTTGCCCTTGGCCTTGGTTTGAACTTTGTCTTTGGCTTTCTCTTTGACCTTGGCCTTTTTCTGGCTTGGCGTTTTAGGCGTGTCCTTGCGCTCTTTGGGCGAAAGCAGCGTGCCCCGGCAATGGGCGCTGCCGCACCAGCAAGGGTATTCAGCCTTGAGCTTCTTGGTGTAGGGCTCGTCGATGATGAGTCCGTAGTCGTAGTTCAGCTCTTCGCCCGCTTTGATGTTGCGAATGGCCTTGATGAAAATGCGGTCGTTGTCTTCATCGGCTTCGCAGTTGGGATCGCAGCTGTGGTTGATCCAGCGCGAGGAGTTGCCGCCGTGCAGCGCATCGATCACCCGGTCTTCGTTCACATGAAAGTAGAAGGTGTGGTTCGGGTCATTGGGGTTGTGCGGGTGGCGGTCTTGCGCCTCGTCCCAGCTGATGACCTCACCCACGTACTCAATCAGGGTCTCGCCTTCGGCCAAGTCTTGCAGGGCAAAAACGCCTTTGCCGTGGACGCCGGAGCGGCGAACCTGGATGCGTTTACCTGAAGCCACCGCAGCAGGTTTGTCGGTGGAGCGGCTGGAGGGGGAAACAGATGTTTTGGCCACGGCGTGAAAAATTTGTTATGGTGAATTCATGTGGGCGTGCGCGTGAGCGCGTGCCCGGGCGCGTGTGCACACGCGAGAAAACGGATTGTAATGACATGAAAACCCTGGTAATTGCAGAGAAGCCTTCGGTGGCTCAAGACATCGTCAAAGCCTTGACCCCGACCTCGGGCAAGTTCGAGAAACACGATGACCATTTCGAGAACGACAAATACGTCGTGACCAGCGCGGTGGGGCACCTGGTGGAGATCCAGGCCCCCGAGCAATACGACGTGAAACGTGGCAAGTGGAGCTTTGCCAATTTGCCGGTGATCCCGCCGCACTTTGACCTGAAGCCCGTGGACAAAACCAAGACCCGTCTGAACGCGGTGGTCAAGCAGGCCAAGCGCAAGGACGTGAACGCCCTCATCAACGCCTGTGACGCGGGCCGCGAGGGAGAACTGATCTTCCGCTTGATCGAGCAGTACGCCGGTGGCACCAAGAACCTGGACAAGCCGGTGCAACGCCTGTGGCTGCAGTCGATGACGCCCCAAGCCATCCGCGACGGTTTTGACAACCTGCGCACCAACACCCAGATGCAGGGCCTGGCCGACGCCGCCCGCAGCCGGTCTGAAGCCGATTGGCTGGTGGGCATCAACGGCACCCGCGCCATGACCGCGTTCAACTCACGCGACGGCGGCTTCTTCTTGACCACCGTGGGCCGAGTACAGACCCCTACCTTGGCCGTGGTGGTGGAGCGCGAAGAGCAGATCCGCAAGTTCATCAGCCGCGATTATTGGGAAATCCATGCCGAGTTCGCTGCCGCCGCAGGCACCTATCCAGGCAAATGGTTCGACCCCAAGTGGCGCAAAGAAGAAGACGCTGAAAAGAAAGCCGACCGGAAATGGACCGCTGCCGAGGCGCAGGCCATCGTGGATGCGGTTCGCGGCAAAACCGCCAGCGTGACCGAAGAATCCACGCCCACCACGCAAGCCAGCCCTGGCCTGTTTGACCTGACCAGTCTGCAGCGCGAGGCCAACGGTAAGTTCGGCTTCTCGGCAAAGACCACACTGGCCTTGGCCCAAAGCCTGTACGAACGCCACAAGGCCCTGACTTACCCGCGTACCGACTCGCGCCACCTGCCCGAAGACTATGTGCCCGTGGCCAAGCAAACCTTTGAAATGCTGGCCGACAGCGGCATGCGCCACCTGGCCCCGCATGCGCTCACCGCGCTGAACAACAACTACGTGCGCAAAATTCCGCGCGTGTTCGACAACAAAAAGGTCTCGGACCACTTCGCCATCATACCCACGCTGCAAGCGCCCAGCGGCCTGTCCGAAGCCGAGCAAAAGCTGTATGACCTGGTGGTGCGCCGCTTCATGGCGGTGTTTTTCCCCAGCGCTGAATACCAAGTCACCACCCGCATCAGCGTGGCCGCAGGCCACAGCTTCAAGACCGTGGGCAAGGTGCTGGTCAAACCCGGCTGGCTGGCCATTTACGGCAAAGAAGCTGCAGAAGAAGTGGAAGACGCCAAGGACGGCGACAAAGGTCAGAACCTGGTGCCGGTGCTAGCAGGTGAACAAGTGGGTGTGGACTCGGTCGAGGCCAAGGGCCTGAAGACCCGTCCGCCTGCCCGCTATTCAGAAGCCACGCTGCTGGGTGCCATGGAAGGCGCAGGCAAGATGGTCGACGACGACGAGCTGCGCGAAGCCATGCAAGAAAAAGGCCTGGGAACGCCCGCCACCCGCGCCGCCATCATCGAAGGCCTGATCAACGAGAAGTACATGCTGCGCGAAGGCCGCGAGATGATCCCAACGGCCAAGGCCTTCCAGCTCATGACGCTGTTGCGCGGCCTGCAGGTGGAAGAACTCTCCAAGCCCGAGTTGACAGGCGAGTGGGAATACAAGCTGGCTCAAATGGAGCAAGGCAAGCTCAGCCGGGCCACCTTCATGGCCGAGATCGCGGCCATGACCGAGCACATCGTCAAAAAAGCCAAAGAATACGACCGCGACACCGTGCCCGGCGACTACGCCACCGTCACCACGCCTTGCCCCACCTGTGGTGGCGTGGTGAAAGAAAACTACCGCAGGTACACCTGCACAGGTGCCGATGGCGCCAGCGAAGGCTGCGGTTTTTCGTTTGGCAAGACGCCTGCTGGCCGCACCTTTGAGCCTGCCGAAGTTGAGCAGTTCATGCGCGACAAAAAGATCGGTCCATTGGACGGCTTCCGCTCCAAAGCAGGTTGGCCTTTTGTGGCCGAAATGGCGCTCAAGTACAACGAAGAAGAGAAAAACTGGAAGCTCGAGTTTGACTTCGGTGACGACAAGAAAAACGAAGAGAGCGGCGAGATCGTCGAGTTCACCGACGAATCACTCGGCGTCTGCCCCAAATGCGGTGGCGCTGTGCACGAGCACGGCAGCAACTACCTGTGCAGCAAATCCGTGCCGACGAACGAGCAACCCACACCAAGTTGCGACTTCAAGACCGGCAAACTCATCTTGCAGCAACCGGTGGAGCGCGAGCAGGTCATCAAAATGCTGACTTCGGGCAAAACCGATGTGCTCGACAAGTTCATCAGCAACCGCACACGCCGCCCCTTCAAGGCCATGCTGGCCTGGAATCCTGAAGAGGGCAAAGTGACTTTTGAGTTTGAGCAGCGCGAAGGCGGCAAGAAATACCCACCGCGCAAGACGGCGGCCACCAAGACACCGTTTGGCAAAGCGGCGGCTAAAAAGACAGCCGCCAAAACCGCCAAGGCCCCAGCCGCCAAAAAAGCCGCCAAGCCCGCCGCTGAAAAAGCCCCGCGCAAAGCCGCTGTGGGCACCCTCAAACCCAGCCCGGCCTTGATGGCCGTGATTGGCGACGGTGCTTACGCCCGCACCGAGGTGGTCAAGAAAATTTGGGACTACATCAAGGCCAACAACCTGCAGGACCCAGCAGACAAGCGCTCCATCAAAGCCGATGGCAAGTTGCAAGCGGTGTTTGGCAAGGACAGCGCCACCATGTTCGAGCTGGCCGGGATCATCGGCAAGCACCTGAGCTGAGGGGCTTAGCCCCTCAGGGTGCGTGCAAGACCAGCTTCACGGGCAAAGCGTCCAGCAAAGGCTTGAGCATGTTCCAAGCTGCGAGAGGCGTGGCGCGGGCGTCTACCGCCACAGGTGCATCGCCTGCCGCCTGCACCTGCGGCCATTGCACGGGAGCAAGCTGCAAGGGTGCCATCGCGTTTTGGATCAGTCTCTGCACCACCGCCGCTGTGGCCAGGGTGCGCAACTCGGGTTTGTAAATTTTGCCCACGTTGGTCACCGGCATGGCGCTCAGCACTGTGATCGATTTGGGTTTGGCGGGGCCTTCGTCCACACGTTCTGCCGTGAAGGCGAGCAACTCGGCTTCGGTCACCTGGCTACCGGGTTTGAGGGTGGCAAAGGCCACAGGCACCTCGCCAGCGTAGGCGTCTGGCGCACCGACTGCCGCACACAAGGCCACCGCTGGGTGTGCACCCAAGGCGTCTTCAATCACTTTGGGGTCGATGTTGTGGCCGCCGCGGATAATCAGGTCTTTGGCGCGGCCCGACAGGTGCAGGCGGCCTTGCGTGTCGATGAAACCCACATCACCCGTGATGAGCCAACCGTCGGGCGTGAAACTGCGCGCTGTTTCTGCGGCGTCCAGATAACCAGAAAACAAATTCGGCCCCTGGTAGAGCACCATGCCCTTCTCGCTTGCAGGCAAGGTGTGAGATGTGGCTTGGTCATCGCTGCTCAGCGCCACGATGCGCACACGCGCATGCGGCAAGGGCCAACCCACGCAACCGGCTGGAGCATTGAGTCCCGGTGGGGCCACGGTGCTCAAGCCGACGGTTTCGGTCATGCCCAGGCTCTCGTTGATGTGCAAACCGAAGGCTTGTTCAAAGCGTTGCGCCAGCTCGGGCGGCAGTGGTGCAGCGCCCGTACGCACAGCTCGCAGGGTTGAAATGTCGGCCCCCTCCAGCGGCACGCCCGCGAGAGCAGCCAATACCGTGGGCACGCCCGACATCAGCGTGCAACCGTGGTGGGCCACCAGCCGCCAATAGTTTTGCACTACATCGCGGTTGCGAAACATGGCTTCGGTGGGAATGATCACATGCATGCCAACGGCCAGCGAGCACAAGGCCCCGGGCAACACCCCCGCCACATGGAACAGCGGGTAGCCATTGATCGTCACATCGCTTGCGCGAAAGCCTTGCATGCTGGCATTGGCCCAAGCAGTGAACACCTGCGCGCCATGGCTGTGCCTGGCCAGTTTGGGCGCTCCGGTGGTGCCGCCTGTGTGAAAGTAAGCCGCGATGTCCTCGGGCTGAAAGACGCGTTGATTGATCAAGTGGTCGGTTACTTGCGTGGCCCGCAAAGCGTGAAAGTCTTGCGCACCTGCAGGCAGCGCGTCGGCTTCTTGAAGTGGGCCGCCTTCGGGGTTCACCAGCAACACCGTCTTCAAACTGGGCAACTGGGTTTGCAAGCGCAAGGCTTTCGCCCGCAACTGGCTGTCGTCTTCGATGCCGTGCGCGATAAGCACTTTGGCTTGGCTGGCCCGCAGCAGCGACAGCAGTTTTTCGTCACTGAGCAGCGGGTTGAGCGGCTGCACAATGCCCGCCGCTTCGCTGCCCCAAAGCGCCAGGTGGTAGGCCAGGCCACCGGGCAACAGAACCCCCACGGCGTCTTCAGGGCCTACACCCAACTGGTGCAGCAAATTGGCGGTTTGGTGGATGCCTTGCAGCAAGCTGCGGTAGGTCCAGGTGGTGGACGCACCGCCGGGTTGGCCCGTGTGCAAAAAAGTCAGCGCAGGCCGGTCGACATGCGCCTGGGCGCTGGCTCGGATCAGGTCATAGGTGCTGGTCCAAGGCACGGCCTCGGCCAAAGGCGTAGCCTCGATGCGGTGGATGTCGGCCAGGCTTTGAACGGGAGAGGAAACGGTCAGGTGCATGACCGATGTTAGCCAGCGCCTGACGCAGGCTTTGTCTCGCAGGTGGCAAGCGGGTGCTTTTCAAACCGCCAGTCATGTCACCATGCAGACTTTGCCGCTACCCTTCAGGGATCACCGATGCACGATGCCAGCGCCCTACCCACTTTCGAAGACGTCCTGGCCGCCGCCGTACGGCTGCAAGGCCATGCCCACCGCACGCCGGTGCTGCAGTCGCGCACGCTCAACGCGCAGTTGGGTGCCCAGGCCTTCATCAAATGCGAAAACTTCCAGCGCATGGGTGCCTTCAAGTTCCGGGGCGGCTTCAATGCCCTGTCGCGGCTGACGCCTGCCGAGCGCCGGGCCGGGGTGGTGGCTTATTCATCGGGCAACCACGCCCAGGCCGTCGCCTTGTCGGCTCAAATTCTGGACATCCCGGCCACCATCGTCATGCCGCACGACGCCTCGCCCGCCAAGCTGGCGGCCACCCGCGGCTATGGTGCGCAGGTGGTGGGTTACGACCGCTGCACAGACGATGCGTTGGCCATTGCAAAAGGCCTGGCTGCCGAGCACGGCATTCGCTTCATTCCGCCGTTTGACCACCCGGACGTGCTGAGCGGCCAGGGCACGGCGGCGCTGGAGTTATTTCAGGAGGTGGGCGAGCTCGACGCCCTGTTCGTGTGCTTGGGCGGCGGCGGCTTGCTCAGCGGCAGCGCCCTGACGGCCAAAGCGCTGTCGCCAACCTGCAAGATTTACGGTGTTGAGCCCGAAGCGGGCAACGATGTGCAGCAGTCCTTGCAACAGGGCCAGCGGGTGCGCATTGCCACCCCGGTGACGATTGCCGACGGTGCGCAAACCCCCATGGTGGGCGAAATCACCTTCGAAATCATCCGCCGCTTGGTGGACGGTGTGCACACCGTGACCGATGCACAGTTGGTTCAGAGCATGCGTTTTTATGCCGAACGCATGAAGATGGTGGTCGAACCCACGGGCTGTCTGTCACTGGCGGCGGCCATTCAGGCCAGCGAGCAGCTTCAAGGTCAACGCGTGGGCATCATCGTGAGTGGCGGCAACGTGGATTTGGGCCGCTTTGCGCAGTTGCTCAGCCAGGGCTGAGGCCCGCGGCCAGCCTTAAGGCCGAATCTTGCTGGCTCGGCTTTTGAGCCAGCTCACCAAGCGTCATGTCCAGCAGCGGGACGCGCACAGGCACGCCCCAGGCCCTCTGCTGACTTGATGCGCTTAACGGCCTGCGCTGTTTGCCTTGCGTTGTCCGAGGACTTCAACCACGACACGGCGGTTGGGTTGGTTGCAGGCAATCGCACTGCGCGATGCCACTCTGGCGCAATGGCTGACCACCGGCTGCTGCGAGCCACGACCTTCAGACGTGATGCGTGTGGAGATCGGACCCACACGCTCAATGTAGCGGCGCACCGTTTCGGCACGCTCTTCAGACAAGCGTTTATTGGCAACCGGGGAGCCCAGCGGGTCGGCGTGGCCAATCACATGGATGTGGGTGATCTGGTGGTAATCGTTGCGAATGTTGGCGACCAACTGGTCAATGGCAACCAGGCCCTCTTGGGTCAGTCCTGCTGAATTGGATTTGCCAAACGCAAACAAGGCATCGCCCGCCAAGGCAAATTGCTCCGGTAAGGGGCGTGTTTCGGCTACCGCAGTGGCCGGCGCCTGCACACATTCACGGGCTTGGGTGACCCGAGAAATGGTGTGCATCTGCAAGCGTGCTGTGGCCAATTCTTTCAGGGCCTGCGCTGTGGACACGGGTTTGAAAACGGGGCGGCCCGCCTCGACATAAACTGCAAAGTACTGATTTTGCGCTGCTTGCAATCTGACAGCGGTTAGGGTGTCATAGGTGTCTTTGGCCGCACCGCCCACCTGGAATTGTCGAGTGCCGATTTCGACCGCGCCCGGCTCAAGGCACAACTGGCTGTAACCACCCGGAATCAAAGATGTGTGGTACTGACCATTGACGAAAACGCCAGTGGCTCCTTTTAGGCCCATGCTGTCATTCGATCGGTAAAAGACCATGCGACTTTGACGGCCGCAATGCCCGATGGCGGCGTGAACAAGGTTCCCAAAACCTCGATGCGGCTGTTGACGCCGGCTTGTTGGGTTTCAATGCTGGTTTGAGCTTGAGCTGCGACGCCCAGCAACACCCATGCGCACAAGGAGATGCTGGAAACGGCCACAATTTGACGCAGGATGACAGTGAGTTTATGGATCATGATTTTTTTGAGGTTTTTGCTTAACTCAATGGTGAGACTTTCCAGCGGATATTACCTATTTGGAATTCAAAAACCGCATCAAAAAAATTTACATGTT
>Ga0247843_1008178_pt1 | contig 12345 bp, 7 predicted proteins | sample LaCruzMarch2017__FD_192420 | JGI IMG/M metagenome (GOLD analysis project Ga0247843, IMG submission 192420) | Freshwater microbial communities from meromictic Lake La Cruz, Castile-La Mancha, Spain - LaCruzMarch2017_8m | ecosystem: Environmental > Aquatic > Freshwater > Lake | place: Spain...
CTGGCGGCGATCACCTCGGCGGCCGCCGAGGGCATCCAGACCACGACGGCCGGCGCCGGCACCTCCTCGGTGACCAACTCGGCGGCCATCACGGCGTCCGGCGTGGGCATCCTGACGGCCACCAACGGCGGCGTGAACACGGTGACCAACAACGCGGGCGGCGTGATCAACGCGGGCGGCGACGGCGTCAACGCCTCGGCGGCCGGCTCGGCGGCGGTCACCGTGACCACCGCGGCGACGGTCACCTCGACCGCTGACGACGGCATCCAGGCCACCTCGGGCGGCGGCGCGATCAGCGTCACCAACACCGCTGTGGTCACGGCGGCCGACAACGGCATCGTCACCGGCAACAGCGGCACGGGCACGACCACGGTCAACGCCAACGCCAACGTCAGCGGCTCCACCGTCGCCGGCTTTGCGGGCATCAACACCGCCACGACCGGCACCGGCGCCACGACCATCAACGTCGCCAACGGCGTCACGGTCGCGGGCAACAACGGCAGCGGCGTCCGCACCTCCACCAACGGTGGCGCGGTGACCATCAACCTGGGCGTCGGCCCCGCCGGTCAGCCGGCCACGCTGGTCACCAGCGTCGGCTCGGGTGCGAGCAGCTGGGTCGTCGACATCGCGAACACCGGCGCCAGCACCACGACGCTGAACATCGCGGCCAACACCACCGTCCGCTCCACGGACAACACGGTGACCGGCTACGATGACCTGGCGATCCGCGGCACCGGCGGCACGATCGTCGTCAACAACGCCGGCCGGGTGAACGGTCGTGTGAACTTCACCGGCGCCACCGCCGTGACGTTCAACAACAGCTCGTTCCTCAGCTGGCACACCACCGGCGCCAGCGTGTTCAGCGCCGGGGCTGACACCCTGAACAACACCGGCTCGATCTTCACCAACGCCGGCGGGGTCGCTACGTCCTTCGACTTCGGGGCCGGAGCGGATGTCTTCAACAACTCCGCCCTGCTGGTGGTCGGCGAGCCTGCTGAAGGCGCCTCGACCCTGACGGTCAGCAACCTCGAAGCCTGGAACAACTCCGGTCGCATCGTGTTCGGCAGCGCCGGCACCGCGATCACCGCGGTCTCCGACGGCTTCACCAACGACCGGGTCGTGTCGACGACGGCCACGACCTTCACCGGCTCCGGCGCCAGCCGCCTGGTGATGGACGCCAACCTGGCCCAGATCACGCAGACCGGCTGCGGCACGCTGACCGCCGCCGACTGCTTCGGCCTGGTCAACGGCACCACCGCCGGCAGCACCCAGATCCTGGTCAACGATGTCAGCCTGAACGTCTTCGGGGCCTACAACCCGGACGGCATGGTTGTGGTCGACGTGTCCGGCGCCGGTTCGACGGGGGCGACCCACTTCGTCCTCGACCCGACCTCGGACTTCTGGCGCGCGGACCTCAACTCGGCCGACGGCGTCATGGACAAGGGCCTGTTCTTCTATGACCTGACCCTGAACCTGAACAAGCAACACGTCATCGTCGGCCTGCCCGACGGGGAAGCGTTCGAGTTCACGACCATGGGTCAGGCCGCCCAGTCGGCCTGGTACAGCACCACGGGCACCTGGCTCGACCGTCAGGCTGATCTGCGCGATCAGCTGGGCGACTCCGAACCCGGCGCCGGCATCTGGCTGAAGATCTCGGGCGGCGCGGCCGAACGTGACCTGATCAACTCCTACGAACTGTTCGGCGTGACCTACAACTTCGACACCAGCTACGACCAGCAGACTGTCTCGCTGATCGGCGGCCTGGACTTCGTCGGCGCCAGCACGGCGGACACCTCCTGGGTGGTCGGCGGCATGGTCGGCTATGTCGACAGCGACGTGAACTTCAACGCCTCCCCGACCATGGCTTCCATGGAAGGCGCCGTGTTCGGCCTCTACGGCACCTACATGACGGGCGGCTGGTTCATCGACGGTGTCGCCGCCATCAACAGCATGGACCTGGATTACCAGGCTCCGACGCTGGCCCCGGCGCCGAACAACATCTACGCCAGTGAAGTGAACAGCACCGGCTTCCAGGTCGAAGGCGGCTACAAGCTGGCCCTCGGCGAGACCACCTCGTTCGAGCCGCTGGCCAGCGTCTCCTACGTCAAGACCGACATCGATGCGATCGATGTCCCGGGCGCGACGATCAACTGGGATGAGCAGACCAGCCTCCGGGGCAGCCTCGGCGCGCGTCTGACCACCCTGGTCTCCAGCGACCGGTTCAACACCCGCTTCGGCCTGACGGCCCGCGCCTGGAACGAGTTCGAGGGTGAAAACACCCTCGTGATCGACAACCTCGGCCCGGACCTGCAGCTGACCGACGACTTCTCCGGCTCGTTCGGAGAAGTTCAGGGCACCATCAACCTGTTCAGCAACGAGGCTGCCTTCTCGGCCTTCCTGAACGCCGGGGTGAAGTTCAAGGAAGACTACCAAGCGACGGACGCCACGCTCGGCTTCCGCTGGCGCTGGTAGTCCGCCAGGACATGCGGAGCGGGCCGGTCGCGAGACCGGCCCGTTTCCGTTTCCGCCCGGCCTCCGGGCGACGATCCCGTCCGGATCGACAGACCCTCGACCCTGCATCGCGCCGCCGAACGCGCCGCCCACCACACGACTGACGAGACAAGCACCATGGCCAAGGCCCCCGCTCCCGCTTCCGCCCCCAAGACCGACGCCTCGATCAATCTCCGCTATGAAGACCGGCATGATCTGGTCGAGACCTTCGCCGACAACGTCCAGCGCATGAGCTTCGACGGCCGTACGCTGCGGATCGAATTCTGCGTCCAGCGGGCCGACGAGCCCGATCCCAAGGCGGACCAGAAGACCGGTCGCGCCGTGCCGGTGGTCCGCCTCGTCCTCGACCTGGAGGGCGCCGTCGATCTGTTCAACAAGATCAACAGCCTGCAGGCGGCGATGCAGAACATCGGCGTGATCAAGACCGAGCCCCGCAAGGGCTGACGTCAGCGGAACCGGAGCCACGCATGCGCACCCTGATCCTCGCATCCGCCATCGCCACCATCGGGGCGACGGCGCCCGCCGCCCAGACCCCGACCGCCCGACCGGCGGCCCCGGCCGCGGCGGCGGCTCCGGCTTCGGCGCCCGCGCCGGTGGGCCCGCCGCGCGCCTTCGTCGGCTATACACAGCCCGACATCGGCGCCAGCGCCTGCCGGACCGTCAGCCCGACCCAGGCGGCCTGCACCATCCCGGCCATGACCGCCGGGCGCTACCTGATCGAGGCCTCGGGCACGTCCACCGCCAGCGCCGCCGGGGCGGTGCAGAAGCTGGGAATTGTCGTGGGCACAACCAACTGTGGGACCGCGGAACGCCGTCCGACCGCGACGAACCCCTGGCCAGTCGGCGGGGTCAAGACCATCCAGCTGCAATGCGAGGTCGAGATCCTGAGTGACCGCCCGTTGGTGGTTCAGGCTGTGTACGCTGACGACAAGGCGACCAAGGCGGCGACCGGGCCGACGCTGGTCGTCAAGCGGTTGCCCTGGGACGGGGTGCTTTCGGTCCGCGTCGGGTCCCCGACCCAGAACTGACCGTTCCGCCGCGACAGCTCCAGGGGGATGGGGTTTCGCCGGTCCGCCCTTGCCAGCCCGCGCGGGATCGGTGATTGCATTCCGGCGGCCGGTGAACGCCCGCAGCGTATAGGGCCCGTCGATGATCACCCTGGATGACGTCCGCATCTGCGTACTGGGACTGGGCTACGTCGGCCTGCCGCTGGCAGCCGCTTTCGGCAAGCACTTCGACACGGTCGGCTACGACCTGGACAGCGGGCGGATCGAGGAGCTCCGCAGGGGCCACGACCGCACCCTCGAAGTCGAGGCCGACGAACTGGCGGCGTCGCCCCGTTTGCGCTTCACCCCCGACCCGTCCGGGCTCGCCGGCCGAAATGTATTCGTGGTAACAGTCCCCACACCGATCGATCAGGCGCGCCGTCCCGATCTGGGCGCCATCTCCGCCGCCAGCCGGACAATCGCCGACCACCTGACGCCCGGCGCGGTCGTGATCTACGAAAGCACGGTCTATCCCGGCTGCACCGAAGAAATCTGTGTCCCGATCCTGGAGCAGATATCCGGCCTGACCTACAACCGCGACTTCTTCTGCGGCTACAGCCCGGAGCGGGCCAATCCCGGTGATCGCCAGCATCGCCTCTCGACGATCACCAAGGTCACCGCCGGCTCGACCCCGGAAGCGGCGAAGCTGGTCGACGGGCTCTACGCGGCCATAGTCCCGGCCGGCACCCATCTGGCCAGCTCCATCGCGGTCGCCGAAGCGGCCAAGGTCATCGAGAACACCCAGCGCGACCTCAATATCGCGCTGATCAACGAGTTCGCGATGATCTTCAACCGGCTGGGCATCGACACCCTGGAGGTTCTGCAGGCGGCGGGCACCAAGTGGAACTTCCTGCCGTTCCGGCCGGGTCTGGTCGGCGGCCACTGCATCGGCGTCGATCCCTACTACCTGACCCACAAGGCCCAGGAGCTGGGCTACCATCCCGAGGTCATCCTGGCTGGACGCCGGATAAACGACGGCATGGGCGCCTATGTCGCCGACCGGGCGCTGCGGCTCATGCTCCGTAAGCCGATCAACCCGGTCGGCGCCCGCGTTCTGGTGCTGGGCCTGGCGTTCAAGGAGAACTGCCCGGATCTGCGCAACACGCGCGTCGTCGATATTGTCTCCGAGCTCAGGGAGCACTCGATGATAGTCGACATCCACGATCCTTGGGTCGACGCCGCTGAGGCGAGCCATGAGTACGGCCTGGAAATGACCGCAGCGCCACTAGCCGGCGACTACGATCTGATCATACTCGCGGTGGCCCACACCGTGTTCACCGAACTGGGCGCCCAGGGTATTCGCGCGTTCGGAAAGGCCACGTCCGTTCTATACGATGTGAAATCCGCCCTGCCTCGCGACGCCGTCGACGGCCGTCTCTGATCCTGACAAAGAGCACTCCCATGAAAGTCATGGTCACCGGGTCAGCCGGGTTCATCGGGTCGGCGACGACGCTGCGACTGCTTGATCGAGGCGACACCGTGATCGGTGTCGACTGTTTGAACGACTACTACGACCCGGCGCTGAAGCGCGCCCGGCTGGCGCGGCATATCGATCATCCGAACTACGTCCAGCTGACCATCGACCTGGCCGACCGCGCGGCGATGGAGGCGGCGTTCGCCGAGCATCGGCCCAACCGGGTGATCAACCTGGCTGCTCAGGCAGGCGTGCGCTACGCCGCCGAGAACCCGCACATCTATGTGCAGAGCAATGTGACCGGCTTCCTGCATGTCCTCGAGGGCTGCCGCCACAACGGGGTCGAGCATCTGGTGTTCGCCTCGACCAGCTCGGTCTACGGCGCCAACACGGCCATGCCGTTCTCCGAGCACCAGAGCACCGAGCATCCGCTGACACTCTATGCGGCGACCAAGAAGGCCAACGAGCAGATGGCGCACAGCTACGCCAACCTGTTCGACCTGCCGTGCACGGGCCTGCGCTTCTTCACCGTCTACGGACCCTGGGGCCGGCCGGACATGGCCTTGTTCATGTTCACAAAGGCGATCCTCGCCGGCGAGCCGATCAAGGTCTTCAATCACGGCCGCCACAAGCGCAGCTTTACCTTCATTGATGATATCGTCGAAGGCGTAGTCCGGGTGCTCGACCAGCCGCCTACCGACAATCCGGACTGGGACGGAACCCGCCCGGACCCAGCGACCAGTGGATCAGGCCCTTATCGGATCTTCAACATCGGCGCCGAACAGCAGGTTGAGTTGCTGCGCTACATCGAGGTCCTGGAAGAGTGCCTGGGCCGCAAGGCGATCATGGAGCTGCTGCCGCTTCAGCCCGGCGACGTTCCGGACACCGCGGCCGATGTTCTCGACCTCTCGACTCTCGTCGGGTACCGCCCGCAGGTCACCGTCGAAGAGGGCGTCAGGGCGTTCGTCGACTGGTACCGCGGCTACAACGGCCATTTGTAGCTCTCGCCGCGAAACCCGTCAGCCAGCCTTGCTTGCTGCCACAGACCCGCGGGGCCGGTGCAAGAAGGCCAGCAACGGCTTTTCGATCCCAAGGTGAGCCAAATAGCCCACCAGGGTAGAGATCATAACGACAACAACAATCTCCAGCCCCGGGGGCGAATCGGGGGCCACCTTCGCCCATACGCTCGTCACGCTCGAAATGGCATGAGGATGGAACAGGTAGATGGCATAGGACGCATTGCCAAGCGCGACGCCGACCGAGCTGACGATCCCCGGCGGGCAGGTAACAAAGGCCCCGAACAGCACGATCGGCGCGCAGAACGCCGCCGCCATAAGCGTCTTCGGGAGTTCATAGAACGTCAGGTTGACCAACTGCCCAAGGAACAATAGCCCGATCAACCACAGAACCATCAGCCAGAAGGGCTCGACCTTGATCTCGAACTGGTTGCCACCCTTCAACCAAGCCAGCCCGATGAGGACGCCGGCGCCAAACTCCACATTGACCGCATAGGCGATTTTCTCCAGCAAATCCGGGCCTTCCCAGCCCATCATCAGGAACGGCGACAGGCACCAGGCTGCCAGAAGCGGCTTCGCCCACCGCGGCCCGAGCATAGTCAGCGCGAACACAGCGTAGAAGATGAACTCGTGGCGCAGCGTCCAGATGTGAACAGGCTGCAGGTCGCCTACCGGAGACACCACCATCGCCAGCAAGTAGGGCTCAAGCGGAAAAACGCCGCGACCGACGTATCTCAAGATGGCCCACGAGATGATTCCGATCCACATCAGCGGCACGATCCGAATGAACCGCTTGACGAAAAAGTCGGCTATCCCGACCTTTGGACGCCAGTCTCGATCAAGGCTGACAATTGTGATGATGAAGCCGCTGATCAGGAAAAACAGGTCAACGCCACTCACGCCTCTATCCAACAAACGACCAAGACCCGTGTCGCCGAAGTAGTTGTCTTTTTGAAACTGCCGCGGAGCTGTGTGCGACCACAACCGCAATCGCGGCCAGACCCCGCAAGTACTGAATGCCTACGATGTTCTTGGCCACTCGCGCCCCCGTGCATGTCGAGACTATCGCGTAAGGAGCCTAATCGCCAGTCTCTCTGCAGGAGACCGGCCGGAGGCTGAGCGGCATCCTGGCTGCAGATTGCCAGCGCAGCTGGATAGCCGGCAAGGCAATGCCGAAGACCAGTTGGAAGATATCTCCGCCGCTGCGTGTTCGGTCGGGCTGTCAGGCCGCCCCGATTTCCATCTCGACAACGGTCACCGCGCCTTCTTCGTCCCGTCGGGCCTGGAGGAACCTGCGGCCTTGCCCATCCAGCTCCACCGCGCTCAGCACGCCCGTCTTGTAGGCCCAGGTATCCACGCCGATGCGGCGTTCGTCCGAGAAAGGCTCGGTCCTCGGTGTGTGGCCGTGAACGATGACCTTCGCCAGCCGTTTGCCGTGCGACAGGAAGGGCTCGCGGATCCAGCGCAGATCATGCGTGGCCTGGGCGTCGAGCGGCCGGTCCGGCCGGACCCCGGCGTGAACAAAAAGAAAGTCCCCGACCTCGACCCGGTCCTCCAGCCCCCAAAGGAATTGCATGTGCGTCTTGGGGATGGCGCCTTTCAGCGCTTGGTGCGCCAGCCGCCATCCATCGAGGTCGTCCCCGTCCTGGGGCGGCGTTACGCCATAGGACAGCATGGTTTCCCGGCCGCCATAGTTGGTCCAGGCCAGCCCCGAATCAAAGTCGGAGAGGAAGCGAAGCATCGCCTCCTCATGGTTCCCGCAGAGAAAGCGCGCTTCAGGCTGGTCGGTCCGTATCTTCGCCAGGCGCTCGATGACGACCTTTGAGTCTGGTCCGCGATCGACGTAGTCGCCAAGGAAAATCAGCAAAGGCCTTTTTCGACCGGGCGCCGTCGCCCCGGTGATGGCATCAAGCAGCGTTTCCAACAGGTCGTGGCAACCGTGGATGTCCCCGATCGCGAAGACAGATCGGTCCTCCAGAGCCATGGGGCGCGTAGCAGTCAGGCCACGCATCAGTCGGCGGAGGGCACTTTTCAAGACAAGCTCACCATAGGAGTCCAAGACAGACCGTCACCCCGAAAAAGCGCTCCTACCACGAAATTGTGGCAGATTCTCCGTCAACGAACTGTCCGGTCGAACCGGACAGGGCTTCAAGCGCTTGGAAAGATTGGCGGCTGCCGAGTAAGAAGTTCCGCGCCGAAAGATCAGGGGGCGAATCATCGCGTGGCGCCAGGTGCGCTACGGCTATGGAGCAGAAGCACCCGGCCTGCCCAAGCGTATCTCTGAGCGCGTTGTCTCGCCCGCACTGCGGCGAATGCCGGCGCAGCCCGCTGTTCAGATTCATGCGTTGCGCCTACAAACAGGGTCAGGCGGCATCCGGATGGTTCGGCGTGGCGCACGCAGCGGCGGGGTCAGACCGTGATGGGGGCAAGACCGATCGGTGTCGCGCTCGTGGCCATCGGCATGCTTCTTCTGGGGGCCTGCGCCGGCGGCGGGGGCGGCGGTGGTCCAAGCACAAGCTCGCCTCCTCCGCCTCCTCCACCGCCTCCCCCTCCCCCTCCGCCTCCGCCACCGCCACCGCCACCGCCACCTCCGCCGCCGCCACTGTCGAGCTCCAGCCCGGAGTACGTCCGCAGCTGGAGTCTTGCGGCGATCAACGCCATCAATGCCTTTGAGAAGCCGGCGACAGGCGCGGGCGTCACCGTCGCGGTCGTCGACAGCGGCATCAACCTGTCCCTCGCCGAACTCAGCGGCCGGATCTCGCCGCTTTCGGCGGATATGCGGCCGGGGCGCAACAACGTTGATCGCGGCAGCGAGCACGGTACGCGCGTCGCGACCGTGCTGGCCGCCAATTTCAACGGCAGTGGCACGATGGGCGTCGCCTATGAGGCAACCGTTCTGGCTCTGCGCGCCGACAACTCCCCTGGAACCTGCCCTGCCAGCGACGGCTGCGCGTTCGGGGATCGGGAACTGACCCTGGCGATCGACTACGCCGTCGCCAACGGCGCCCGGGTCGTCAACATGTCGCTCGGCGGCGACACGCCGAACGGCGCCGAGTTCGAGGCGGCCATGGAGCGCGCGGTGGCCGCCGGGCTGGTCTTCACCTTCTCCGCCGGCAACGATACGACCACCAACCCGGAGTACCCCGCGCGCTATGCGGTCGACCCCCGCTTCGCCGGATCGGTGGTCGCGGTGGGCGCCAGCGCCCAGGACGGCGGCATGGCCAGCTTCTCGGCGCGCGCGGGCCTCGCCGCCAACGGATTCCTCGTCGCCCCTGGCGACGATATCGTCACCGGCTGTGATACGGTCAGCTGCTGGCGGGTCAGCGGCACGTCCTTCTCCTCGCCCATCGCCGCCGGATCCCTGGCCTTGCTGCTGCAGGCCTTTCCGATGCTGTCTGGTCGGGATGCGGTCGACATCCTGTTCCGCACCGCCGTCGACAAGGGCGCGCCCGGCGTCGATCCGGTCTGGGGCCACGGCCTGCTCGACCTGGGTGCGGCATTCCGGCCTGTGGGAACGCTCGGCGTACCGATGGCGACCGGTGAGACCGTCGTCCCCACGACGCCCCCGGGCAGCATAATGGGCTCGGCGTTCGGCGACGCGGTTCGACAGAGCAGCGCCCTGACGACGTTCGGGCGGGACGACTATCGGCGCATCTACGCGGTTGATATGGCCGATGCCTTTCCCGGCGCGGTCGGCGCGGTGATCGGCACGGCGGCGCCGGCGACCCGGCGCACAGCCGTGACGATGCCCGGCCCGGCGGGCGCACGGCTGTCGATCCAGGCCGAGCAGCCTGTTTTCGGGGAAGCCGAGGTGCCCGAGCGGATGCTCGATTTCACCGGCGCCCGCCAGCCGACGTCCGCGACCATGACCGCCCGGCTGGGCCGCTTGGGCCTTACAGCCTGGCGCGGCGAGGGCGGGGCCCAGGCGCCGGGAGCGGACGAGCGGGACGCCTTCCGCGCTGTCGCCGCGCCCGACCAGGTGCTGCAGGCGTCCCTTGCCCTGGGACAGGGCTGGTCCCTGCTCGCCGAACAGGGCAGCACCGAGCGCATGGACATTCGGGCCTTCCGCGAAGTCGAGGCCGGAGACTATGCGAGCGCCAGCGCCCGCTACGATGGAGGGCGCGTTTCGGCCGTGCTGACCGCCGGCTGGCTGGACGAAAGCCGCGGCCCTCTGGGCTCGGATCTGTCGCCCGGATCGGTTTTCAGCATGCCGGCCGAGACCCGCTTCACGGCCGCATCCCTGTCCGGGCAGGTCAGCAAGCGGCTACGGCTGCGCGCGGAAGGGGCGTTCGGCCGGACCCGGATCGAGGACGGCTTCTTCCGGACTGACGAAGCCCTGAGCAGCCAGTGGCGGCTGGGGGCCTATGGCGACTGCGGTCTGATCGGGCTTGCCTGCGACGGCTTCGCCCTGGAACTGGAGCAACCGCTGCGCATCGAAAGCGGCGTCTTCAGCACTGTCCTAGCCGACATCCCGGCTGACTGGCGCGAGCCGACGACCTATTCGGTGCGGCGCTTCACGGCCAGCCCCAGCGGTCGGGAGGTCGACCTGAAGCTGATCCTGAACCGCGACTTCGGCGCCTGGGGTCTGTGGCGACTTCGGACCGTGGCCGCCTTCAACGACGGGCACCGGGCCGACGCGGACATCGCCTTTGGCGGGGCGGTGGACTGGCGCCTGACCTTCTAGATCAGAGGCCCTCCGCCTCCAGCCACGCCACGATCGTCTCGGCCGCCTCGACCGGTGAGAGGGTCGTGGTGTCTACCGTCAGCTCGGCGTTCTCCGGCGCCTCATAAGGGCTGTCGATGCCGGTGAAGTTCTTCAGGTCGCCGGCGCGGGCCTTCTTGTAGAGGCCCTTCACGTCGCGCTGCTCGGCCACGGCGAGGGGGGTCTCGACGTAGACCTCGACGAACTCGCCGTCCTCCAGCATCTCGCGGGCCATGCGGCGCTCGGCGCGGAACGGGCTGATGAAGGCGGTCAGCACGATCAGCCCGGCGTCCACCATCAGCTTGCTGACCTCGGCAACCCGGCGGATGTTCTCGACCCGGTCTTCCTCGGTGAAGCCCAGGTCCTTGTTGAGACCATGGCGGACGTTGTCGCCGTCGAGCAGATAGGTGTGACGACCCAGGGCGTGCAGACGCTTCTCGACAAGGTTGGCGATGGTCGACTTGCCTGCGCCGCTGAGGCCGGTGAACCAGATCACACGGCCCTTCTGGCCCTTCTGGGCGGCGCGGGCCGCCTTGTGGATGTCGGTGGCCTGCCAGTGGATATTGTCGGCCCGGCGCAGCGCGAAGTGCAGCATCCCGGCCCCGACCGTGCGGTTGCTCAGGCGGTCGATCAGGATGAAACCGCCGAGGTCGCGATTGGTCGCATAGGCCTCGAACGGGATCGCCCGGTCCAGCGACAGGTTGCAGACGCCGATCTCGTTGAGCTCCAGCCGCTTGGCCGCGATGTGTTCCAGCGTGTTGACCTGCACCCGGTACTTGGGCTCGGTGATGGTGGCGCCAACGGTCTGCGCCCCGATCTTCATCAGGTAGGGCCGGCCCGGCAGCATCGCCTCGTCGTCCATCCAGACGATGGTGGACTCGAACTGGTTGGCGACCGGCGAGGGGTTGTCGGCGGCCACAAGGACATCGCCGCGGGAGATGTCGATCTCGTCGGTCAGGGTGATGGTCACCGACTGGCCCGCCTGGGCGCTGTCCAGGTCGCCCGGCAGCACGACGATGCGCGCCACGCGGCTCTCGCGGCCCGACGGAAGCACCTTGACCCGGTCGCCCGGCTTCACCGTGCCGGCGGCGATCTGGCCGCTGAAGCCGCGGAAGTCGAGGTTGGGGCGGTTGACCCACTGAACCGGCATGCGGAACGGCTGCGAGGGCAGGGCGTCCTCGACCTCGATCGACTCCAGCCAGCGCATGAGCGGCGGGCCGTCGTACCAGGGCGCGGCCGCGCTCGGCTCGGTGATGTTCTGACCGTCCAGCGCGCTCATCGGGATGGCGGTGAAATCGGTCAGGCCGATCAGGTTGGCGAAGTCGCGATACTCGGCGACGATCCCATCGAAGATCGCCTGATCCCAGCCGACCAGATCCATCTTGTTGACCGCCACCACAACCTTGCGGATGCCCAGCAGGTTGACGAGGTAGCTGTGCCGGCGGGTCTGGGTCAGAACGCCGCGCCGCGCGTCGATCAGCACCACGGCGGCGTCGGCGGTCGAGGCGCCGGTGACCATGTTGCGGGTGTACTGCTCATGGCCGGGCGTGTCGGCGACGATGAACTTGCGGTGGTCGGTGGCGAAGAAGCGGTAGGCGACATCGATGGTGATGCCCTGCTCGCGCTCGGCGGCCAGGCCGTCGACCAGCAGGGCGA
>Ga0247843_1008180_pt1 | contig 12340 bp, 13 predicted proteins | sample LaCruzMarch2017__FD_192420 | JGI IMG/M metagenome (GOLD analysis project Ga0247843, IMG submission 192420) | Freshwater microbial communities from meromictic Lake La Cruz, Castile-La Mancha, Spain - LaCruzMarch2017_8m | ecosystem: Environmental > Aquatic > Freshwater > Lake | place: Spain...
ACACAACGACAATAATAGGTGTCTATCCCACTTATAATACGCTGACCGCCGTCGGCAAACCGACACCACGAGTAGTGGCACCAAGTAAGTGGACGTGGTCTGGCATACTAAAGCAGGAATGATGGACAATATAACAACAGCAACAACAATATTTCTCAGTCCAGGAGCCACTCACGACCGCCGCGCCGCCACAAAACCAGTCCACTGCGCCAACGAGGTAGGTCGCTGTCGCGTCGTGGTGGCCGCTCTCAATGGCGGCCGTTCATAGATGAATGAGGGAGGAGGACGGTTCACCATCACGATTGTTGATTTTTTGTGTGTAAGTTTTTCAGCGGGAATCTCGGGGGAGGAGAGGAACACGTTTCACAAAAAGAAGAACACAATCGATAATCCCGGAAACTTCCAGTCCGCGTTCTGCGCCCTGGAGCTCATTTTCGAGGTCGCAGAACACAGAACACAAGTACAGAACACAATCGATAATCCCGGAATTGGCTGTTCTGCGTCCTGCGTTCTGCAGAACCAGTATTTTTGCAGAACGCAGGCGCAGAACACCCAAAAAGCTACTTGATAACTTTGACCCTTAGTCCGTGGTTGCGTTGGGCGGTACACTCAGAGGTCAGGTAAACAGACTCGGTCTCCAACAAAATCATGAACCGATGCAATGGAGGAGGACGACATCATGGGCCAAAAGGATACGGAGGCAGTGATGATCATCGACGGGATGATCATAATCGAGATCGTCACTACTATTCAAGCGGTCGCCATCATCCGCGATATAATAATAATAATAATAATAATAATAACAACGATGAGCATCGTGGAGGAGGACACACCGCTAATAACGATCAGCACCGAAGGGATGATGGTGGCAACAGCTACGTGAGTAGTGCGACTACGAAGAACGTACAGAAACGTCCGGCGTCGGTGTCGGGAGAAGATGGGAAGCGAATTAAATTGGAAGAGGATACTGCTCAGGATCAATCAATTAAATTGGAAGAGGATACTGCTCAGGATCAATCTATTGTCGACGAATCGCCTCCGAACATTAGTAGCAATGACGACCATGAAGTAGTCTTGCCTCTACCAGAGGAAGAGGAGGCAAATCGAATAGCATTCAAAAATTGTCTTCGCGAAATGGACAAGGACCTGCCCGTGTGTAAAATGGCGTATCAAAATCCAAGAGAGAGATGGAATGAAGAGGAACACAAGTTTGAGACTTGGATAGAGAAGGAAAGGAATGCTGCACTTGCTACGATAGCATCCATTAACAAAGACCTTGAATCTGGAATAATTACAAAACCAAATCAGTCTTTATCAAATCACTATGAATGTGACAGTGATTCATCCGATGATTATCCTCCGGGTGTGAGCCACAATAGTACTCCACAACGAGGCCTCTCTCCGATGGAGATGCGTTTTATCAACGCACTACCATACTGCCTTCCACTTAATCGTGGATTTCATGTCGATGATTCGTTTGGTAGTGAAATCTGTTACTGTCCCTGTGCAATTAATGTTGGACCGTGGAGGAGTAAGCATGAAATAAATTTCGATGATGATCAGATATGTAAGCATAAAGAGAGGTTTGGACCGAATGCACTCATGGCACATTTGTATTCAGAGAGTAATATATTGGACGAGAAAGGTCAATTAGTGACAACAAAATCTCTACGCTGTATTTATCATTATGCGGCGGCAATGTACCTTCGGCTCTTGTATACCGACTGGCACGGAGAAGGGTTTAGTCACAAGGCGCTATTTCCCTTGCAAAGTTCAGGGTGGAAGAGGGCAGATGCGGAAGAGAAACGTCAACTTCGACGAGCGGTTGAGATCGGAAATGCAGTAATCAAGAAACAACAGGCAGAATTAGAAAAGAAGGATCAGGAAATGGCCTCCTTGCGGGAAGTTGCAAAAGATCATCTTGAACGACTTGAGGAGCTGGAGAAGATGAAAGAAAAATTAGGTGTGGAGAAGAAACTTACGAAAATCAAATTGTCTGATAAACAAATTGACAAGTATAATATTATGATGACGAATTACTTTGGTGAGCATGCTGTGACTTCTTGTGTATTTGTTTTGCTATGTAATATTAATATGTCTGTTTGCCTCTTTAATGGATTTAGATACGATGAAGCGAGTCAAAGGTACAAAATCTGATGGAATAGAGATTGTGGTAACAAGTACGGCAACTGATGATCGTGGGTTTAACTTACAAAGCTTTTTTGATAATTTGTATACATCGAAAGAGAAAGGTGATTCTCGTACTGTCTTGTTTGACGATGACAATTCCAAGAATAATATTTCCAAGCTGATATTATCTGAATGGAGTATTGTGTACGACAAGCACGGACTCTCTAAGAGTAAGGATGCTCACGATAGACAATTGTTGCTTGAATGAAATTGAATTGGTTTACGTCTTTATTCTAACAACACTTTCTTCTTTTATGCATATCTCCAGCTCAAAAGGATGAAGACACAGCCATAGATAAAGGTGGACCATCACGTCAATTTTTGACGGATGTGTTCAAGCAAATTGGCAGTCTTTCCATACTTGTTGAGAGTACTTCCAGGGCACGTTTAGACACTGTTGCACTTTTTGAGGATACAAGTAGTGGTGTGATGGTGACAAAAGATGAAAAACTGGATGCGGACATTGAAGTAATTCTCAAAAAGTATGCAGTTAAACACGCAAATCGTGTGAAGGAAAAAGCAATTGAACAGGCAAAGCGTTATATTAGAGCTATAGGTCGTATCATGCTACACGCCTTAGCTAATCGACAAACTCTACCTACCAATGCACTGCCTCCTTTCTTTATCAATTGTGAGTCTGTGCCCGCACTATTTGTTGTTTAATATTTGTATTCTCAAAACTGAAGCGTTCCATGCTTATGTTTTCTGATCGTAAAGTGATGTTTCGCGGATATGACGAGGATTATGAGCATGACGACGTTTTGAATCATATTGGGATGCTCGGTTTCTCTGGGGATATTCTCAATTATGCCATTGATAGTGGGGACTGGACTAGAGAAACATTCTTTGCTAAATTCATTCCGGAGACTGTCATTAATACTCGTACGATATTACTCGGAAGTTTACAAGATGGGCTAACGGTTGGTGGCAAGGAGGCATGCCCGTCTGATGAAATTGAAAAAGGATGCGGCTTCGCAAGTGCTTTGAATATACCATTCGATGCAATTCAGCATAGATTTTTTGCCAAGCCAGATATATGTGTGGAAGATCTAATAAATGTCATTGTGCCGCAGTATATGGTAGGAGGTGAGTAGACACCTGTTTTAACTTTCATCTGCATCACCTTTACCTTTTCTGACAATATCTTGTGTCGTAGAACCCTTACGTGCGACTACAGCTGAACTAGAGGATATAAGGGAGAAGCAAAAGATTTTCTTCAATGGAAATTTCAAGCAATACTTGAGAGAATCGGCAGAGGAAATAGATGATTTCCTTGTGAAATTTGTTGAGTGTGCCACTGGGTCGAATTATATTCCATTTGACCAAACCTTCAAAATAAACCTCGAATTCGACTTTAGTATTGATCCTCTGGGCAATCCAATGTTTCATTCCTGTACTCACGACATTAGAGTTTCAGGGTATCCTTATTTTTTTGAAGACTTCAAGACCTTTAAAGACGTGAAGATGAATCAGAACATATTGATGGTATATAATCGATTTGATATGCATTGATTATTGAAAGTGTAGCTGGGGAGGTAGACTAAGTTAAGGTATAATATGTTATGATTTGGGTATTCCACTAGCATCAAGAACGAATCCATCAATCCAATTAATTGCTACATCGGATCCTGTTTTTCCTTTGTCACGTATCAGCTCCAATGGAATGAGTGCATCTATTATTCCATCTTCATCTCCTACACCCAATGCCCATTTCATTTTAGAAAGTTTGATTTCATCATCACAAGAATTAACCTTCCGTCTTTTATTGTTATCATCAACTGACCGAATTTCATGGTTGGCCAACAATCCCCCCTTGCCTTTATGCACCGATATTGTTGTTGTTGTTGTTATTATATTTGAGCCATCAACATACTTTCCTTCTCCATTACTATCAAACATGACAAAATCATCACCAAACAAATCACAATTACTAAGATTAGTTACCATGCCATCAGGAAAAGGGTTTACACCATACGGTCTATAATTCAGCCATATATTAACAAGGAAGGTCACTCTCCGTTGTCTTCTGATTAGGATTTTTCTTGCATCATTGTTGTCGGATTCATTGTAATTAATGTCGTTAATCTGTTGTTCAAACAACCCCTCTTCCATTAAATTTGATGGTGCCCCATGAAGCATTCGTCCATCGAAGCTTAGGTGTTTTCCTCGTCTTGGCCATGATACATATCCCTCCACTGTCGTCGATGACACTTTGCCATCATCATCGTTGACGTTGTTGTCATCAGCTTCATCCCTCACGTAGCACCGGCCAGTCATGGGATCTACCCTCTTGGACAGAACAAAAGTGGGTCCACCCAAAGCGGTAAGGTATGTCACTGTTGATATATGTGGATGAATGTGCATTGACCCGTTGGACATTTTACACAATTCCTCATCTTTATCCCAGTGGAATGACATGCCATCCTTGTCATAGCTGTCACCATTGCCATTCTTGTCGTCATCGCTCTTTGTTGTTGAAAGCAGCATGGAATATCTCCCGGTGACAGGTGGTGATGGACGTATTTGTACCCACCACTCGGCTCCACTTGTTGTTGCATCATACTCGTAGCTCCCATTTGATGGCACGTGATGATGAAATATTTCCAATGCCAATTTCTCAAGGTAGCATCGTGGTGATTGTGATTGAGTAGCGGGGACCCAGAATGTGCGTGGCATCATCCCACAATCGGCAATTTCACAATCAAAAAGTAGTGCATCGTATGCTGTATTATTATTTACAGATGAATCAGCTGCATTGTCATTATACGAAGGGATAAGGATGGATGATAGATTTGTCATCGTAGTCTTGCTAGAATAATCCAACGAGGTATGTTCTGACTTCTTATCCACCCTTCCTCGCTTCGCACCAATTGTCGTTACCCCGTCGACCGCAAGGACAGACGACAAAAGATCGGTATTGAATGTCGTGCGCCCATCAATGTCAAGGTGAAGGTTGATCTCGTTGGTCGCCGTTGCTGACGTCTCACCATCCTTTACGACAACATCTATCATCTTATTTCATTTTGCTCGTCGCGTCGCGGGCCTTTATCCGTACGATATAGTTTTATATGAGTGGGTGAATGTCGAGGACGTTCACGTGACATGTGATCTAATCTGCTGTAGATACATAGAAATAATTCTTACCAAATTCCCCTTGATGCCGATGCCACGCGATGATCCAGCGGCAGCGGCCACGACGGCAGCGACGTCCTTCATGACTTGGAATGCGGTTGTGAGCCTCGTCTTGCCTAGTTGGTGAGCAGAGCCGCGGCGGCACGAGATAGTATCTAGAGGGAGAGAAGAGGATGGTGAGAGAAAATATGAGAGCAAACGCGCCATTTATTTGAAGCGATTCGGGAACGCTCGGGAGAGACGGCGGAACAGAGAACAGAGGCACTCGTAGGACTAGCGAGCCCTCATGATGCAGCGCTCTTAGGTAGTGCTGATCATTGTTATATTTGCGTGTACCCAACAAACAAGTGATTATCCTCGTCATTGTTGTCAATCGCTGGATCTTCTACATACTCTAACTAAAAAATGACAAGCACTAACAACGAAGAAACGGTGTGCTACTTGTGCCTTGATGGGGGAGTCGATGACGAAGATGGTCTGCCATTGCAACGCGATTGTGCGTGTCGCGGATCAGATGCAGGATTTGTCCACCTCTCGTGCCTCACGAAATATGCAGAAACCAAATGTCAGCAGACTTGTGATGTGGACGAATTCAGGGATCCGTGGCTAAATTGCCCGCACTGTCACCAATACTACCAGAATGAGCTTGCTATTGATATTGCGAACAAGTTTCAGTCGTTCGTTCGAGAGAAGTATCCCAAAAATACACAAAGTCAGGTGGAGTCTCTTGAATCTTGAAGTGAAGCTGCATGCACTAAATTCAATGCTCTACAGGTTGCAGCCTGTGCAAAAGACAGAAGCTGGAATTACTGCAAATGTCCTGCTATCCTTGATTGATCGGATGAAAGGACACGTATTACCGCTACCCTTGCCGCTACAGATACGTTACTCCGAATTTGAGGCAAACACACACGCCATCCATGGTCAGATAGCTCTTTATGAAGGAACGGAAGAAAGTGCAAGAAGGGCAGTGATTCACTTTCAGAGAAGTCTGGTGAAGTTCGAATCTATCAGCTGTGTTGAGGGTGTTGCGGCTGCAAAGAGTAACATAGCGTGTGCAAAGTCAACGAACAAAGGTCAAAGGAACAATGAGGAGTTGCTCAGGGCGTTACAAGAAGATTATGAATTTAGTATCTCCAAGTATGGCGAAAATACTGAACATACAATTCAACGGGCTGCAATGTATGCTGTTCAACTCCAGAACTGTAACTGTGGGGATGAGGGAATAGAACTATTGACGAAGTTGCTGGCCACAAGCAAGCGTGTCCTTGGTCCTGATCACATTACCACTAAGGGAATTGAAGCAAAGCTCGTATGAGTTGTTCAGAGCATGTAATTGACTTCTTTGAATTCTTTTGAATGGTTTGTATATCCTTGCAAACAGTGTCAATTAAGGGGGACAGCTCTATCAAATATATATCCACACACACTTGACATTGTCCAACTTCTATAGGGTTGAAAGTTCTCTCTTCGGGGGGGGGGGAAGAAAGTACTATTATTTACAGTAGAAATGTAGACGATAATTTAAAATGCAGTTTATTTGTTATAGAAGTACAAGTGAACAATTCACAATATTTCGAATGTAATATCTCGTTGCATTGTTTCGGTCTCGGAATAAATATTGCAATCGTTTAAACCCCATGCATGCAGCTCGTCCCTCCCCTCTCCCCCCAACCCCTGCTACTCATATAAAATATTAATTGTTACCCAAGAAAATCTTGTACACCTTCTCCTCCACGGATACCACCCCTTTCATGATCTTCATAAAATCCCCGTTGCCAATACAGTTATCGAAACAGTCCCATCAGTAATCTCATCATCAACTAACGCACCAAAGATCACATTTGCATCCTCATGTACATTATTACCTTGGCTGCACGATCCACTTCCTGTAATTTTAAACTTTCACCACCAATAATATTAATACTACGCCAGTGACCTCATCGATAGGTGCATAAGTAGTGGACTTGATATTGCCGCGCTGCATCTTCGGCAGAAGTTTTACCAATTCCAGTACCAATCCCCATTAATGCCGGACTTCTGAAATTAGTAAATTCACAACAGGGGAACGCGCTTCTTCCAATGCTCTCACTCCATCAGATACATGTACTTGTGTCAACGCTTTGCAAAAGAAGAACGAGCGAACACCAATTTCACGTAGATCATGGTGAAGCTCAACCTCCGTCAAAGCTGCACAATAGTGGAATGCTTCGATTGGTATAGCCAACACGGTTGGATTGACCTGGACACGAATAACATCTTTTGGAACGATAGCTCCTTCTCCCACTCCTGTGTAGACAAATTCATCGACGGCATCGTCAGCCATACTTGCGGACGGAGGTGCCCCTCCACTTTGTCGTCAACACATATCTCAGCAGGAGCTCATATCAACCTCGCAATCGTCCTCCATATTGTCGTCAATAAGATTTGTAGATATCCAACTATGAAATGGAATACCATTATATCAATTTAGTAACACAATTACAATTGCCTCCAACGCGATAAAAATGTGTGAACGGTCCATGCGGGGACTGAAAGCACTCTCCTCAACCATCGATGGTGAACATCGTTACCATCTTCATCATCATAACTGCTGTCATAATTGGGAGGCAGCAGATACGGTAACACATTTTCAATGACATGATCAGCACCACAACTGACGCGACACTGAAGTCTAAATTCTGATGGATCCATCTTCATTTTCTTGTTGCATCCGCCCATTGCCATATCACGGTCCACGCTAGAAATCCTTGCTTTCCACAGCACAAGTTCCAGCAATGAGGTCATTTCCTTTAGATTTCGATACTCAGATTCATAGTACTCAAGTTTTGCGAGAGTCTCCGTACGCCAAACATGTCTATTGAATTTGTATTCGGCGCCTGTCCAATCATCTGCCATGGCATCTTGAAAATGCTTTACACCAATTGCATTTATACGCGTTGCAATGCTGGATCTTGTGAGAAAGCAGAATGTTACAGAAGACGCCTGAGGTTCATCACACACTTTATGTAAAGCCAACTCCCCAAGAATCTGGTCCCAATTAATATTATATCCTGGAGTCAAAGTTTGCTGTACGTCGAGCAAATTCTGAATCCCAGTTCTTGGTGCATCTCTTCGCCCTAATGTTAGTAGCATGTCATTCCAATCGAATTCATGATCCGGGTAGTGAGATTGATAGCTATTGACAAGGAACTGAATAATCTCACTTGGTGCATCTCCCCATAAAGCATACAGAAGTGGTGTAGCCCCCCACGCATCTTCAACAATCAAGTTGGCAGGATACTTGTCCACAATGAGTTGATACAGCTCAAGACACTGGATAGTCGAACAAGCTAAAATATGAAGTGGAGTCATCCCTAAACGATCCTGCTGAAGGCCACTTGGATCTAACTCACCATTCTCGCCAATTATAATCGTATTTAGGATTTCCTCCGCAGTCATTTGATCGTAGTAAGATTTGTAGTACATCTTGCTGTGAACTGGAAGCTCAGCAAATCGGATCTTAAGGGCACTAACAATTGCTTCGACAGTGCCAAAAATGAGTAAAAGGTCCACACAGCCATCAAAAGCACTTTGTGCAACCACGGTGTTGGATGCGAGGGCAACATTCCGCAATGAATAGCAATGTAAGAACGCATTGACTTCAACTCGAATGATAATTTCTGGCATCTCCAGGGAAAACAAGCGCGGACATTTGCCGAGCATACTGTAAGGGAATGTGGTAACAAGTGGCGGACTTCTGAATTTAGTGAAGTTGCAACGGTAAAATGCCTGATATCCGATTCTCTCTACTCCATCAGATAGGTGTACTTCCCTCAAGGCTGTACACCTGGAGAATGCATCATTACAAATTTCACGGAGATTGTTGTGAAGCTCTATTGTTTCCAATTTACATCGTAGAAAGAATGCATGCTCGGGAATCACCAGAATCGATGGATCAATTCTAACACAAACAACATCTTTTGGAACGACAGCTCTTTCTCCCACTCCTGTGTAGACAAAGACGACGGTGGCATTGTCGTCAGCCATGACGTCAGCTATCTGATGATGCAGCAGAGCAGACACCAATACATCGACGGCATAGTCCATAGCTTGTGGACGGAGGTGAGCCATGATCCTGCAGCCTCCTTCTTCTCCACGGACAGACCTTCCCTGCCCATTTTCATTTGACATTTGACCTCTTTCACAGATGAAGATGTCCAAGCCATCGGGAGGCCCGCCGTCCACGAACCCAGCTTACATTGCAAGGGAGGAAGACTTCACGAAACTTCCTACCGAGCTGGCTCATATTGATTGGACTAAACCGATCTCATGGGGTAAATATCATCCATATCCATGTTCGTCTTCTTCATCGTCGATTGTAGCCGCGTCCGCTGGTGCTGATGCGGTTGATGCTGGATGTGTGCCCGCCTCTTGCTTCATGGAAGCGGTGGACAACGGCAAGGAACAGCAATCTCTTCCACCTCTGCCACTAATACCCGAAAACACCCCTCCAACATTTAAAGCACCATTTCCCGCACTTGATTTTCATATCCATGCCACATCCGGTCGAGCACGATACGGAACACTCCACCTAAAGCATGGTCCGGTATCTACACCTGTATTCATGCCAGTGGGTACCAAAGGCACAATAAAGGGCCTAACACCCATGGATATTACGAATAATAATGCACTTGACAATCAAATTGTACTATCTAATACCTACCATTTGGCACTCCAACCGGGTACCGAACTAATACGTGATATTGGTAATGGTTTGCATAACTTTATGAAATGGAATCGGAATATATTAACGGATAGTGGTGGTTTTCAGATGGTATCATTATTAAAATTGGCAGAAATTACTGAAGAGGGTGTCACATTTGACAATCCGTTTGAGAAAACAACAACAAACGATGACGCTGAAGATTGGACCAATGATGAAGTTTATGCCAATGATGAGGTAGATGATGACGTAAACAGAAATGAAAAGAGGCCATGTTCATCTACATTATCGTCACAGCCAACCAAGTCTCAACGTATGCTCCTACGTCCCGAGGATAGCATTTATCATCAAAATAATATTGGTTCTGACATTATGATGGCATTAGATGATGTAGTATCCTCCGTAACAGATGACGATACACGTTTTCGTATAGCAACCTATAGGACATTACGGTGGCTTGATCGATGTTTTGATGCACATCAACGCCCTACTGAACAAAACCTATTCCCAATAGTACAAGGTGGACTTGATGTAAGTTCGGGTGGGTTACGTGATATTTGCCTTGCCGGATTCCAATTACGTGATCATATGGCACCAGGATATGCCATTGGTGGACTGGCCGGGGGTGAATCCAAGACTGACTTTTGGCAAGTCGTTGATCATTGTTGTAAGGCATTGCCAGATACCAAACCACGATATTTAATGGGCGTGGGGTATCCATTAGACTTAGTCGTTTGTACGGCACTTGGTGTGGATATGTATGACTGTGTATATCCCACACGTACGGCACGATTTGGTGTGGCATTGGTAGATGGTGAGGCACCGGGTACACTCCGATTGAAGGGGCATGATTGTGCCGAGGATTATAGAGTAATTATGGAGGGATGTGAATGCATGGCCTGTGGTGGGGGATATACAAGAGCGAGACTTCATGGAATGTTGAAGAATGATAATCCATTGGCCGGTTCGTTGATGTCACATCACAATCTTGCATACATGATGTCGTTGAATAGAAGAATGAGAGCCGCCATTAAGAAGGATGCATACGGTGACTTTGCAAAGTCATTCGTCCGTGATCAGTATCGTGGGACAGAAAATGGAGGTCAAGATATTCCGACTTGGGTGAAGGATGCTCTTCAAGCTGGAGGTATAAATTTGGATACATGACAGACTTTAAAGTTGGGGTATGTTTGCGCATGTAATGTTCTTTTGTAGTCTAAAGAGTAAGTTGAAACTACTACACTATGAACATAATATAGATTACTGTCCCAACAGCCCAGAGTGACAAACTCAATTTTACAAGTTGATACAACATTGCCAACACTCCTATCATTATACAGACAATGAAGACCGATTTACTAGAATAGATACCATTGACCCATTTGAGCAACAATTCAACTCGCTTAGCACGTTGGAGAGTTGATTCAAACATCTTAGTGGTTTTGTGATGATGACCGAGTACTTGCTTGCTTGTGGCTAGTAGTTTGGTCAAAAGCTCCCTAGCCTCATCCCCGCGGAATGCATTTACCAATTCAATAGCATACAATCCGCCAGCACGAATGGTGTAGTCGTTCTTTTCACCATGTTCAGCGACCCGCATTTCGTACAATTTTTGCGATGTCTTCAATCTATCCTCTTCACTATTGCCACTGCCACACTTTGATTTTGTTTGAGCTATATTGTACCTTGCGTCGGCGGCATTCTCCACATCGCCAATTGCTTCATACATTTTCAGTTGCTTCTCGAAGTGAGTCAATGCCCTCTTTGCACTCTCTACTGTTCCCTCATCAATAGCAATCTGACCTTGGAGGCGGTAAGCGTTTGCTTCAAATTGGTAATAACGGGTTTGTAATGGCGGTTCATCATTTTTCATCCGTTCAATCAATGATAACAGTACATTTGCAGTAACTCCGGCCTCCCTCTTTTGCACAGGCTGCAATGCGCTGAGCATTGATTGGAGTGCAAACAGCTTTTGATAAAGAGCCTCCACCTGCATTTGTGCATCGTCTGGATATTTCCTTCGGACAAACGAAACAAACTTACTTGCGATATCAATTCTGAGATCGTTCTGGTATTTTTGAAGGCACTGAGGACAAATAATCCACGGCTCAATCAATTCAATCATATCACGAGATTGCTCACTTTTAGCTGCTGCATAGTTAGTGAGGCAGGAGAGGTGGAAAAAACCGGCATCAGTGCCTCGACACGAGCAGTCGCGTCGCAATGGATGACCAGCTTCATCGACGTCCCCATCAAGGCACAAGTAGCACACCGTTTCTTCGTTATTAGTGCTTGTCATTTTTTAGTTAGAGT
>Ga0247843_1008186_pt1 | contig 12335 bp, 9 predicted proteins | sample LaCruzMarch2017__FD_192420 | JGI IMG/M metagenome (GOLD analysis project Ga0247843, IMG submission 192420) | Freshwater microbial communities from meromictic Lake La Cruz, Castile-La Mancha, Spain - LaCruzMarch2017_8m | ecosystem: Environmental > Aquatic > Freshwater > Lake | place: Spain...
GTCGGTGAACGCCCCGGCTACAATTCTCAACCCTGGCACTGCAAATCCGATACTTACCGGCCCGGCGGGCAATTACACGGTTACCGTAATAGTGACCAATGTCATTTGCTCCGACACTTTGTCGTTCCCCGTTGAGATATTAGACAGCATGGATCTTGACGGGTTAATTTTTGCAGACCTCTGCAATGGCCTCGAAGTGCAATTTTCCAACCCGAGCAACATAGCAGGCACCTGGGACTTTGGCGACGGAAGCCCGACCAGCAACGACGTAAACCCCCTTCACATTTATGCCTCGGCTGGGCAATATCCGGTGGTCTTTTCGCCTATTGGCCTGGCCTGCGTCGCACCCTGGGACTCGACGATCACCGTGTTTGAATTCCCATTAGAGGCGGAAATCGCCGCCAACTACCTGAACTGTGGTGCTCAGGCGGAAATCCAGTTCAACGGCTCCAGCAACTACCCTGAGGCTGATATCGCTTCTTGGGCCTGGACTTTCTCCAGCGGAACACCTGCCAGTGCAGCAATTCAAAACCCGGTCGTTACATTCGTACAAGAGGGTAATATAATTGCGACCCTCGTGATGCAAGACATCAACGGGTGCCTTGACACAACCACAATGCCTGTGGAAGTTCAATTAATAAACGACTCCATCCCGAATGCCGCCCCAATTTGCCCTGGCGACTCTGTTCAATTGAACCCGAACGGAATAGACCTCGACGCAACCTACCTCTGGACCTCCGTTCCCGCTGACCCAACTCTAGTCGCGAACGACCCAACCCCAGTGGTCTACCCAACGGTGCCAACAACTTATACCGTAGCAATCACTCAAGGGCTTTGCTCCGTGACTTATACCGTGCTGGTGGACTTCAAGCCCGGTGGTGTGGTAACCTTGCCAGATGATTTTGTCGTTTGTAAAAGCGATTCAATCTTCATAACGGCACAGAGCAACGGCGCAAATGGGTACGAATGGTCCACCTCTTCCAGTTTCGTGCCTGTATTTGCCACGACTCAGACCGTTAAAGTACTCGCGCCCGGAGTATTCTATGTTCGCACAACTGATTCTGATTGCACTGCAATGGATTCTGTTCGGGTCGGAATTGGAACATTTGCGGTGCAAATCACTCCAATAGTTGACATCATCTGCGAAGGTGACCTGGGTAGTGCAACAGCCGTGGCTTCCAGCGGTGTGCCACCATACACCTATACCTGGTACAACAGCAGCGGTGATTCGATCGCTAACTCCGCCAGTATTTCTGTCCTGCTTCCTGGGACATATACCGTTTCAGTGGCCGATTCTCTGGGCTGTACCACGCAGGCCGAGGCCGTCATTCGCCTGCTCTCCGCGCCCATTGCCCGGATAGATAGCATTCAGGTTCTTGTATGCGGCGATAGTCTCAGCACCATCCAGTTCATCAGCCTATCCACTGACACCCTCCATACCATTGACTCGATTTTCTGGACCGTAATCGGTCCGGGGGTCAACTTCGTGATTGCTCAGCAAGACACAATTGCCCTACAACTTCCTGTGGGTGAGATCATTACCGTGCAACTGGTTGCTATTTCTGATCTCGGCTGTATAGATACCACGACCTTAACATTTAAGGTACCCGGCATACCCGACATAACGATCAACCTCGACTCCACTACGTTGAATTGTACCGGTGAACCGCTCAAAATTTGCATCCTTGGCGGAAATGCAGGGTATACCTACACTTGGAACCCGACCGTCACACCAAGCGCCGACTCGCTCTGCGTCCTGGTCAGCCCTACCCTACCCACTACTTATGTGCTGACCACCACAGACGGAGGTTTTTGCAGCACCACGGATAGCATCACGATGGCACCCTTTGACGGTACATTTGAATTGGTGGTTTCCGACAGCCTGATTGAAACCTGTAGCGACTCCGTTGCGCTTTTTGCAAGCACGAGTATCGCGAGCACCATTGTTTGGTATCAAGGGAACACCCCACTGGTTGGAAATCCAGTTACGGTCCCTGCTACTTCAGTGACGACGATTTATACCGTCCAGGCTGTGACAGCAGACAGTTGCGTGCAGACGGATCAAGTATCGGTAACTGGATATGGGGTTGAAGTTAGTCTTGACCCTGACGCAGCAACCAGTTTTTGCGAAGGGGATTCACTGCCATTGTCCGTCCTTGTTACCCCACTTTCCAGTACTTTGGGTTATCAGTGGTCGGTCAATCCGCCAGCAGTGCTCACGAACCTAAGCGCTGCAAACCCAATACTCTCTGGTCCGGCAGGCGTTTACACGGTAAGTGTGACGGTAACGAATAGTGCTGCTGCCCTTATCTGTGCCGACTCCCTCTCTTTCCCTATGGAAATATTGCCTGGTGTGGACCTCAATCCCCATATCTCTGCTGATCTCTGCAATGGCCTTACCGTAAGTTTCAACAGCGACACCATTTCGGGTACCTGGAGTTTTGGCGATGGAAATACCAGCAATGCCAACAATCCAACCCATACCTATGTCGGTGCTGGTCAATATCAGGTAATATTTACGCCTAGCAACATAGCCTGTGCCTTCCCTTGGGACTCGTTGATCACCTTAAAGGCAGAGATACTGTCTGCATCTATTGACTACTCGTATGTGAATTGTACTTCAGAGGCAAGTATTCAATTCAATGGCAGCACCAGCTACCCTGGTGTATTTGGCTGGAACTGGATCTTTTCTCAGGGTACGCCGGCTACTTCCACGGAGCAGAATCCGATCATCAGTTACACCAATGAGGGAGTTTACCTCGCAACGCTGATAGTAACAGATAGCCTCACCCGCTGTACAGCAACCGCTACCGACTCGATCCATGTGAGGATCATAACTGATATACTGGATGATTCTTTACAAATTTGTTTGGGCGACACGCTCCAACTGAATCCCGTAGGAATTGATCCCGATGCGAAATATACCTGGACTTCGGTGCCACTCGACCCGAGCTTGACCGATCCAACTAACCCCAATCCAAAGGTTTCCCCGGCCGTGCCCACCATTTACACCGTGGGAATAAGCCAGGGAGACTGTATCGTATCCTATTCGGTGGTGGTCACGATCAAGCCGGAGAGCGATGTGCAGATAATGGCAGACCCCGCTTCTACCATTTGTAGTGCTGAATTGTGGACACTTATTGCTCAAAGCAGCAATGCCACTAAATTTGAATGGTCGAGTTCGATCACGTTTGTGCCCATTTTTGACACGACTCAAACGGTGCAAGTAATGCCCAACGGCACCTACTTTGTGCGAACCGCCGGTGATGTGTGTTCTGTGATTGATTCCATTGTGATTGACCTTAAGATTCCTGAAATTCAAGTCCTGCCCTCAGATTACAACATTTGTTTGGGAGAAGAAGCAGCCTTGATGTTTACGAACCTGATTCCCGACCAAACTTTGAGCTGTGACTGGGGGCCCAACTTGCCGATGGATTGCAACCTGATTGTTTCGCCCAGCGAAACAACAACCTATGTAGTTACGGTGACCAATCAATATGGCTGTACAGACACCTTAAGTTTTACTGTAAATGTTACCAGCGTCACGGTGGATGCAGTAGCCAACCCGAATGTGGTTACGTTGCAAGACCCGACCACCGTTCTGACAGCAACTCCCGGCGGAAATGGTACCATCATCAGTTATGAGTGGACACCAGAGGGCACTCTGAGCAGCCCCAATACGGCTGAAACAGAGGCCTCGCCCACCGAGACGACCATTTATACTGTTACAGTGACTACAGAGGATGGCTGCGTTGCGATTGACACGGTAACGGTCTTCTTCCGCTACAACGACTGTATTTCGCCCTTTGTCTTTATTCCAAAGGCATTTACGCCCAACAACGACCGGAAGAACGATTATTTCATCCCACAGGCCGAAGGCATGACCGCTTTGAAATTCATTGTATGGAACCGCTGGGGTGAGATCGTGTACGAGACCAATGACCCCGCTGCCCAAGGCTGGGACGGGTCGTTCAAAGGCAAGGAAGCTACTCCGGACTCGTTTGCCTGGTATGTGTGGCTGACTTGTGGCAATGGCGAAATTTTTGAGGCAAAAGGAAATGTGACCTTGTTGAAGTAGATGACATATTGAAAACCAAATCCAGATTCGTTGCGTATATGTGTTTGCCTACGCAACATGAAAAAAGCAACGATCTGGCTTCTTATGATCCTCTACCTCGCCGCAACTTGCGCGAGTTTGTTGCCTATGGTCGGCGATGCGCTGGCTCACGTTTTCTGGCATGAGGCGCATATCAAGCATGTACACCACGGCAAAAAAGATAAAGCGCACGTATCTGCTGAAATTGCACAGTTGCTAAATGTTGATCAAAACCAGCCAACGACTTTTTCCGAGTCGTCTGGCGGTAAATTCAATTTATCATCGCATAATTTGCCAAGTGCAGCGCTTGAAATCTGCGAATTGGCCTCCCTATCCCTCGTTGCTTTTCCGAGCGAACTGCTCATGCTGACTAAGGGCATGAAATCTTCTGTTTTCCTGCCGCCCAAACGGTCCTGATCCCCCTCTTTTCCTGTATTAAAAGTCTTTATCCCAAAGAATGGCATATAGGCTTCACACCGTTTGCTCAACTTTCGAGCTCGGGTATATCCGCATGGCCGGTTGAACCCGGGTAATAAAATATTTTAAAATGAAAAATCTCGCTCTTTCAAAAATAACCCTCACAGGATTTCTGCTGCTACAAGCCCTCTGGCTTTATGCACACAATATCACAGGCCGCATCACCGACGCATCCACGGGAGAAGTCATCCCTGGGGCGACCCTATTTATTCCTTCCTTAAATATTGGCACCACCAGTGACGAGCTGGGCGCGTTCAAATTCAAAAACCTGGACGGCGAATCTTATGAATTGTCTGTGTCTTTTGTCGGTTTTGTAACCCAAAACGTAACGGCGACCACGAGCGCCTCGCTGGACATTCGTTTGAAGCCCGCAACTTTAAATTTGAATGAAATCGTCGTGAACAGCCAGCGCGATCTCTCCAAAACAATGACCATCCTCAACTCCATTGACCTTGAATTGCGCCCAACCCGCTCTTCGCAGGATGTGTTGCGCATGGTGCCGGGCCTTTTTACCGCCCAACATGCCGGGGGCGGCAAGGCCGAGCAGATTTACCTGCGCGGTTTTGATATTGATCACGGCACCGACATTCAGGTAACGGTGGATGGAATGCCCGTGAACATGGTGAGCCACGCACACGGCCAGGGTTACGCCGATCTGCACTTCCTGATCCCGGAACTCATTGATAACGTGGATTTTAACAAAGGCCCCTACTATGCTCAACAGGGCGACTTTAACACCGCTGGCTACGCCAATTTTAATACCCGCAATGCCCTCAGCCGCAGTTCGCTCAAATTCGAGGCCGGTCGTTTCGACACTTACCGCGCCGTGGGGCTGATTGACTTGCTGAAAGGCAATACAGACCATCGTCACAATGCCTATTTCGCTTCTGATCTTACCTTTACCAACGGCCCGTTTGACAGTCCACAGAACTTTAATAGAATCAATCTGATGGGCAAATACCACGGCCTGATCGGGACGGATAAGGTGCTTACGGTTTCGCTGTCCACTTTTACCAGTCGCTGGGAAGCCTCTGGACAGATTCCTGACCGGGCAGTAAGAAGTGGTATCATTGGCCGCTTTGGTTCTATTGATGATAAGGAAGGGGGTAATACCAGCCGCACCAATGCCAATGTTCAATTGTTGAAAAACCTGGAAAACGGCGATTTGCTGCGCAATCAATTTTACTACGTCAAAAACCAATTCCAACTTTTCTCCAATTTCACTTTTTTCCTGGAAGATCCGGTCAAAGGCGACGAAATTCGTCAGGTGGAAAACCGCGACATTTTTGGGTACAAGGTTTCTTACGCAGCAGAACGCGAAATTGGCTCCATGTCCCTGCGCTCGGAAGCTGGCTTGGATCTTCGTTACGACAAAACCAAAGGCACCGAACTGGCCCACACCGCCAGACGAAACCGATTGATCAACCGCCTGGCACTGGGTGACATTGACCAATTGAACGCCTCGGTTTTTGTAGACGAAATATTGAAAGTAAACGAACGATTCAGCGTAAACGCCGGACTGCGTTTTGACCAGTTCGGTTTTGGCTACGTCAACCTGCTGGATAGTCTGTATGACCATAAGGTGGTGTACGCCAACACCGCCAGCCCTAAACTGAATTTTTACTACCATGCCAGTCCGAGCGTGCAGATTTACCTCAAATCAGGCATCGGGTTTCACTCTAACGACACCCGCGTGGTCGTGCCGCAGAATGGGGTTCAAATTTTACCCAAAGCTTACGGCGTTGACCTCGGCGCCTTTGTCAAACCCTTTCCAAAATTGCTGCTGAACCTTGCTGGCTGGTTTCTTGATTTAGAGCAGGAATTCGTCTATGTCGGCGATGCAGCGGTGGTGGAACCTTCCGGCAAGACCCGCCGCTACGGGTTCGATTTCTCTGGCCGCTATCAGGCTACCGACTGGCTTTTTCTGGATGTAGATTTGAATTACACCGTGCCGCGCAGCCGCGAAAGTGCTGAAGGCGAGGATTTTATCCCCTTGGCGCCCACGTTTACCAGCATCGGCGGTCTGACCACTAAATTCGGCAAAGGACTGAATGCCAGCCTTCGCTACCGGCATATTTCTGACCGCCCTGCCAACCAAAACAACAGCGTGACCGCGCTCGGCTACACCTTGTTGGACGGCGGCATCACCTACACGGCGCGGAAATATGAATTGGGGCTGTCGTTTGAAAACATCCTGAATGTGGATTGGAACGAGGCGCAATTTGATACGGAAAGCCGACTTTTTGATGAAATGGAACCGGTATCTGAGCTGCACTACACGCCAGGGACTCCGTTTTTTGTGAAAGGTAGCGCGACGTTCTTTTTTTAACCCGGTTTTATTGACCTTTATACCATGAAACCATCCGAACTTATCCTCAACAAAGACGGCAGCATTTATCACCTTCATTTGCAGCCAGAACAAGTGGCTCCCCTCATTATCACCGTGGGCGACCCAGATCGCGTGGCTCGGGTGAGCCGCTACTTTGATCGGGTGGAATGTCGGGTGCGCAAACGCGAATTTGTGACCCACACGGGTTGGCTGGGCAAAACACGACTTTCCGTGATCAGCACCGGCATTGGGCCTGACAATGTGGATATTGTATTGAATGAATTGGATGCGTTGTTCAATATTGACCTGGGCACGCGGCAAATTAAATCCAGTCTTACCCAACTGACATTTATTCGTTTGGGCACGGCAGGGTGTTTGCAGCCTGAGGTCCCCGTTGATTCGTTCGTCGCATCCTCCGGGGCCATTGGGATGGACGGGCTCCTGCAGTTTTATGAGGCGCCTGAACAACAGCAGCATCCGTTATTGGACGCGCTCCGCAGCCATTGCAAGGGAGCCTGGGATTTCCCGCTTGCGCCCTATTATTCCGAGGGTGATCCAGGATTGCTTCAACATTTTACCCAAAATTTTCATCCGGGAATTACCGCTACCAACCCCGGGTTTTACGGGCCGCAAGGTCGGAGGCTCCGTGCCCCTGTGCGTCAACCGGGCTATTTAGATTTGTTGCAAAGCTTTCAATATCAAGAAAAAAGGATCGTAAACCTGGAAATGGAAACGGCGGCGATTTATGGTTTGTCTCAATTGTTGGGACATCGGGCGGTGTCGTTGAGCGCTATTTTGGCGAATCGGGCAGAAGGTACGTTTAGCAGTAACCCAGCCCGAACCGTCCGTCGTCTCGTGGAAACCGCCCTTGAAAAAATTTCATTTGGATTTTGAGAACTTGACAATATCTTGCGGGGCGATTTACAGTACCCCGGAACGCTGTTCCGGGACAACCTTTACCCTCATTCTCCCGGAACAGCGTTCCGGGGTACAAACTCAGCCACAATTATGAAAACCTTCCGCAACACCCTAAGTTCCCTGATGTTTGGCTTTTTGCTTTTCAGTGCTGCCAGTACCACGCAGTCCTGCAACAAATTCGACCAACTCGGCCTCGACAACGCCACCAACTTAGCCACTTCCCTGACTGACCTGATGGGCAAAGCCGCCACCAGCAAGTACTCGGCCAACAGCGATGCCATCAAAAAAGTGAGCGACGCACTAACAAGCGCCGTAAAACACGCCGAATCCCGTAAAAAGAACAAGGAAATTGCAAGCTCCTGGGCGACCCTGCAAAGTGAGCTCGTAACCCCATTCCTTGCCCGTTGGAAAGAGAAAGAGATACTCAACAAAGACGTGGTTAGTGAAGCCACTGCACAAGTCACCAAAAGCCTCGAAGCCATCAAAAAAGCGGAAATGGCCCGGAAGTAATGGTTATTTGGTTATTGGTTAATTGGTGATTGGAGGATTGGTTAATTGGTGGATTGGTTAATTGGGACCAGTATACCAATCCGGGAATCACCAATCTACCAATCACCAATCTACCAATCACCAAATAACCATTACCATTCCACCAATCACCAGTCTACCAATCACCAATCTACCAATCACTAATAAACCATTCACCATTCCATCCATGCCAGACAAACAAACTAACATCGAAAAAGGCCTCGACCATCTTGACGATCAAATCGTTGGATTGGTAGGCAAACACGTCAAGCGCAACAAAGAGCGCTACGAAAATGTGGCCAAAGCGCTGCAAACCGAACTCAAAAAGGACACCAAACGCTACGCCAAACTCCTGGCCGACGAAATGATTGAGCCCGGCGATTTCGAGATGCTGGTGAGAGGCCGCTGGGCACAACTTAAAATAGAACTTTTAGCGGAAGTTTCTATCTCCAAAAGCAAGTTTGAAGGGATTGCCAGAGATGTGCTGGTGCTTACACTGGATACGGTGCTGGATGCGGTTTGAGGGGGGGGCATTTTCTATAAAAAAGCCCTTGCATCAACGATGATGCAAGGGCTTTTTTTGTATCTTTTGTCGCAATCCTATACAATGCAGCTTATCAAGCCATGAGGGCCATCAGGCAGCAGCGTACTCTGTATATTTCCGGTGATACTCTGGGAAATAGGCTAGCACGATATCATGCTTCGCAACACCCTTTTCTTCAAGCAGGGCTGCCAGTCCGTCCTCTGTGTTGTCCACTTGGATCCAGATTTTTCCCTCAATTATATCGGCTTGAAATATGACATAGAAGATACGGGTATTCTGTTCCCATCCAACTGCCGCAAGCTGATAACGGTCGTGCTTTTCATCGGCAACTGTGTGGTATTCAACCGTCGAGGTGTGCCCCCCCTTTAGATATTCGGAATATGCCTCGAATACGGTCAAAATGGCATTCTTGAAAACTATGTGCTTATCCATTTTTCAATGCTTATTTTTTCGGTGTCATAAAGGATGATTTTCATTTCTAAATCGGCCATCACTTCACACGCCCAATCGAAGCGCAGCAAGTGATTGTAGGCAAATTCAGGCATGGCAACGTACAACAAGCGCTCAGGGTCGTTTTTCCGCATGATTTTGGAATAACTATGATACTGACCTGAAGCGACTAAAAACTCATGGAGGATTGACATATGAATAAAACTCTTAACCTCCACCGCGATTTTTGTTGGGCCTCGTTCGGCAATAATAACCTTTTCTGCGCCCAAGTCTGTGCTTAGTCCACCCTCTTTTCTGTTGTGCAGTGGATAAGTATCGTGCGTAATGGTCCATCCGTCTTTTTCAAGTGCTTCCCGGACTACGCCATGAAAAACGTCTCTTGCCATAGACAATATTTGAACTACAAAGATATAATATTGGTGGCGCAATTCTATCAAGACCTTGAATTCAAACGCCTCAAAATCTATTGGACCCAACTTAAAATAGAACTTTTGACGGAAGCATCTATCTCCAAAAGCAAGTTTGAAGGGATTGCCAGAGATGTATTGGTGCTTACACTGGATACGGTGCTGGATGCGGTTTGAGGAGTATGCATTTTCTATGAAAAAGCCCTTGCATCATTGTTGATGCAAGGGTTTTTTTTGTATCTTTTTGTCGCAATCCTACCTAAAAGTGGCCTTCTGACAGTGGGGGTGCTTCGGCTTGTGTTACCCGTCAAAATTGTGCCTGGCGACAACACCAGGCACAAAGTCAGGCTTTAGGTACAAACAGGTCCCAGCCAATGCCGATGGCAATTGCAACGATCAGGATAATCATCCATACCAGGCAACCTTCAAAACGCCGCACTTTTCTAACGCGCGTCAGGTTGCCGTTGGCGTCGTAATCCATCCTGATTTCATGGTTATCATCCAGATTGTTCAGGTCAAAAATGGGGGGCTGTTGATAATGGTGTTGAGTCATCGGTTAAAGATTTTAAAAATGAAAGGATGAATGCTGCAGCCGGCAAATGGCCTGTGAATTGGCGGATGCAGCAATAGATTCAAACAGGAAGCCTACTTCTGGCGCCTGTCCACCAGGTTGGACCGAAGAATGGACAAGGCTAAGAGGAAAATGGCAGTGATAAAAGCATTCATGATATTACCCTTTTTATGGTACAAAAATCTAGTGGCTTTCACCAAAAAACAAGGGGTTTTGGTTCTTGTTAAATACGATTTTTTTTCTTGAAATCTGGAAAATCCGGCTACAACAAGTCATTCCCTGGACCATGATTTACCTGGAAAATAAATTTGCCCAATACGCTTTTCTCGAAAATTTCGAGAAAAGCAATAGTTTTACAGCGACTTTTCTATAAAAAAATCAAATATTTCTAGAAACCTAGCTATGCGTAAGACCTATCCTCGCCCAGTCTTCTTAGCCTTATATCAAGCTATTGCCCAAAAACTGCTGGAACACCGCCCCCCGGTTCAAATTTTGAACAGCAAAGGCCGACAGGATACCAATGCCTTAGGCGTCAAATGGGAAGGGCCCGGTGGCCCTCTGGACAATGCGTCCGCAGTCATTCACGCGGAGCTGGTTGAATCCAAGATTCTGGACAAACTCAAGCACAAAGACCTGAATTTTGGCAAGCAGCTATACGATAAATACAATGCACTCGAACGCAACAAGGATTTGCAGCAGGTGGTGATTCAAGGACTGGAGTATAACGAAGGCCTGAGGCATTATATAGGTCCCGAAACCTTTCAAACGTTTTGGGAGCCCCATACCCCTGTTAATCCAAATGCGGAGGACGCAAACTTGCCTACCCATCCGGTAAAAGACCCACCTTTTACCTATTACATAGGCGCCTATTATTCATTCAGGAGTTACAGAATCAACAAGTTTGTCCTTGCCATTCGCCATACAGACAAACCCTCACTGCCGATGGAATGCTGGCAATGGGGTTTTCACAATACAGAGCGGCTGGTTATGCCCAATCAATTGCCGGAGCGGGTCAATTCCGTGCAGTTCAAGGGTACCGCTACCGTGCGCGGAAGGCATCTGTATATCAATCTGGAAGCTCCAGCTTCTGAAAATACCCATGCCATGGAAATGCACCTGATTGGGTTGTGCGATGAGAGCGGAGGTCACAACCTGCAAGACCAGGAGGCTATTCCGGCTTCTTTACAAACGGTATCCTTTGATCAGTACACGGTTTCGGCGGAAACTTATTTGCTGCGCTGCACAGAAGCGGAAGCACAACGGGTTATGCATAGCCCGGAGGCCTATTATAGCCATCAATTACCCGCAGAAGCTTTGCTCCAAAAACCTTCCAGGGCAAAAGCGCTGCAATTGTATTTTATGCTCCAGCGCCGCAATTTCAGGGTAAAATACAGGCCAAACGTTTCAAACCTAGACAACCTGGAATATCGCGGCAACCACGTCAACAATTACACAGAGCGGCTCGGGGGAGAATATCGCATCTGGAATTTTGGCTTGCGCCGAGGGGTAGTGATCCAGAGTAAGCTGGTGATTAGCACAGAGGTGCCTTACAGGGCGTACTTCTATCCCTTTTTGAACGATGAATTGAAGCGCAACAACCCTGGGCTGGAGGAACAATTGGCTGTACTGGTCATCAGCAACGAAATCCGCCAAGACCAGCTTTGTTTTGCCACTTTTGTAAAACGAAGGCTTTCGCTGGTGAACTATGCCATTTTTGACATTCGCAACCTGCGGGACGACAATTGGGTAGAAGGCATGTTCATAACCACCGGTTACGACAAAAAAGGCATTATCGGGGGGTATGCGGTTATGTGCAAGGTAAAACCCGGAGAGAACTGTCAGCCCCTGCACATGGATCGTGAAGCAGCTGTCCAATATGCAGAAACGCTGGGGTTAAAGGAGATGCACGATGGCTTGCGCAGCCTTTGGAAGCGTAAATTATGGAAACAAAAATCCAATACCCAATTTGCCTGTTATGCCGTGGTGCAAGATTCGCAGAAGGGAATTTTGATGGT
>Ga0247843_1008188_pt1 | contig 12331 bp, 8 predicted proteins | sample LaCruzMarch2017__FD_192420 | JGI IMG/M metagenome (GOLD analysis project Ga0247843, IMG submission 192420) | Freshwater microbial communities from meromictic Lake La Cruz, Castile-La Mancha, Spain - LaCruzMarch2017_8m | ecosystem: Environmental > Aquatic > Freshwater > Lake | place: Spain...
AGTGAAGGCAAAGGCGTTGAAAACCACCCTTTACCAGATCAGGCAGAATTTGTTTTACAACTATCTAAAAGCTGAATTGAAAAACCCTACAATTGCGGCTTATTCTGGGGTATAGCGAAAGTCCTAGATTTTAAACGCGATGGCTCCCATTCCGCCGATGGTGGCACGCCGTGTCAGCATAGAAACTGGATCATTACGTAGTTTTGCTGTCCGGTTCGCCTCCAAAACGCATCCGCAACCGACCGCTAGGGACGGTGGAAGTGCGGCGGCGGGTAGGGAACCCGCACCGCCGCAAAATATCGATGAACTTGTACTGGTCATCTACCTGACTGAAGACGATGAAAAACCCCATGCCAGTCAATTTAAAGGCCAGGAAATTGTTGCCGTGTGCGGTTTTGACCAGCACGAACAGCTGAGGGAAACCGTGCTGAACAAAATGGCTTTGGATGAATTGCCCAAACGCTATGCGGCTTTGCATCAAGACCCGATTGCTTACCGTGAATATTTGGTGTGGCTGTCCCATGCCGAAACTGAAACCGCCACACAGTTTATGAATTTGCTGGCCGAACCTAACGGACTGGATTGGTTTTTCAATGGCGAAAAATACGTAGTAACAAGTCGCCGCGATTTACAAGGTCGTTTATCAACCTGGTTGGAGGCACATTGTTACCCGCTAGCACCGTTGTTACGCAATGAGCTGATTATGTGGGAACAGCCTTCCAGTAGTGCGAGCACCGGACGCAACCGCTTAATACACGCCATGCTAACCGCGCCCGACCAAGACAATTTAGGCATCAGCAAAACCCCGGCGGAAATGAGCCTGTACCTGTCCTTACTCAAGGCCAGCCGCCTGCATCGGCATAAAGATGGCATCTTAGGTCTTTACCCCCCCGATGAACACTGTGACCCCTGCAAGTTACACCCCGTTTGGGAAGGCATCACCGACTATTTGGGCGATAGCGGCAAGCAGATTCAGTTAACAGCTCTGTACCGTTTCCTACACAACCGCCCTTACGGTATCAAGCAGGGAGTCTTGCCAGTGCTATTGATAGCCTATCTTCTGAGCTACCGCCGTGAAGTCGCGCTTTACCAAGAAGGCGTCTATTGCGCCCAACTGACCATGGAACAAGCCGAATTGTTATGCAAACGTCCCGAATTTTTTGCCTTAGAACGGTTTGACCTCGGCGGTTTGCGTGGCGAACTGTTCGACCAATACCTCAATTCTGTCATTGGCAACATCCCCGCCGATGCTACCTTGCTGGATATTGCTAAGCCTTTGGTCAATTTTGCTTCCCGCCTGCCGGATTACACCAAACAATGTAAAAACTTAAGCCTTGAAGCCATTCGGGTCATGGCGGCGTTCACCCAAGCTCAAAGCCCTGGCGTGTTGTTGTTTGAAGCACTGCCTCAAGCCTTAGGATTGTCCCCAACCGATTTTCTTAACGGTGAACCCGTGCTGGTAGAACAGTGCATCCAAAAACTGGTGGGAGTACTGCGAGAATTGCGGGGAGCTTATGATGCACTGCTCTATGACTGGCAAACATCGTTAGGCCAAACGTTGTTGCAGGAAAGCATGGCTGATTTGGCAAGTCTTCGCACACACCTAACCAATCGCTATCAAGGTTTAGACATTTACACACCTGACAAAATGGGCATTGGTGCGTTTATCCGCCGTTTGTGCGATCCGGGTTATCCCAGCGATCAAGCCTGGCTGGAATCCACCGCCGCACTGCTGGGCAAAGTACCGCCGCAAAAATGGAAAGATGCCAACCGCATTGAAGCTGAATTCCGGTTAAAAGAACGCGCCCAACAACTGTTCGAGCTTGAAAAACTGCGGCTGGAATCACCCGACAAAAATCACAACGGAAAGGCAATGCTGGTGCGCTTGGTCGATAGAGAAAACCAAACCATCACCAAAACCGTTTACCCGACCGAAGCTCAACAACAATTCGCAACACGACAGGCCGACCAAATAGCGGACTGGGAAACCTTCGATGAAAGCGCCCAACTGGCGATTATTGCTGAGTTGATAAAGCGTTGCCAAACCATCCATCCAAATAGGGACAATCAATCATGAACGAAGAAAAACCGGTAAGGCATCTGCTCGGTTTGTCGGGTGGTAAAGACAGTGCGGCCTTAGCCATCTATTTACGCGACAAAGTGCCGGACATGGAATATTTCTTTGCCGATACTGGGGCGGAATTGCCGGAGACTTTAGCCTTTGTCGACTTGATGGCGGATTATTTGGGTAAAGAAATCTTTAGGCTGAATGCCGGACGGGATTTTGATTACTACTTGAAATTAAATGGCAATTTTTTGCCTACGGCGCGTTCCCGATGGTGCACAGTGAGTTTGAAGCTCAAACCTTTTGAGCAATTTGTCGGTGATGACCCTGTAATTAGCTATGTTGCCATAAGGGCCGATGAAACCCACCGGACGGGATATATATCGACTAAGCCTAATATAAAAGCTGTTTATCCATTTAAGGAAGACGGCCTAATTAAAGAAGACATAGTCCGTATTCTTGAAGAATCTGGGATTGGTTTACCCAAATATTATGATTGGCGAAGCCGTTCAGGTTGTTATTTTTGTTTTTACCAGCAAAAAATTGAATGGATAGGGTTACACGAAAATCATCCTGAATATTTTGAGAAAGCCAGGGCTTTCGAGCTTTTTCATAAAAATGAAGGGCGTGACCATACCTGGTCACAAGGCGAATCCTTAGATGAAATGTTAGCTAGAAAAGACGACATAAAAGCCAGGTTTCAGGCCATGAACAAAGGCAAAAAATCTAAGAATTTAATGGATGCCGTTATCAACGATGATGAAGACGATGACGGTGATGAAGGTTGTTTGATCTGTTTTAAGTAAAGCTGAGAGTACCTAATGGCATTAATCAATAACGAAGGCGAACCAGTATCACGCTGGTGGATTAGCAAAGCTATAAATATTCTCAAAACTGATAGGGAAATATTTTCAAGCCAAAATATGAGGCGAGCCAGAATTGAGTTCATCGCCGGAAAAAACAGATTATCAACCATAAAAGGCTGGATGCTAGCGGCACAGCTCATTCAGAATGGAAAATCATCAAAAGAATTTGAATTAACTGATTTTGGTTTGTCGCTAAATAACAATGATCCTGAGTTAAATAAATCTTCAACATGGTGGGCATTCCATTTAGCAACTTGCTTTTCTACAAGTAGCGAACCTTACAGAAGTTTTTTTATTTGTTTAGATACGCTTTCTAAGGACTGGATTAGCACAAAGCAGCATTTTGAAAAAATACAAAGCACCCTACAAAAAGATAATGCCGAAACTTATAAAGAATCGACACTGGAATCTTTAATTAGTAGTGTCAGACGCATGTTTTCGGACAACCGCCCCCTAGCCGACCTTGGTCTGATAGAAATCAGTAAAATCCGGAAAGAAGGTATTTCCATCCGTTTGGGTTCACCTAAGCTGACCGATGTTTGTGTCATTCATGCCTTGGCTATGTTGCGTTTCCATCAGTTAAAAAGCCGTTCCTCTGTCACTTTTTCAGAATTAATAGCTAGCGGGTTAGCTAATTTCTTATGCTGCCGTCCTGAAGAGTTGCGTTTGCAATTGCAGCGTATGCACCAAAGCCAGCAATGGCAAGACTATTTTAGTTTTAACCAAGCTGTCAATAATGATTCCCTAGCGTTTGCCGATGATTGTGATCCTAAAAAGACCTTGCTATTGCTATTACAACAAGGCGAAGACACTTGGTTGTAAGCAGTTTTATCACATTTATGATTAGCCCCTAATATATATTGAGGCCAACAATAGTATGCAAACAACGATATTGAACCGGACTTTAATGGATATATTTACCATTTACCATGCCCGTGCAACCCGTTACCGTCATTTGGCATTTTCCTGTAAAGAATTGGCTGAATTGGATTCTGTTACTCATGCGATTTCGGCATTATTACCAGATTACACTGTTTGGTGGGGCAATCCTGAACCGATTGGGCCATCTTTATCTTGTTCCCGTTCTGAATTTATCGCCGGAGTTTTCGATGCCCCACATAATGGCCTCATTATCGGGCAACCTCATTATTGGTGGTTGTCTTGGCCGATTACTGATAGACAAGCCTTTTGGTCTGCGCTTAGCGCAAGACAATACGGACATCCTGTCATCGTGGTGTTTATCGAAAATCATGAGTTTGCCGAACTGAACCAGCACTATTTTAGGGGTAGTGAGTTACCCGGTTTACCTGTCAAATTATGGGTATCGACTAAAACTACCCTAGCAACACAAGGATTGACCTAATGCTCGTTTCTGATCTGATTGAAATTAACGCCACGCAAACCGATGCGGCTGTGGTACTTGACCGCAATATTGCCAACCCCAATTTAGTAACTTGTTTTGCACCGACCAAAGCATCGACCGCTGTATTGACGCATCTACAAAAAGCCGTTTTACCGGAAGCCACCCAAGAAATGCGGGCCATCAATTTGTTTGGCAATTACGGTTCTGGCAAAAGCCATCTTGCCGTGCTTATTGCGCAATTATTTCGTGATGGCGCTGGCAGCTCGGAGTTTTCCGGTTTTTTCCAACGTTTAAGTAATGCCGGACACAAAGATTTGGCAGAGAAACTGCGGCACACATTTCTGCTGCCAAGCGACCCAGATGCCAGACCTTATTTACTGGTGACGCTGTATGGTTCCGAAACGCCATCTTTGGCCGAAAAACTTTATGAAGGCTTGTACGATGCGTTAACACGGCATCCTAGATTTGATCCAAAAACCATTTTACCGACCACTGAATATGACGTTTGTATTCAGCGTTTTGAAGTCATTACAAATAAAGATAGCACCCTGGCTAAGGAAGATTTAGCGAAATGGCAACTGGCTGAGCATTATTTGACGACAACAGAAATGCTTACAGGTTTAAAACAGCATCAGCCACAGGCATTAGATGTATTCAAGCGTTGGCATGAAGAAGTTTGTAAGGGTGCGGCTTTTAATCCGGCAAATCACGGCGGCAAAAACTTTATTGAGGCTTATCAGGAGGCAGGCAAAAATTTAGCCGAACAATATGGTTTTGGTGGGATTTTAGTGGTTTGGGATGAATTTGGTAATGCGCTGGAAGATTTAATCAGTAATTCACATCGTCGCCCTGTGCAAGAAATCATGGCATTGCAAACATTTGTAGAAACCGTATGTAAACCTAGGCAAGGTCACACGGTATTTATTGGTTTAACGCATGTTTCTTTTGTGGAATACGCAGCTAGAACAGCAGCCAATCATACTATCAAAAGCCGTTTGGAGACGATTGCCGGGCGGTTTTATAAACCCTTTAAGATTGAGCTAAATGCTTCAGAAAGCGAAGGTTATCATTTATTGGCAATGCAAAAAGAGTGGACACCAATAGGTGAACAATACTGGCGACAAACTGATACGGCACGGCAAATACTTCTGGAAAATTGCGCCGCATTGCCACTATTTAAGGCAGTAGGTTCCCATCTTGCCGATATGCTGAAAGAAGTCTATCCACTTCATCCGGTTATGGCGGCTGGCTTGTTTGCTTTATCAGACTTTGCCCAGTCAAACCGGACAGCTTTAACTTTCTTTCGAGATAATGCGGATAAATTGTTAGCTAGGGAAATCAATTCTGACGCTTTGCTAGGTGATGAGTTGGTAAGGTTACCTATTTTGGCGGATTATTATTCCGACAACTTAAAAGAAAAAGCGGCTAATGACTGGAACCGTTTTCAACGTGCATTGGCACGAATTCCAGCTGATTTACCCGCTCCAGAATTGCAGGCCAAATATAATGTCCTAAAGGTTTTATTGTTAGCGCAATTACTAGGGGATAATTTTCAGGCCACCGAATTGTTTTTAGCATGTGCGCTTTATGGTGCCAAACCGAACACGTCAGAGGCTTTAAGGCTGGCTGACGATTTGGTTTGGCTGAAAGCAATGGGCTTGATCTGGAAAAACGACGTTACTGAGGAATGGTTATTACATGGCGAAGCCAGTGCGGATGTCGAAAAATTGATCCCTGATAAGTTGGGACACTTTGCCGGGCATAGCGTCGAAACCTTGTTTAGCGACCATGCAGATATGTTGGCAGATGTGTTGCCGATGATCGGCGTCCATGATTTGGAGCCTTCAGTTTGTGGAATTGTCCGTTCCTATCAAGTCAGCCTGTTAACACCGCCGATTAGCAACCAATTAAAATTGGATAATCTGACTTTAAGTGCCAAGGTATTTCTGGTATTGGCAGAAACCGCCGAAGACGTTGATATTATCAAATCAAGAATTGCCGAAATGAAACTTAGCCCGCTGTATTTCTGGTTGCCAACAGCAGGCATTAATTCCGAAACCTTTACTAATGAAGACATAAATTTTAATTTGACCGGATTGCTGTGCCGATATTTAGTGTTGCAATTATTGTTGAAAGAAAAAACCGCCAGTGACGATGTACGCCGCCAGTTAACTGCTAAATGGGAGAAAAACCGCCAAGATTTGGTGCAGATTTTAAGGCAGTTATTTGGTCGGGATGGCTTAATAGCTGGCAAGTGTTCAATTCATCAAGCAGGGACGACAAATGCAATCCCATGTAACAATTGGCATGAGTTCAGAGGCTTTCTTGCCGAGCAGGTTCAGGTTGAATACAGCAAGGAAATCCCCATCCGTGCCAATAATATGAACAAGCTCAACGATGAAAAATACACTGGGAGTAGTAAAGTGCAAAAAATCGTAGAGCGCATCCTCGATTTTGCCAGTAACCCGACGTATCAGACCGATTTGTTGGGTGAAGCTAAGGAAACAAGTGAACCGGCGGCATTGATTGATGGTGTTTTAGGTGTTAACCAATTGTTTATCGAGCGGCCCACAGGGTGGGATATTAGAAAGATTGATGAAACAGAAGGCAGTGTTCAAGAAATTTTGAAATTGTTGCACGATAACTTATTGCGTAAGCGTGAACAACCCTATTTAGTCAAAGAATTACGCGACAAACTGGTTGCCTCACCGTATGGCTTACCTGCCTGTACCTTGGCAATATTTGCAGCGGTTGCTGTGCGCGATGAGGTTAAACGCCTACGCTGGGGTAGTACCAATGAAACCGACTTTGTCACGAATTTGACAGGGGCTTTTAATCAGGACAGCAAAATAACTATACGGCGATTTGAGTTTAGTACCAAACAATTAGCGATATTGTCAGCTCTAAGCCACTATTTCAGGATAAAGAAAGAAGATCAACAATCATATGAAGAATTTGCCAGTCAAACAGTCCTATCGCTACGCAGGTTCGTAACTGAGCAGAAGGAACCGGTAAAAAACTCAGGGCAACTCAATTTGCAAACGAAAGAATTGGTTAAATTCTTACAGCAAGTTGGCAAAAGCCAGCAAGAGGTAGCCGAATTTTTGCTGAAGTTATTGGCGTTAGATAAAGCAACCGAAAATGTTATTGCTACTGAAGGACACGGAAAAGTAAAAGAACTGCTTGATGATTTTGAACGAATCAGTCATGCCAAGCAACACGAGTTAAAGCAAACTCTACAAACCGTTTTGCCTACAACCCACGAAACTCATAGCTGCTTGCTTGACAATTTAACACGCCCCTCCGCAAGCCAGAATGAAAAAGCTATCGCCGATTTGCTTAGAGAGCATGGCACAACAGAAGGAATCAGCCCCGATAAAATCACTTTGGCTTTGTTAAACAAGTCGGTTGAAGATTGCACGGAAATTGAAATAGGCCATTGCCAAGGCGTTCTAAAAACCTTGTTTGAACATAACCTACATGCCACTGAATTATACTCGGCAACTAATAATTTCATTGCTGAACCTCTTTCCTCTAAAGAGCAGTTAGTAATTTCTTTGCAAAAGCACATTCAAGATTGTGGGTTAGCCAATGGCGATATAGCCGCCGCATTACGCACGATTTTAGCTGACTACGAGTAATACAATGCCTGTACAGCTAATCCGCGATGAATTCAATATAGACAACCACGATGCCGTAGTGATTAAAACGGACGACGATGTTTTATCCGTGATGTGGCAGATTGACCAGCATTTAATAGCAAAAGCGGAAAACCTGTTAAGGGTGCGCTTGGACAATCAGGCATTATGGCAACGTTTTAAGCACTATGAAGGTTATAACGGTGTCTTGCCAACTTTGAAACTGGTTCCTAGGGTTATTTTGGCGCAAAATTGGAATAGCGTTATTCCTGATTGGCTGGGTAATACGTTAATAGTCAAATTGGGGTTGTTAAATAAGCCCTTTATTGCTACGAGCAATTCAGAACAGTTTGCAGAACGTGTATTGCAAGTTTGTATTCCTGAGTTGCTGGACATGAACACCGAAAACTTTTTAGAGATATTATGCCGTCAAGGCATGACCTTGCATAACCTGTTGGAAGTTTCCCCTCTAAATGAAGCATTTTGCCAACATTTGAATTCAAATTTAGGATTTGAGCCAAAAATCGCCCAATGGTTTGTGCGGGAATGGCTGAACACGCAAAATCCCAGCACATTCTTAAATAACCTTGCCTATCAACAGCATTTGGAGAAATTACGGGGATTCATAAGTGCCAATCAACTTAATATGGCTTTGCCACCGAAAACCGCTGATGCGGGTTTTTTGCAAGCATTACCTGAGCTGCCATTGCCTGAACATCAAGCCAATGGTTTAGCTGACAAATATTTGCTGGCATTTGTCGCCATTGACCGGAAAATTCATATCCGAGAAGTCTCGCCCGATGTTATTGCGGATTGGTTGATCGATTGGCCTAGCCTGCTCGATGCCTTTGAAGAGCGGGTTGCTAGCCAACGTGATTGGATAACTTCTGCAATATTGGCTAAATTGCAATCGTTCAGCAGTAAAAGGGCGCAAGCATTATTGCTGGCATTTCATAAATTGCTCGATGGTTATCCTCTATTAAATACTTCCTCTACGGTTGATGAAGCTATCCAATGGAGTGAAGGTTATTTTGATTATTGCCGCCAAGCTTTTTTGGACAACCATCAATTAGACGAAGCTATCAATAGTAGTTTTACCGATTGGTTGCTTGTAGCACAATCCGCACGAGTACCCAGATCAAACCACGATTGGAGGCAATTTTCTGCTAAAGTCAAAACCTATTTACAACAGGGTTACGTAGCTGTAATCGTGATGATTGATGCTTTATCGGCACTAAACCAGGATAAGGTATTGCAGATGTTGCAAGGTATGGACAATTTGGTTTTACATCAAGAACCATTATTTGCGCCTCTGCCTACGTTGACCGAAGTAGGAAAAATGGCGGTACTGACGGGTTTGCCTGTTAACCAACAACCGTCTGGAAACCAAGAAGCCGTGCTGCACCAAGTTTATCAAGATTATTTACCTACACCAGACGCGCTTAAGGTGCTAAAAAGTTGGGAAGAAAGCAATCAACGCTTAGAGCGTATCGAAGACGCGACACAATTGTTAGTTTATTTTGAAAACCGTTTGGATGAACGTCTGCATGATTGCCCTAGTTTTAGTAAGCACCGTGATGATATTCAGCCGATTATCAACCAAATCAAACGCATGTTGAACGGCTGGCAAAAAGATGCGGGCTTACTGAACAAGGATATTGTATTTTTTATTACTGCCGATCATGGAATGACCGTCACCCAAAGCCTTTACCAAAACCAAGCTATCACTCAATGCAAAGACAGAGCCGTTAAATTAAAAGGTACAACATCTTTGCCCGATGATTTTGCGTTGCTGGATGAATACGCGATACCTAAAAAACGATATAGGTTGACCCCTAGCGGTTTATTGGCACATGGTGGGCTTACCCCGGAAGAAGTTTTGATACCCTGCATTACACTGGCTTCAAAGCCCCCCCTAATAGGTGCAACACCTTTAGAAATAAAATTGCCAGATAACCAATGTGTGCGGGTGGCAGATCGGTACTGGCAATTAGAAATGCAACTTATCAATCATGATAAGGATTTGACAGCCATTGAAATCAATCTGGCCTCACCTTTTTCAGGCAAGGGCAATCTGGATAGCCTAAGGTCATATAAAACCCAAAACTTAACACTACGTTTTAGCTCCACGCAAGAACAAGAAGGCTTTACTGAAGTGGAGGTTTTACTGTCTTATCACTATGCTGGCTTTCATGAACAAGTTCATAAAATATTAACGGTTAAATTCCCCGCTTCCTTAATAGAAAAAGATGCGGAAACGCAAAGTTTTGAGGGCATGTTTTGACAACTATCGACGCGCAACAACTCGACGCAAAAATTGCCGCCGCTTTCGGTGAATTGACCATTGATAAGGCATTAGTCCGGCAATTAAAAATCCGTGAAAAACGCACCATTCCTAGTTTCGTTGAGGAATGGCTGATTTCCCGCTTTAAAAAGCCAGATCAAAGTGATGCAGAAATTTATCAGGCCATCACCGACTTTATGAGTCGGCATTTACCCGCCAAAAATGAAAAAGAAAAAATCAAATACCGCTTACAGACTGGTGAATCCATTGTTTTGCTGGATCGCTTTGATGTCCGCATAGACATAAAAAAAAGCGAAAAATTACTGACCATTCCTTGTTTGGATGAACGTAATGCTCGCGTTTCGGATGAAGTCTTAAATGCCAATCAAATCCTATTGGAAGGCGGGCAATGGGGAGCTGGGCGTTTGTTTGTCAGGCCTGAAGGCAAAATAAATGTGATTGAACTGACCGAATTTCACCCTATGCAATCCGGCAAAGTTCGGCTTGAACAGCTGGTAAAAGCGCGGGAAGAATTTACCACGCGGGAATGGATAGCGTTGTTGCTGAGGACAATGGGTTACGAACCCGCCGCTTATAACGAAGAACAGCAAAACCATGTCATCTTGCGCTTATTGCCGCTCTTGCAAAACAACCTGAATTTAATGGAACTGGCGCCAAAAGGCACGGGCAAGTCTTTTATTTATTCAAACTTAAGCCGTTATGTTTGGCTAAACAGCGGCGGCGCATTAACCCAAGCGCAACTGTTTAAAAACCTAAACACCAAGGAAGTTGGTTTATTAGGTCGCCATGATTTATTGGTACTCGATGAAGGCCAGTCGATTAGTTTTAAGGGCGAAGACGACATACAGGCCAAGTTTAAGGATTATTTGGAATCCGGTCATTTCAGCATCGGCAACGATAAAATCACCAGTGAATGCGGTTTGATTGTATTGGCGAATATTGAGTTGTATCAAGGTCTGCCTCGGCAAAGCGACTATATCCGCCATTTGCCGGACATGTTTCATGAAAGCGCCTTAATGGATCGTTTTCACGGGATTATCCCTGGTTGGAAAATACCGCGCTTTGAAACCCAAAACGCCGCCCAAGGTTTTGGCATAAAAGCCGATGTGTTTGGCGAATACTTGCATCAACTGCGGACAGTCAGTTTCGCCGAATTCCCGTTCGGCAAACCGCCCAACCTGACAGGCGACAGCCGCGATGTCAAAGCCGTGTCCCGCCTGGCTACGGCTTTATCAAAATTACTGCTGCTCAATCCTGAGCATCCTGATTATGAAGCTTATGTATTGAATCCAGCTAAGGATTTAAGAGCAAGGGTACGCTCGCAATTGGCTGAACTAGACCCACATGAGTTTTCGGCGGGGTTGAGGGTGTATTAAGTATTTCTGCTTTAAATGATGGTGGAAATTTTGGGAATACATTAACCACAGAATTTACAAGTTTTTCGTTCCAGGTTGTGCGAACTTCTTTAGGTCGAACAAACAGCTATCGAAACGATTTTATCCAAATTGACCAAGCATCATTAGCAAATATCAGCATGGACAAATTCTCAGGATATTGAATGTTTATTAAATAGACCACGACATCAAATTACTGGAAGATTAGCTAAATTTTGCTATAAAAAATTTCTTAAAGATCAAATAATTATATTCGATAAAGATTTAGAGAACATAAAAATGTATGTAGTCACAGATGATCAAGTAAGAAAAGCACTCAAATTACTTAAGAAGGATATTCATGATGACTGGTATTGTGATCTACAGAACTATACCGATGTATTTAAAGAAATCCCAAAAGTCACTGCTTTAATAAATGAAAGAATAAGCAAAGGTAGAGGCATTTACATTGCAGAAAAAACTATTTTATTTAATATCCCGAAGGGTAATGGCGGATTCCGCTATTCTCTTGAGTTTTCTCCACTTGACAGATTGGCGTATCACATATTTGGGTTTCAATTGATAGACTTATTAGTAGGACTTTCGCTCCCCTGAAAAAAGTAGTGTATGTTATCTGGCATGATAACGAAGAAAAAATACATAGAATACCTGATCAGCACCCCGATCAATTACACCTGCCATAACTTGTCCGAACATCTGG
>Ga0247843_1008189_pt1 | contig 12327 bp, 9 predicted proteins | sample LaCruzMarch2017__FD_192420 | JGI IMG/M metagenome (GOLD analysis project Ga0247843, IMG submission 192420) | Freshwater microbial communities from meromictic Lake La Cruz, Castile-La Mancha, Spain - LaCruzMarch2017_8m | ecosystem: Environmental > Aquatic > Freshwater > Lake | place: Spain...
TTGCAAATCTACTGGGGTAGAACTTTTTCGGGCTTTGTTAGGTGAAGCTAGTGACCGACCGCCGAAAGCTGGGGGGAAAATTCTACCAGGGTAGATGGTCTTCGGACAAGGAGATGGCACCCCTCCTCTCTCCACCTCCACATCCACATCCAAGGATTTTTGATCCCACACACTCGATCGAGGCAACAACATATGACAACAAAAATCAAACTAAATGATCTCCTATCCCTCAACGAGGCAGAATTCGTTGCTCAAATTGGTGGGATATATGAAAAATCACCCTGGATTGTAACAGAATTTTATAATGACAATCTATCACACCTTCTTGCTCCTGACATTGCTATTGCAACGAAAGAACGTATTACTAACGTAAGAATGTTATTCGAAGAAATAAAACTGCATATTAAGAAGGGTGGGGTTGATGGTAAATTGAAGCTACTGCGTAGTCATCCTGACTTATGTCTCAAATTAGATGCCGTCCCTGATATGACCAATGAAAGTCGCGAAGAACAGGGACGGTCGGGATTATCAACATTAACATCCACCGAACGTATCAAATTCCACGAATTGAATAATGTATATAAAACCAAATTCAATTTTCCGTTCATTTTGGCCGTACGGAATGCATCGAAATATACCGTCCTGTCTGCATTAGAAGGGCGCGTTCTGTCCGCCACAAGCATCGAAGAAGAAATTACATGTGCACTCCATCAGGTGGATAAAATTGCATGGATGAGATTGTTAACATTGGTTGATTATTCGGATGGACAAGATGGACATGGAGGATTTTTAACTTGCCATGTTTTGGATACTGCCAATGGTTGTCCCGCGGGGGGGATGCGTATTGAACTATATAAGTTGTTCGATAATGACGAGAAGGAGGGGATGAATAACGTGCGACTGTTACTCGAAACATTCATCACCAACAGTGATGGACGATTACCTCATGGTCCAGCGCTCAAGGGTAGTGCATTTGATATTGGAAAGTATGAATGGTTATTCTACGTGGGTGATTACTTTGCAAAATATCCTACTAGTCGATTAACTGGTACTCCATTTTTAGACGTCGTGCCATTAAGATTCGGATTAGATGATCCCACCGAACATTATCATGTCCCATTACTTGTTAGTCCTTGGTCCTATTCTACCTATCGAGGCTCGTAAGTTGATGATATGATAGGGAGTCGAGAACTCTTTAGAGAAGGGAGTGGTATACATTTTTGTTTTTCTGTTTGTAAATCTATCGACATGTGGTAACTACTGTTAAGTTTTTTGGAGTGAAAATAATCCTACTTATTATAAGCTGATTAGGATCCATGAGCACAGCATCTTCACAATGCACCTCGTGTGGCTTTGCACATAATTGATTGCAAGTATCTCTGTCACTAGGGAATGTAGTAAGATCATTATATGTAACGGCAAAATTTGCTTACTGTTGAGAATGTGATATCAGCAAATAAACTAACATTAGAGATTTAATCAAATCACACTACATACTTACAATGTAAACTCCAGAAGACGTTCCTTTGACTTCGTGACTCGTTGAACAATTTTACCCAGTTTCCCAGTATCGATTGGTTTTCCACCGATAATTTCACAATGCCCTTAAATATCTTGTACCTTTCCCATTGCCAATGTTAATGGTCCACCAGCATGATGGCTAAATAGCATCAATGGCTGAGATTTGCCCTTGTCTTTGAATATTGAATGAGTCGACCATTGTGCGAAGTGCCTCGAGTTCATCGCGATTCCCATTTTATTTATTGCCGTCGAAAAACTGATGACGTCGACGTCGATGGTGATATCCTTCTATTCATCGTGATAGTGCCTCGAGTCGCAACAAACCTAGGTCCAGTCGCAGACTTGATTGTGGTGAGGGCCAGACGAGAGTGCGGCGGGAATGACAACACATATTATATTATGTGGTCGCGGCAGCGCATTAGTTAGTAGTTAAAGCATAATTGTCCGGTGCGATGAACCAGATCAACGCATGCTGTGCCGATTGCGGCATTGCGGTGGGTGACACTCTAAAGATGTGCAAGTCGTGTATGTATGTAAGGGACCCCCCCAACAACAACATGGATGACCACCATAGGATGGACGGCCCATATCCTGCCGAGGATATGCCAGAAGGGTGGACAAAAATACTCGTGCGTCGCAAGACAAAGGATATTTACGATAAGTTTTGGTTCTCGCCCAAGGAGTCATATAAATTCAATGCCGGTGCGTGGCGATATATTATAATACTTCTCGCGACAATTATTGGAGCAGTTTTAACACCTTCCACTGATCCTCTTACTCAATTATTGCTTTCTTTTGCAATATTATTACTTCACTTTTCAGCGGTCAAAGTGAGACGATTTCTCGATGTGTTGGACCAGGTGGGTGGAGACGAAGTTACTGCCTACCGTTTGTTTTTGAAGAAGGGCAGGAAGGTTGCAAGTATTAAGCGCAAGGCGCCGACCAGCGATGGGCGGCGAGGGCACGCCGTGGATCGGGCAGTCGCCGTTCACCGACCCGGTATATCAGATGCTGGATCCAAAGAGTGCGAAAAGAAGTTGATTAATGTTAAGAATGCCATGAAGAAAATGAAGCCTCATCAGGAAGCGATTGTGTTGCCACCAGGATTCAGGGTACCTTGCGGCTTCGTGGTCGTCTACGAACGAGCACCCACCGTGCCAACGAATAATCCTTCTGAACTTTCGATGACACCGTCGGCGATTCGTAGTCGAGAGTGGAGGGAGAGGCAAAAGAAGAAAAATAGGGAGGAAGAGGGATGGCCGACGAATAAAAAGTATGCAAACAACGTGCCGCCGAGCTACACGACCAGGCGCTGTTCAAGGACCCAAACATAAGAAAATACAATTTTAAATACCCTTAGTGTAGAATTATGGTTTGACGCACTACCATCTTCTTCAAATTCCAAACATATCCAGTAGTCTTTTACATTTGATTCTCGTCCATTCCTTTCCATTTAGAACTGATCTTGTTATTCAACAACGAGAGGAATTAACCCACGATTCTTCATCAGGAAGGTAGCATCAGGATCTCTGCCACGGAATGATCTGAAGAGTTCCTGAGGAGCAACAGTATTGCCAGTTGAGTAGATGCATTCCCGGCATCTATCAGCAGTCGCACGATCAAATACATCTCCAGTCTCCTCAAATGCTGCGAATACATCATTGTCCAGTACTTGTGCTGGAAACATATGTCATAGAAGGGGGAAGGAAAAACAATGATTTCATTGTCACCATTTAAGTATCATATCAAAGGTTAAACAGAAAAAGGAAAAGACTCACCCCACATGTACACATAATATCCACTAGCATAGCTCGACGACCCAAAGAGGTGAGCGAAGTGAGCTGGACGATGACGCATGATAATGCCCTGAGGCATGTCAATTTCCTTCAAGTAATCTTGTTCAAATTTGGCAAGGTCAAAATCGTCATTGTAGTCTGGTAAAGAGTGGAGAGCAATGTCATACATTGCACATGACGTGTATTCGATTGTGTTAAATCCTTCATTGAATAGTTCTGCAGCCTTGAATCGTTTGATGAGATCTTCGGGCAATACTTCCCCTGTCAAGTAATGTTTCGCATGCTCTTTCAGAACTACAGGCTCGCTTAGCCAATGTTCCATCAATTGGCTAGGAAGCTCCACAAAATCTTTTAATACACTTGTGGAAGCTAAATATTCATAGGTTGCGTCACTTAACATACCATGGTGTCCGTGGCCAAACTCGTGGAAGAGTGTAACGCCATCAGTAAACGACAACAGCGTGTGATCACTACCTTTATTAAAGTTGTTGTTGTTAAGGACTATTGGAATGGCCTTAATGGGAACAGTACCAGGGGCAAGATTTTTCGTCTGCGTCCTCAGCTCACTCATCCAAGCCCCACTCCCCTTATATGGGCGAGCATAGTTGTCATGGAGGAAGATTGCAACGAGCTTGTCATTTCTGTGCACCTCATAAACATTGACATCAGGATGGTAGGCAACAATGTCGTCCCTTTTAACATACTTTAGCCCGTAGAGCTTGTTGGATACATCAAACGCAGCGTTTGTGACAGAGTCGAGGCTCAGGTACGGCTTCATATCATTCTCATCGAAGTTGAATTCGGCAAGGCGCACTTGCTCAGCATAATATCGCCAATCCCATCCCTGAATTCCACCCTCCAGCGTTTCACCTTTCTTGGACACGAATGATTCAAGCATCTCGCGTTCCCTCTTTGCGGCATCCTTTGATTTTTCCCAGACATCGTTGAGAAGTTTCATCCCCGCCTCGGGAGTCTGTGCCATCGTGTCTTCAAATTGATAGTCGGCGAACGATCCTTTATTGTGTAATTGTGCTTGACGTTTTCGTAGACGCAGAATTTCAGTCGCAATCTTCAAGTTGTCCCTATCGGGGGAAATGAGAGACTCCCCCCTCTTTGAGAATGCGTCGAAGACAGTCTTCCGAAGATCACGACGAGTAGAATATGATAAAAATGGTTCGACCATACTCCTTCCCAATGTCATAACGTAGACGTTTGGTTCTGTTTTCTTTTTGTCAATAGCAACTTGTCGAGCGGCGGCAATAACATCAGCAGGGCAGCCATCAAAATCTGTTTCCTCAAGAACTAACTCCCACTCTTCTTCATCCTTAAGAATATTTTGTCTAAACTTGGTTTGTAAAGTTGCCAGCTCGGCTTGAATATCGGCATACTCTGCCTTTGTTGTGGCATCGAACTTTGCCCCCATGCGAACGAATTTTATGTACACTCTTTCAGCAAACCTCGACTGCTCGGCTGTCCAATCTCCACTCTTCAACTTTTCGTCCTTCACTTGATACATACTCTCAATCTTCTCAAATAGACCTGGAATGTCATACGTCTTGGAGTTATGACGAGATAGAATTGGAGCCATTTCGGTTTGTACCAGTTGCATATCCGGGGTATTAAGACTCGACGTATAATTGCCGTACACGCCAGCAACCTTTGATAAAAGTGAACCAGCACGATCGTAGGCACCAAGGATGGACTCAAAATCATTCGTTGTGGAGGATGCAATGGCTTCAAGATCTTCAATGTGAGCCAGCATGGCCACATCGAATGCCGGAACGAAATGCTCCGTCATGACTGTAGGAAGATACGGTTGTAAAATATAGGAGTTAGTTAGTTAATTTAATCACACGCTGCCATAGAATATATACAACGTAAAAAATATTAAGGTGCATAAAATAATAGATATGATCGCACATCAATAATATCATCACTCACTATCCTTGAAAGGTGGCAGATGGAACGGCTGGTCCGACCATGATCGCAACAGCGGGTTCGATGATGCGGCTGCCATCATCAGGTGGGTTTGGTTGTTTGAAAGCTTCGCCTCGGACTGACCTGCTTTTTGACAGAAATGTTAGGAGTATGCCATAACAATCTACTGCAAATATCATATTCTGATGCATCTAAGTGTAACTGTTCACATATCATTATTTCTTGACTCTAAGACTGACTATGTTTACTCCTTCACACGGTAGACTCATGGTAAAATGTCCATGGCAAACAAAATTATGATAATCAGTATAACAACAATCAGTATAATCCAGCATTGCTTCTTTCGAGTCTTTTTTTGATATTCTATTGCCTCATATACCTCCACATTGGCCTCTTCGACATAATCTGCAGCAGATCGTACCTGATATTCAATCTGATCTAACAACTCACCCTGCTGTTCCGTCAGCAAAGCAAAGTCTAAGAACATTTGATGTAGCTCGGCCACACTTGCCTCGAGGGTAAGTACATCTTGATACTTGCCCGCAACGGCTCTATATTGCGTTTTAATCTGATCATTTATCCCCCCACTAAGGATCTGCTGTTGGTAGAGTGCCTCCCGACCCCCCTCGCTTCTCATAATTTGATCAACCTCCTGGTCGGTCGCATCAGGTTTAATCATTTGTACCTGTCGTGTCACCTTCTTCTTTACATCGGTTTTATACTGCTGCTGTGAGTTCTGATACCGTTTCATTTCGTCGATGAATTTGCGTAGCAATGTGTTAACAAGATTATCCCGAACGCGTAAGTCAGATGGCTTGGCCTCCCCCTTCTTCTTCAAGGTACCATTCTCCTCCTTCAGTAAGCCGAGTAAATTCTTACATTTCTTAGCACGGACGTTGGTATCACCAACGAGTTTACGAATTGTAAGACTAATGGTCTGCTCGGATGTTTCACTCGTGGCAAGGACTGCCTTATCACGCAGTGCGATGATTTGTTCGGTAGCCTCAGTAACGGCGGATATGTCAGCCTTGATCGCTTCGACGTCATTGAAAAATTGTTTCATATGTTCTGGCTGAGTTGTCGCGGCCGCCACATCTCCATTTTTGGCCTGATCCGATGAATCTCTCCCCCATTCTGGCATTTCATCATCGTTTTGAGAAGCGACGACGGGTGTAACTGTTACTGTACTGACGGGCTCTGCTGCCGCTTTTCGTTTGCCCTTGTTCGATTTACGAGTACCCATCTCGATATCCCCGCCACCGCCACTATTCTTGGGGCTGACAGCATCATTTTCTTGTGCCCAGGAGGGTATATCGCCTTGTAATTCCGCGAGGCGATCGTTCATCGTCCTCGTCTTGACCCAATCAAAGGCGCAAGATATCACCGGCCTTGGGGACGAGTTGAGCGTTGGAAGAAACACAGACCCATTTTGGCGCGAACTATGGGAAGAGGTGGCGCATGAATATTAGTGGAATCGGAGCGTCTAGCGTCTGCCTAAGCTCAGAATGATGAAATCGATTGAAATTGCGATTGTTTTCCTTATGGCACTATTATTACCTGACGTCACTTTAGCGTTCATACAGAATAGCGATGGTTGCTCACATTTACTGGATAATGTTGCTCGTGGTGGTAGTGGAAGAAACAACCAATGCAACAACAACTCTAGTCTACATCTATTTCGATCAGCGCAAGAAGCAACAGCCGAGGCTGAATACATTTGTCACGTGGAAGGCCCTCACTCAGAACGCTGTAAGGTAGCATGGGATATTGTCGAGGAGTTAAAAGCGGCAGACTCACACGATAGGACCCAATCATCATCTCATAGTCCAAACGAATTGAGCTACTCACCGTTGGTACTAGGGCTAGAAGTATTATCAAATAAAATTGATAAAAAGATGGATGAGTTGAGAAAGTTGAGTACAGAGCTAGCAGGGTATGGCGCAGGACCAGAAGTCGAGCGTTTGATTTATGCAAGCGATGAGATGAAGCAGATTTTGCAGGATGCAAGGACTGCCATGGACCAATACAGGTAGGAATGACCACTGAATAAAGCTAGATCTTTGCTAACATAAGTGGCGCAGCAGATATTCTCACATGTTAATTATTCGACTATCGTAAAGATCGTACATCTTAGAAACTGATACGTGCGAAGTCCAAATGTATTAGTTCCTTTGTGTTTTGTCAACACGAGAAAAGAAAGAAAAATCGCAGTCCGAAATCGCCCGAGCCGAGCCGTGGGAGCAAGAATAGGTAGGTTGGGCATGGTCGTCGGCGGAGAGCTGGCCGCGCTGTTCGCTCGTCGGATGGATGGAGACCCGTTAGCTCACCCCCCTCCAGCAGCAGCCGCAGCGAAATCTGAATTAGCAATGGCGCTAGAACGACGAGCGGGAGGTGCGCCTCCACAAGTTCCGAGGAATCATGTACCTGGATTCTTTTCAAACTCCATACCTCTCTCACCCGACTCAACTCGACCACCACTGGCAACGCCACCACGGACACCATCATCACCCGCTGCATTTGATGCAAAAACATTACCTACGGCACTCGTGGAAGAACCTGTCAGGATCGCTTCGATTGCTGAAAACGAGGAGGTAAAGGCGATATTTGACGAACGGAATTTGGAAGCGGGCATCCCTACACCGGCGTTCTTGTTAAATGTGCGTGCTAATTTAAAGAAGCCTGGATCGACACCGCCTAAACCTAAAAGTATTGTCCATCCCTTGGCTGGGTCAGCCAATATCACTAATGGCAAATCCTCTAACTCGGACGCTGTGAGCGTCTCTTCTGATACCAGTGCACCAGTTGATCGGTCCAAGGGCGAAGTCGGTCAGCTCGCCAGTCAGCTTACACTTAATGCTCGGCGAAGACGCATGGTCGCAGCGCGTTCGTCTGCGTCTTCGGTAACGTCAGCTGTCTCTGATCAAAAGAATTTGTCTATCGTAACCGACGTGAATAATATTGATGTGAATGAAGTTGCAGTGACGAGTCCAACAAAGACAACCTCACCGAGGACAGCAATGTCGGAGAAAGCTAGGCGAGGAAAACTGTTATCGAAAGTCCGAGCTTCACAAATCGCTGCGAATAATACCTCCTCGAAGCCTCAACTGCATGCCCCCGATGGATTCAAAACGCAAATTCATTCACCGAAAAGTGATGAGTACGAGGTTCTCTTCGCAAACTACGACTTTGGAGATAATGATGACATCAACTCGCAAACGTTAGTACCCATGGATGAATCCCCCATGATACCACAACAAAAGCACAAATCGCTTATCACTATTGCAGATGGATCTAATTCTACCGTGGTAAGTGGTATGGGGAGCACTTTAACGGTGCCTACGAATAATGAGTCACGCTCAATAAATTCAAGTAATTTGGCATATGATAAAAGAAATGCAATTCCAGAGAAGTCGACGATGAAAATTCACAATGCCAGCACACCTAAAACTCGTGGTAGTTTAAGGAGAGAGATTTATCAATCTCCGGGTAAGAATTCGCCAAAACAGCGATTGCCTTCAATGCAAGAGCAGCAGCACATGGAAACTGATGATTCTCTGGTAGAACCACCGCAATTATCATCGACACCACATAGCTTCCCGGTATATCCAATGCGTCAGTCGCCTTCTCAACTCTCGCAGATGTCAGGTATTACCACGCCAAGTTGCTTTCCGCAAGACTTACTTGCTCAAAGTGGTGGCAGTGGTGGAACTTCATTTATCCAATTGCAACAGCCGATGCTTATTGGTGGGCCGATTCTGGAGTCATGTAGTAGAAGCAGCTCGGTTGATGAAGTAGTGATGAATGTGGGGGGCGATGACATCGTTGGTAGTGGACCTGGTAATCGAATATCAGCCTTTTCTTCTATTGTAGACACTGAGAATCGACGGCTACGAGAACAACTTGGTAAATTGACACAAAGGCTAGATGAAAAGGATGCAATTATTAGTCAGCTTATGAAACGGATTGGTGATTTGGAACTGATGAGTTACAGCGCGGCACGAGGTACAGCACTAGCATACCAATCAAACTCTACCACTATAAATCAATCTCCTCGCGACGGAGCGCAGAGTTACTCCTCCTCAGGTCAGCTAAGCGTATCGGCAACTTCTGTCACAGCAAGAATGGCAAGATCAACATCAACACTAGAAACAGAAATCGCCAATCTATCAACGCCGAAGCCAGCTGTGGAAAGCATTGACCTTGAGCCGTCCCATCCGCACACAAATCATCACCAAAGGGGGAATAAAATTAGCAAATCAAGTCCATTTACAACCCATACATCCCATACGTCATCCACTGCCAGTATCACGACGACTGGCTCATCGAGGTCAAAAAATTCAAGGCGGTCAAGAGACCATCGAAGAAGTCTAAGTGTCGCCAGTGACGAACGCAAGTTTGTCTGCTAATTTTGACATATTTTTTCAAGTCCAGTTTTACCTTATGCAAGGGTCCCTTGCCTTATGTGAATCCCTTGCCTTATGTGAAACATAACGAACAGCCGTTGGTGGTCGACCGTCTAGATTTGATGTGTAATCATTATGTAAATATTTTTAGTGACATATTTAATCGCTATCAGAATCGTCATCTGATTCACTGTCAGACTCGAAAGACGAGCTCCCAGCCTCGGATGATGCGTCCGACGCTGGAGCAGCTACTTTTTTCTTGCTTTCAACCGGCTTCTTCGTAACCGCAGCCTTCTTCTTTGTTTCTGTTTCAGCAGGTTTGTAGTTAATCATTTCTTTCGCATAACGGGTCTTATCCTCCTTCGCCATCTCCTCCCACTTTACCTTCTCTGAGTCGTTGAGCTCCTTCCAAGCCGCCCCGACAAGCTTACCGAGATCCCCAAAAGATGCGTCTGGGTTTGCCTCCTTAATTTCACTGCGCTTTGCAGTTGAGAAGTACATAAATGCCGATTTGGCACCCTTGGGAGCATTCGGATCCTTCTTCTTTTTCTTAGCGGCGGCCTTCTTGACTGGGCTAGACAACGCTTTCCTCTTCTTACCATCATCGCCAGCTGTCCTCTTTGATTTACCAACCGCATCTTTCTTTTTTGCCGAGGCCTTCTTCTTGTATTCTTTCAAGTCCGAGTCATCACTATCAACCGACCCCATATCGTCATCATCATCGTCGTCGTCGTCGTCGTCGTCGTCGTCACTACCACCACCATCGCCAGACTCCTTTCCCGAACCCTTCGCTTGATCATAATCCTCATCTTCAGACTCTTCGTCATCATCGTCACCAGCTTCATCCATCGCCCCCGCAGCTGGCCTTACACGATCACCACCACTAGGCGATGTCTCCTCGTCCATGGCACTGGGTCCGCCACCCCCCTCAAGATTGAGTATCCGAATCTTCTTCCCACTCAAGAAGCTATACAATGCAGCGTAATTTGTCCTATCAATCCCGCTAAACGTATATTCTCTCGTTGCTTGTCCGTCCCCGGGTGTCGAATGAAGTGTCACATTTAGGTCAAAGTTACGTGTCGATCCCTGTCCTCCGGCATAACGTTGGAACTCCACACTTTCAACCTCATCAAAGCGAATTAGTACCGCCGGTTTATGAATGAATATAAATTGCTTCTCGAGTGGGTACAAATGCCCCTCATTAGCACGTAAAGCACACTTCACACAGGCCTGTTGATTCGCATTCGCAAATTTACCAGGGATGAATACCTTCTTCCGCGTGATGACCTTAAATGTCTTGGCAACAATGTTTGAGAAACTCCCCTCCATTCGACTTTGGATATCTCCCCCGTATTCCTTCTCGAGTATGGCATCGTCCAAATTAATCTCAAGCTCAGAGTGTTCCTTCGTACATTGCATCACTAGCATATTGTACCGCTGCTGTCCCTGTCGGATTGGTTTATCAAGTGCAATAACAAATGCCATATGCATATCATCTTGTCGGGGCAGCAGGAATAGACGAGATATGTCATCATATCGGATTTTAAAATCATACTTGGCTCCACGCATACGTAAGAAGGCATCATATAGTTCAATGGCATACCGTCCACGTGGGGTGAGGAAAGTACCCTTAACTTCTTCAAACTCGGCAATTATCGCACCGCTTGTCTTCTTCACCGATGCAACATTCATTATATGTGACTGTAATACTTCCGCAGATGTGGGTGCATCCTTATCAGTTGGATCAGCGTCAGCATCAGGGGGGACATAAAATCGTATAGCAACTAATTGATCGGCACCGACTGTATCACTTTCTAAAAATTGCATTTCAATTTCATTCCTATTATTCCCCGGCAATACGCATTGGCTAACCTCACCAAGGTCTAAACTTAGCATCTCCTCTCCATCTCGTGGTTCGAACTCTTCCCCATCCTCCAACCCTCCACCGTCACCTCCTCCACGTCCGCCATTGCTGGTGGTATCATTATCCCCCTTTTCTAATCGACATTGTCGGAAGACTAGATGCTTATTGGTAATATCAGTATTGCCCCATGAGTTCCCCGCGGCTGACATGGTATGACGCTTACATGTTACACCATACAAGGCTGCCAATGTCTCGGATAGACTCTCGTAATCACTGGGGGGGAACCCATCAAAGCGCATGGCACTGGGTAACTTGCTATCCTTCTTATTACTGCCCTCATTATTATTACCATTCGTATCATTATTCTTGGTGAGGATACGTAAATGTCCCGACTTACCAAAGACGGTCCATAATGCTCCCGCAATGCTAGCCTTGGGTAACGACTTGCGTGTTTCAATATCCGCATCGTCAGGCTGGCCATTCGTACCAAGTACGGCTGACTTCCATGTCACCCCGTCAGGTGTGAGTGCGAAGGTACCCACCGCATGACCGTATAGACCAATATGTTTCCATATCTTTGGCCGGATGTCCGTCATTGTTAGTTGGTTGGACGCTACTGTGAACTATCTATTCTCCCTCGAATAGAAGCTGAGGGCTACCTACCTACCTATGTAGGAGTTATGTATTATTTCTTGGGAATTGAGGGACAAACAGTCCCTCAAATAAGAGTACCACCATGCGTATGTAGAAACCTTCTCAGAATCCTTCTCTCGCGAACCTCTGCTCCTCACAACCAGCCACACAA
>Ga0247843_1008190_pt1 | contig 12326 bp, 11 predicted proteins | sample LaCruzMarch2017__FD_192420 | JGI IMG/M metagenome (GOLD analysis project Ga0247843, IMG submission 192420) | Freshwater microbial communities from meromictic Lake La Cruz, Castile-La Mancha, Spain - LaCruzMarch2017_8m | ecosystem: Environmental > Aquatic > Freshwater > Lake | place: Spain...
AGTGATCTGTGAGTTCAGTGATGCCAACTCCATTCCACAAGCCCTCCGCTGGTTTTTCCCTCTTGGAAATTCTTGTAGCCACAGCCGTTCTGGCCTTGTTGTTGTCGCTCCTGTCGATGGCTGTCGGAGCGACACTCTCGACGATTCGCCACTCCAAGTCCTCGATCGAGCGGTTTGCTTCGGCCCGCGCGGCGGTTGACCGGTTGGCGGCGACGCTCTCCCAAGCGACCTTGGGCACCTACTGGGACTATGACGACCCCGCGGCTCCCGCAAAATACATCCGCACATCGGATCTGCATTTCCTCATTCAAAACTCCACCAACGGGCAACGGCTGTTTTTTCAAAGCCCTTTATCCACTTCCGGTGTCAGCCCGGCGCCTTCGGGCCTGCTGAATGCCGTGGGCTACTGGGTCGAATTTGGCGAGGACACCTGGCGCCCGGACCACATCGACGCGCCGCGCCATCGCTACAGACTCATGCAGGGGGTTGCGCCGACCGAGGATTTGACGGTATTCACCGATTCGACATCGGCCTGGACGAATCGTGTGACGGACGCTGGATTTCCCATCGCAGAAAATGTGATCGCCATGGTTCTCTGGCCCCGCCAAGCCACTGCGAACGATCCCGCCGGCACGGCGCTGACCGGCGACTACCAGTATGATTCGCGGGCAGCTTCCGGCGTTCAGAGCCATCAACTCCCCCCCATGGTGCAGGCCACCTTGATTGTGCTGGACGAGTCATCCATGGCACGGATCGAGTCCGGAGCCACGGAACCGGAAGCTATTCGATCAGCACTTGCAGGAAAATTCGAGTCTGTCGCCGACTACGAGGAGGACCTTCGAGAGGTGCTTGACGCCTTGATCGCAGCGAAACTCAACCACACCGTCTTGAAGGTGCCGGTGACTCTCCGGGAATCGAAATGGAGCGGCGAATGAACCGGCGCGCGTTTTCCCTGATCGAGTTGCTGGTGGTGGTCGCCATCGTGGCGATGCTGGCCACATTGGCGGCGGGAGCATTCGGTTCGGTCACGCAAGCCAACAAAATCGGGCAGGCTGGAGAGTCTCTTCTGGACGGGATCGAGGCCGCACGCCAATTGGCGGCAGTGAGCGGAAGGACCACCGAATTGCGGATTTTGAAAAAAAGCGGCGACACCCACTACACCGGCCTGCAGGTTTGGTTTGCCAGCCCGGAGGAACACGCCGCGCGTCGCATCGCCCTTCCCGAGAGCGTGGTCCTGATTGATGATTCCACACTCTCGCCGTGGCTCGCCAACATGAGTGCAGGCACCGTCAGCATCGGTGGCGCAGCCATGGCCTACCGCGCGTTCAAGGTGCGGCCCTCTGGCGCGATTGAACCAGCGCCCTCGGATCCCAACTCCCTTTATCTCACTGTGGCCGCGGCGCAATCCCCCGCTGGCTCGACACCCGCCAACTTTGCCACGGTGCAGGTGAATCCAAACACCGGGCGTCCCCTTCTTTACCGGCCATGATGCTCTTCATTCGCTCCAAAAAAGGATCCGCGCTCTTGATCGTGCTGGCACTACTGGTGCTGCTGACTGTCGCCGGCGTCGGGTTTTTCTCCCGGGCGATTGCCTTTCGCAAGGCGGCTTCCGGCGAACTCTCCGCAGCGACCACACAAACGCTTGCTGACACGGTGGTGGGCCTCGTCCAAGCCCAGATCGCCCAGGCAACGACCCTCGGAAACGGCACGGCATGGGCCTCCCAACCGGGGGCGATCCGCGTGTTCGACTCCTCGGGCGGGATCGAGCGCATCTACAAGCTGTATTCCTCGACGGCCATGACAACGACCGATCCCGCGATGGCGGGCGATTTGCCTGCCGCCGACTGGGCCTCCGAACCGGCGCTCTGGGTCGATCTCAACGCGCCCGCCACGATCGGCAGCGGGGCGGGTGCGATCACGCGGTTTCCGATCCTCGACTTTCCCGGCAATGGCCAAGTGGAAGGCTTCGGCATCAGCGGAGCACCGGGCGCCACAGCCGGACAGCCAGCGCCCATGCCCGTGCGTTGGCTCTATGTCCTTGAGGATGGCCAACTGGTCACCCCCGTTGCGAGCGGCAGCAGCACCGTAACGGTGAGTGGCGCCACCGAGGCAAACCCCATCGTCGGTCGCATCGCTTTTTGGACCGATGACGAGACCTGCAAGGTGAACATCAACACCGCCGGCGGCAGCGCGCTTGGCGCCAATGGAACCTTCTGGGACACGCCCCGGTTTGAACTCAAGGATGAAAAGGCGCTGGCCCTTAACCAGCCCGGCAGCGGCGAATACCAGCGCTATTCAGGCCACCCCGCCACCACCACTCTGGCGAAGGTGTTTCCCTCATTGACAAGCGAGAACCTCCTGGCCCTCACGCCCCGCTACCGCTTTGGCGGATCACGGGACGCCACCCGAATGGGCTCCATGGTGGCGGCGAAAAAGGAGCGCAAGTATTCCTCCGTGGGGGAATTGCTTTACGGGCCGGACCGCAATGCAAGCGGGCTTGGAGCCCAGCAACTCGAAGAGGCACGGTTCCTCCTCACCCCCCACAGCCGCGCCCCCGAGCTCACATTGTTTGGCACGCCGCGAGTGAGCATCTGGCCGGTCAGCACGGACAACTCGAAACGCACGGCAACGGACAAGTTGCTGAGCTTCGCCTCCCGAGTCAACGGCAGAGACTATGGTTTTGTGCGTTCAAATCCGAACTCGACCACGGCGGATATCTCGATCCCCCGGAACAACGCCCTGCTTGATTACTTGGACACCCTCACCTCGCGCGCCATTCCAGGCGTGGGCGGGAGTTTTTCCGGGAAATACCCGCAAGACCGCCGCGACATCCTCGTCAAAATCTTCGACTACATCCGCTGCACGAACCTCTCCGATTCCACGCTGGCCGTGGCAAATAAATTCGCGAACCTTGGTGTGGTTGTCCCGGCCAAGCACCTGGCTTGGGATGTGCAAGGGTTCGGGCGCTTTCCCGTGGTGAGCGAGGTTTCCCTGTTCTTCATCGCCCTGGGCAATGATACGGTTCCCATCCATGCCAACCAGATCGGGACCAAGTTCGGCGAGGGAAACGCCACCTACTGGGCCTCGGCCAACGCGACCGCCGCAGGCCGGGTGGCGATCCAGGCCTACTTGCTGGTCAGTTTGTTCGATCCCTCCCAAGGCTTCCGACAAATTGCCGATCCAGACCCCGTGCTCAGAGTCACCGGACTGGACACCCTGCAACTGACCTGCGGCGGGGAAACCTTTCCGCTTGGCTTCCCGCCCACCGCCGTGCTGCGACCGCGCTTGTCACCGAGCGGCGTCAATTTGGCAGGCGGGCGTGTGGGCGGCACGCAGGGGTTCCGCCGATTGGTCGGCAGCGGAGCCACCAGCCTCGTGCTTGGCGCCAACCCGCTGACATTCCCGGCGGCGGCATCGTCAAACAACCCGCTCTTCAGCGCCATTCTCCCGATCAGCGCAGGCGCATCGTCCATGACCCTTTCCGGCGGCGCTGGCCTGCGCATCGAGCTGTATGGAAAAAATGCCGGTGGATTCACCGAGGAGCAACGCGCCGCTGCGGTTGAGATCGATCTGTCGCAACTTGGTGCCACTCCCCTGCCGACTGCGAAGCTGGCGGGTGGAGTGACAAACTCCTTCGGGCTCAATTCAACAGTTGATACCGTCAAGGACGCTGCCCGGGACCGCGCGCACTTTATGAATTCCCCTGAGGGCAAAAAATTGTCCCAGGCAGTCTCTGCATCCGACGATGTGCTGTGGAGTTTGATTTTGAATCCAAACGCCGGACCGGCGGGCGATGCCCGGGCGTTGAGCAGGAATGGCACCATCGCCAGCAGCGCCTTTATTCCACACCCCCGGACCGCAGCGGGAGACCGCATGGCTTTCTCCGCGCCATTTTCGCAGTTCTCGCTCCCGACATCCCTTCAGGGCGGCAAGTTGACAGGAGGGGCAAGCTATCTTTGGAATACCGCCAATGCGAACTATGTCCAAAGCACATTTCCCGCCGTGCCGACGGGCCTGGACGGAGCCTTCGCCGCCAATGACGGCGCGACGCCGGGGGATTGGGACAACGGGTTTTCGTTCCTGCCCGACGGCCCCTACATCAACAAAGCCGACGAAGGCAGCTCCGGAGCCGACCCCTACTTCAACCAGGCCCAGACGGAGATTGGCGACTCGCTCTTCTCGCCCAACCGCATGGTTCCCTCGGCCGGGATGTTCGGCTCACTGCCCACAGGAGTGATCTCCGGGCGGCCATGGCAGACCCTGCTGTTCCGCCCCGGCCCGACTGGCCACATTGGCTCCACCTCCCCGCGCGATCATCTGTTGCTTGATCTCTTCTGGATGCCGGTCGCCGAGCCCTACGCGATCAGCGAGCCGTTTTCCACCGACGGCAAGGTGAACCTCAACTACCAAGTGCAGCCCTTTACCTACATCAAGCGCAATACCGCCCTGCGGTCCGCCCTCGCCTCCGAAAAAGTGACGAAAGTGGCCTTGTCCACCGCCGCAAACTACAAAAAGGACAAGTATCGAAACAACGCTGGCTCACCGGCCTCCCGCTTCGCTCTGAACCTCGATGAAACCAGCGGCACCCTGCGCCAGTTCGAGGAGAAATTCGCTGGCGGAGACCTCTTCAAATCCGCCACTGAGATCTGCGACATTTTCCTGGTTCCCAATGGCAGCAGTTGGGCCGGCGACACCGCCGCGCGCACCGCGTGGTATGGCGACGACTTCGCCTTGGTCGGCGACAACACCCGCGAGCGGCCCTACGCGAATCTCCTTGGCCGCCTGACCACGAAATCCAACACTTTCACGATCCACTACACCGTGCAGGCCCTCAAAAGCCCGCCCTCCGTGCCCGCCGGGACTTGGGATGAAAACAAAGGCGACATCTCGGGCGAATACCGCGGCTCCACCACGATCGAGCGCTACCTGGATCCCAACGATGCCACGATCCCCGATTACGCCACCGACCTCCCTAAGATCGATTCCGACCCGCTGGACCGGCATTACAACTGGCGCATCCTGCAAAACACCCAGTTCGCCCCCTGACCCATTTGAGCACCCCATGAAATCCACGATCACCCGCTTTACCCTCGACAAACTGCAAATTCCCGCCGGCCGCACGATTGGAGACAGCATGTGCCACTACGATGCCTACCGCGCGTTGGCATTGCGGCTGGAAACCAGCGACGGGCTGACGGGCTGGGGCTTCGGTGAAAAAGCGTATGGCGGAGAGTTTGCCAAGGAGGCCTCGTGGAACCGCCCGTTGGCCCCGGTGCCGGAGCTGATCCGGTCCTTTGAATCCACCTTCTGGCCGGAGTTGGAGGGGTGCACCCCTACGGGAGCGCGGTTGGCGGCCGGAGCCTTCGGCGGGGACAGCGCGCTGGCACTGGCGACCCGCATGGCGCTCTGGGATCTCATCGGCAAGGCGGCCGGCCTGCCGCTCTACAAGCTGCTCGGCGGCACCCGGGCGCGGTCTTCGATCCGCGCCTATGCGAGCGCCTGCGAGTTCCAACAGCCCGACCAGTTCCTGCGGGATTTCTACGGCGCAAAAATGCGGGAGGGCTTCCGTGCCTTCAAAATCAAGGTCGGGCATCCCGATCCCGCCCATGATTTGAGACGCCTCTTGATCGTGCGCGAGGCGATTGGCGCCGCCGCCTCGCTGGCCGCCGATGCCAACAAGGCGTGGACCGCGCAGGAGACCGTGGAGCGGGTCGCCTATTTCAACGCCCACGGAGTCAATCTCGCCTATATCGAGGACCCGCTCGATCCCACCGATCTCGACGGCTACCGCCATCTCCACGCGCATTCGGTGGCTGTCGTCGGGCACGATTATGTGCCGGTGGCCGGTGGCCTGCGCCCGTTGCTTGAAACCGGCGCCCTCTCGATGGTGCGCGCGCGGGACGGCTTGGATTACGGACTGGAATTGCTGCCCCTCGCGCGGGAGTTCGCCAAGCCGATCATCTGCTGCAACACCCTTTTCGAGTGGAATATTCATTTCGCCCTCGCCTTCCCGCAGGTGGACCGCATCGAGTTCGCCGATCTCGGCTGGAACCAACTTCCCAAAACGCCCGTGCGCCTCGTCAACGGCATGATGTCCCCACCCGAAGCCCCGGGGCACGGGTTCGAACCCAACCCACACATTTTTGAACAATGGAAACTATGAAACCAGTCCTGTTATTAACCGGCGGCAGCCAAGGAATCGGCCGCGCCGTCGTGGAACTCTTCTTGAATCGCGGGTGGCGTGTCGCATTCGTGGCTCGGGACGCGGATGGCGTCCAGCGGACCGTCGAGGAACTCCGCGCCGCCGGGCATCCTGAAGACGCCGTTTGCGGGCGCGCGCTCGATGTCGGCAATCTCGACGAGGTGGAGGCGCTGCCCGATCAACTCCCGATGCTCGCCGAGGGCCTCGATGCTCTTGTGCTGAATGCGTTTTATCAAAAGATCAAGCCAGCGCAGGACTTCACCCGCGAGGAACTCGACCAGCACTGGCGTGTGAACAACCTCTCGCCGATCCTGCTCATGCAAGCCTGCATGTCCCGCTTGCAGAAACGCAAAGGCAGCATCGTGTATATCAGCTCGATCATGGATACGCGGCTCCAAGGGGGTTACGCCGCCTATGGGGCCAGCAAGGCCTACATGAACTGTTTCGTGAAACAGGCCGCCCACGATTTCGGTCCCCTCGGGGTGCGGATCAACACTGTGTCCCCCGGCCCCGTGCGCACCGAGGCCCTCGAACGCGCCTTCACCTCCCTCGGCACCGATGCCCGCCGCCAATTCGATGAAATGCTCGAAAAAATCCCGATGGAACAACGCCTGACCGAGCCCAACGAAGTGGCCGAATCGGTGTGGTTCGCGGTCAACGGCCCGCGGGCGATCCACGGGAGCAACTTGCGCATCGACGGCGGCCTCTACTGAGGGGCCCAAAGGGCGGATGGGGCGATATTCGCCCCGCCTATTCTCAACGGCAGTAAAAGACCTCCTCCATGGGAGCCCACCAGACGTTGTCATCCACTCCGGGAAGCGGTTTCTGGCAGGGCTTGCAGACCGCCCACCAGGCTTGTGTGACAGGATCGGCAGCCATGCGTGCCATGTCGGCCTCGAAGTTGTTCCCCGTGTATTCAAAGTGGCTGAACAGGTAATGCTTTCCGTCCGGCAATTGGCGCAGGTAAATCGAGTAGTTGCGGATGTGCGAGTCACGAATGATCGCCAACACATCCGGCCAAACGGCGGCGTGCAACCTCTTGTATTCCTCAAGGTGCTCCTCCCGCACCTCGATGATCAGTCCATATCTTTGGTTCATCGTCTTATTCTCGTTTGGATCAGCCCTGTGGATTCTTTAATTTCGCTTGGAGGAAATTCATTAGCGACTTGTATTTGACCTCGGTGGCCCCGGGATACATGAACTCACATTCGACACCGACACTCCGACATTTCTCCGTGAATTCCACACCGAAATTCGACCCGTGCGGACCGCTCTTTTGCTCCTGCCCCAAAGCGGGCACATCACTGTATTGGAGGAAAATCGGCGGGTCCCCGGCAGTGATGAGCGCGTAGGGGGAATACTCGGCGATCCAAGGCACGATGGTATCGCGGCCGGCGAGGAATTCCTTGAAGTTGCGGAACCCAAAGGCGTGCCCGCCGTATTGGATGTTGGGAATCCAGGCTTTCATCTGCTGTGGATCGAGCGAGGTCTGCGCCCCGAGCCCGGCGGCTGCGCAGGGGCGGGTCGACTCCCGCGCGACGGGATCCGCGCTGCCGGGGTCGGCCAGGTCATCATGCAATGCCAACCAGAGAGCCGAGCAACCGCCCGCAGAGTTCCCCACGGCTGCGATGCGCGACTTGTCGAGATTCCATTCCGATGCCTTGCTGCGCACGAATTGCAGAGCCCGCGCGGCGTCCTGCAACGGGCCTTGAACGGGCGGCACCAGTCCATCTGCGGTCGCCTCGGGAATGAATCGGTAGCCGATCGAAACCACAGAAATCCCGGCGTTGAGGCATTGCTCGAGGTTGGTAATGCGGGTCTTTTTATCGCCGCTCAACCAACTGCCGCCATGGATGAAAAACATGACCGGGGCGGGTTGGGGCGTGTCGGCTTTGTAAAAATCAAGCACCTGCTTCGGGTGCACGCCGTAGGGCACATCCGCCAGCGTCAGCTCCACGGCGTGGGCACACAGTCCGAGCGGGAGAAGGGCGGAAATCAATAGCAGAACGCGTTTCTTCATCGTGGTTGTCCTTTCATTTCCTTGAGTTTTTGGGTCAAATAAACGGCGCTGTTTTTATACTTCGTCTCCGGCGCCCCGGGATAGACGAGCACGCATTCCACTCCGAGGAGGTCGCTTTTTTCCTTCAACTTGGCGCCGAAGTTCGATGTGTGCGTGGCATCCTTTTGCGGCTGCCCGACCGCCGGCGTGTCCTGATACTGGAGAAACACCGGCGGATCGTCCGCCGTCAGCAGGGCGTAGGGCGAGTATTTGTCGATCCACGGTAGGATGCTCTCGCGCGCCGCGAGGAACTCGGCGAAGTTTTGGCTCTGGTGGTCGGCAAGCCCGAACGCATGGGCGCCGTAGCTGATGTTCGGCGTCCACTCCTTCATCTGCTGCGGGTCCAGCGAGGTCTGGGCGCCCCCGGCGATGACAAAGACCGGCCGGGTGGATTCGCGCGCCACCGGGTCCCCGCTCTGCGGATCGGCCATGTCCTCATGAAAGGCCAGCCAGAGCGCGCTGCACGCCCCGGCGGAGCCTCCCGCGACGACCACGAACTCTCGGTCGATGTTCCACTCCGCCGCCTTGCTGCGGACGAACTGCACCGCCCTGGCGGCATCGTCCAGCGGAGCCTTCACCGGCGGGGAAATCCCCGCATCCTTGGCGTCGGCAATGAAGCGGTAATTGACCGAAACGTAGGAGATTCCATGGCGCAGGGCGTGCGGCAGGAGAGTATTCGCATCGTGCTTGTCGCCCCGCTTCCAGGCTCCGCCATGGAAATTGATGAGCACCGGCGTCGGCCCGGCCGACTCGGCCCGGTAAAAATCCAGCACCTGCCGCTCATGCGAGCCGTAGGGCACGTCCGCCGCCGTCGGTTGAATGGGAGCCGGCTTCTTTTGCGCCGGAGCGACTTCAGCCCGGACAAGCCATGGAGCGCAGACGAAGAGGATCAAGGCGAGACAGGATCGTTTGCAGGTGTTGGTTTTCATGAAATGGAAGGCCTCCTCATTCTTCGGCCAGCCGATTGGGCGATCGCCCGCCCGATCAAAATCCCGAGCGCGGCGACCAGCAAAACACCTGCCTGCAGGAGACCCCATGGGAGCACCGAATAATACCCTTCCTGGATCAGCGCGATGCCGAGAAGAATCTGCAATGGCGCGTAGCCGGTCATAAAAACTCCGAATAACACCACAGGGTGGGATTTCACGACGCCTCCGAAAAGAGCCGCACCGACCAGCAACACCAAAAAGAATGGGAGAAAAGGGGTGATACCGCCCCCCGCTGTCAACCCGACCCCCAACCAAGCAAAACTGATCAGGATGCCTCCGGAAAACACGAGTATCAGGGCAACAATCTCAAACGGGTTGTAGTTCTTGCCAGGCGTTCTTGGCTTGAAAAATGGCATTGAAAATTAGGGAATTAAGACACATTTGGGAGAAAGGGGCGAGAATTCTCAAATTCCGGTCTTCCCGCTTCCCCACCAAGGCCCCCAGCCCTCACTCGCCTTAGGCTCCCAGTCCGGTTGCAGCATTTTGATGGCGTTTGCCTCGAAATGCCTCTTTCGATTCACGAAACCTTCATTTCTGGGCTTTGCCATCTCTGGCTTCCAGCGCGGATCAGGCCCGGGAATCTGCGCGCCAACTGCCGCGAGCCAGCGGTCCAACTGCGCGCGCAACTCTCCGGCCTTTTCAGGATTTTTGGCGGCAAGGTTGTTCTGCTCGCCGACGTCCTCCGCCAAGTGATACAGCTCATCGCGGCCATCTTCCCAGTAGTGGATCAACTTCCAGTCCCCGGAGCGGATACTCGACGCAGGCTGATGAAAAAACCCCTGATAGTGAGGGTAATGCCAGAATAAATCCCGTTTTGCAATCGAGCCGCCCTTTAGCAAAGGGACCAGGCTGACCCCGTCCAGATGTTGCTCTGGCTTGGATGGAATTCCGGCCAGTTCCAGCAGGGTGGGATAAAAATCGGTGCCGATCACCGGTGTCGGATTGACGCTTCCCGGCTTGGTGATGCCCGGCGCCTGGATGAGGAAGGGGACCCGAATGCCCCCTTCAAAATTCGTCCCCTTGCCACCGCGATATGGCAGCACCGAGGTATAGGATTCCCCTCCGGCGATGGCAACCCCGCCGTTGTCCGAGGTGAACACCACGATCGTGTTTTTATCCAACCCCAGCTGTTTGAGCTTATCGAGCACGATACCCACCGACTCGTCCATCTCCTCGACGAGACCGGCGTAGAGCGGGTTATCCTGCACAAGTCGCGACAGATACCCGTCATCCTCTTTGTAGCGTTCGCGGTCCAGCGGCCCCATTTTTTCGGCCTTGTCGCGATATTTCTTCCATTTCTCCTTGGTTGTTTGAATCGGGGTATGAACGGCATACAACGACATGTAAGCAAAGAACCGCTGGTTCTTGTTTTGCTCGATAAACTCAGCCGTCTCGCGCCCAAGGCGCAGGTTCAGAGCCTCGCCATCCGGCCCGTCCTCAAGCCGGGGATTCTTGTAGGGCGCGTAGAAATTGGCGGGTTGGCCCTGCCCGTAACCTCCTTTATTGATGTCGAACCCATGATTCTCCGGCCATTCCGGCGGACTGCTCCCGAGGTGCCACTTGCCCGCCGCGAAGGTCGAGTAGCCTGCGGCCTTGAAGGCCTCGGCGAGACTGGTTTCATCAAACGGAAGCCCCTCGCTCACAGGCTTCTGAAGCAATGGGAAGACCTTTTCGGCAAGTTTTCCGGTGCTACTCCCGATCCAATCGGTGATCCCCGACCGTGGCGGATACTTCCCGGTCATGACGCTGTAACGGGAGGGGCTACAAGCCGGACTGCCCGCATAGCCGTCGGTGAACCGCATCCCGTTGGCAGCAATAGTATCGATGTGGGGTGTCTCATAAAACGTGCTGCCAGTGGCGCCGAGATCGGTCGCCCCCAGATCATCGGCAATAATAAACAACACATTGTATTTCCCGGCGGGCTTTTCCGCTGTCTGCGATTCAGCCGCTCCAAGTGCTCCGGTTCCGAGGCACGCCAATCCAAGCAAGGCAACGGCCGATCGTTTTATGCAATATTCTTTCAAATTGATCATAACATTAATTTTTAGTAACTAAAAAATCTCATGGACAGCACTTTGCGAATCCTCATTAGGAGACAAGATTGCAAGCAACGCAACAGACAACGATTCAGCGTTCCACCACGAGAGAAAGGGTGGCCCCACTCAATTTGAAGCGCCGATCGCTCAGAGTCGCATCCTCGCCGTTGATCTGGTATCGGATATTTTCTCCCGGGTATTCGTAGGCATCACCGAGCGTCAATGTCGGCGTGGCGCGCTTGTCGGTTTGCTGGAAATTGACAACCATCATGGCTCCGTTGCGATGCCGGGATTTTGTTGCTTTGATCGTGAGTTTGGCGGAATCAGCCAGTGTGATGGCGTGCGTCACTTCGGGGCCACCGGCTGCTTGATGCCATTCCATGACCCCCTCCACGCAGACTGAGGAACTGCCTTGCAATACCAGCGTCCCGGGCGACGACCCGCTGGATCCAGTGAGTCCAAAAATCAAATTGCGGTCGATGACAGCGGTGGCATTTGCAGCCAGCGTCAACTTTGCTCCTCCCGAATTTGTTGCTGTAAAACCTAAACCAAGATCCTCGCCGACCTTCAATACGGAATTATCCTGAAAGGTGAGTTCCGTGCCTCCAGCCAGAGTCAAGCGCACAGGCCCATTCACCACCCCGAGGGATGAGGTCTCCTTGTAAGTGATGTTGTAACCGTTCAAATTTGCTGCCTTGCCGGTCGAGTAACCCGTTTGGGCAGCGCCCGTCACCACACCTGAGTTGCCAGCGTCCGGCCTGCCATCCGGATCCCAGTTTTGCCGGTTGAAGATCAAATTGTCGGAGCCTCCCTCAACCCATGTCAGCTCGTTGGCCGTGGCCGCAGGCAGACCGGCATGCGCGACGAGCGCTGCCAAGGTTAGAATCCAGCATGTAGGGACGCTTAAGGCCAAGGGCGACCTCGATCGTCCGGTTGTTCGGGGTTGTTTGACTGTTCCAAGGACGGGAATGGAAGCAATTTCGAGCCGACGGGTTTTGGAATTCATGAAGGATGGGGAATGAGATGCATAATCAAACTAC
>Ga0247843_1008193_pt1 | contig 12322 bp, 6 predicted proteins | sample LaCruzMarch2017__FD_192420 | JGI IMG/M metagenome (GOLD analysis project Ga0247843, IMG submission 192420) | Freshwater microbial communities from meromictic Lake La Cruz, Castile-La Mancha, Spain - LaCruzMarch2017_8m | ecosystem: Environmental > Aquatic > Freshwater > Lake | place: Spain...
GCGGCTCGGGCATCGTCGAGTGCGCGGTCTTCCGCACCGATCTCGCGACCTGCTCGACCAACCCGAACGGGACCGAGACGACGTTCGTCCCCGAGACCTGCGATGACCTCGACAACGACTGCGACGGTGAGACCGACGAGGGCTTGACCCTGGCCGACTCCGACTGCAAGCAGGTCGGCGTGTGTTTGACCGGGCTCGCCGACCTCGTCGCGACCTGCTCGGCAGAGGGCACCTGGACCTGCGACTACTCCGAGGTCGCGAACTATCAAGACGATGAGACCCTCTGCGACGGGCTCGACAACGACTGCGACGGCACCACCGACGAGGGCTTCCTCTACGGCTCGATCGAGGTCGGCGAGGCTTGCGACGGCGTCGGCTCCTGCGGCGCGGGCACGGTCGTGTGTGCCACCGGCGGCGCCAGCGCGACCTGCTCGACCAACCCCGACGGCCCCGACAACCAGGCCACAACCGAGGCCTGCGACGGCGCCGATAACGACTGCGATGGCCAGACCGACGAGGGCTTCTCGTTTGCCGGCCAGGAAGTAGGCGAGGCCTGCGACGGCATCGGCCAGTGCGGCGCCGGTGTCGTCCAGTGCACGACCGACGGCAGCAACGTCGGGACCTGCTCCACCAACCCGAATGGGTCTGCCTCACAGGCCGTGGCGGAGCTCTGCGACGACCTCGACAACGACTGCGATGGCAACACCGACGAGGCGCTCGGGCTCGCCCAGTCCCCATGCCTCCTTGCCGGCGTCTGCGGCCAGAACCAGGGCTCCATCGTTGCCACCTGCACCGATGGCACCTGGACCTGCGATTACGCGGCCGTCCCGAACTACCAGGCCACCGAGACCCGCTGCGACAGCCGCGACAACGACTGCGACGCCTCCACCGACGAGGGCTTCACCTACCTCGGCACCGCCATCGGCCAGGCCTGCGACGGCGTGGGTGCCTGTAGCACCGGCACGGTCCAGTGCGCCGTCGGGAGCGAGGACACGGCGACCTGCTCGACCAACCCCAACGGCTCGGCCTCACAGGCCGTGACCGAGTCGTGCGACACTTTCGACAACGACTGCGACAGCTCCACCGACGAGGGCTTCACCTACCTCGGCACCGCCGTCGGCCTGGCGTGCAACGGCGTCGGCGAGTGCGGCGCCGGCCTCGTCGAGTGTCTCGACGCGACGACCGCGACGTGCTCGACCAACCTCAACGGCTCCGAACCCGACGACTCTCCGGAGACATGCAACGACCTCGACGACGACTGCGATGGCAACACCGACGAAGGGCTCACGCTCGCCGACTCCAACTGCCTCAACGTGGGTGTCTGCGCGGTGGGCTTCCAGAGCATCGTCGCGACCTGCACGCCCGAGGGCGCCTGGTCCTGCAACTACTCTGCGGTCACCGGCTATCAGGCTACCGAGACGCTCTGCGACGGCCTCGACAACGACTGTGACGGCCAGACCGACGAGCCCTTCAAGGCCGGCGGCACCGTCACCTACACCGACCCGCAATATGCCCCGAACTCGAACCTGCTGCTCGGAGCCGCCTGCGGCACGGGCCGCTGCTCCGGGGGCGCGGTCATCTGCAACGCCGCCAACCGCACGACCATGGTCTGTGACACCGTCGTCCAGAATCGCCGGGCCGAGCTCTGCGACAACCTCGACGACGACTGCGATGGCCAGATCGACGAGACCTTCACAGGCCTGCTCACCGCTCTGAACCCGGCCGATCTCGGGCGCACGAAGAGCCAGAGCTGTGGGACCGGCGCTTGCGCCGGCGGCACGGTGGTGTGCAACGTCGGGCTTACGGCTCTGACCTGCAACTCGGAGGGCAATGCCGCGACGGACGTCTGCAATGGCAGCGATGACGACTGCGACAGCAACATCGACGAGGGCTCGCCCAACATCGACGGCGACGACCTCGCGGACTGCATCGACCCGTGTATCGACGCGGACTTCGACAACATCTGCACCAACTCGGCGCTGCCGTTGTGTGTCGGCGGCGACAACACCGAGTGCCGCGACAACTGCCCCGTCCTCGGCAACACGACCCAGGCCGACGCCGACCGCGACGGCAAGGGTGACGCCTGTGACACCTGCCCCGCCGGGCCGGGCCCCTTCGAGGTCTGTGGCGACTGCCTCGACAACAACTGCAGCGGCGGCACCGACGAGGCCGGCTGCGCCGAGCGCCGCATCATCACCGTCGCCGCCAGGAACGAAGCGCTCCCCATCGGCTACCCGGTGAAGCTGGTCTTCGACCACAAGTCGCTCGTCGACGCCGGCTGGTCCACCACCAGCGGCGACGACGTCCGCGTCTTCTATCGTGACCCCACCCTGCCCTGCGACGACGCCGACCCGCTGTCCTGCTCGGTCGAGCTCGACCGCGTCGCCGACCCGCTCAAGCCCTTCAACGCCCAGGACACCGAGATCTGGTTCGCGCTCCAGGCGCCGCTCGACGCCAACGCCGCAACGACCGCCTATGAGGTCTACTACAACGTCGACGCGATGCTCGGCCCGCTCGCCGACGCCGGCGCCATCTTCCACGCGGCCGACCTCTTCGACCGCGACCCGTCCGACACGCTTGGCCAGGGCTGGGTGGACGCCTCTGCGGTCGCCTCCGACTTCGCTATCGCCAACAACTCGCTCACGGTCAACTCCGCGGACGACGGCGACTTCACGCCCCAGGTCACGCTCCCGTTCGACACCATCTCGGCCGCCTCGCTGACGGGCCGCTTCGAGCTGCGCCTGGGCATGAACTGGACCCGCACCACCGAGAGCGACTTCGCCGTCATCATGCAGCTCGGCAAGGCCTCGGCGCTCGCCGCCATGCCCGTCGAGGCCGAGCGCTGGCCCAACGCCGGCGTCGGCGTCAGCCTCGCATACGGCGCGGGAGCCTCGATCGGCGACCTCGGTCTCAACACGCTCGCCTCCACGACGGGCGGCGTCTCCACTGCGGTGGCCTTCTCGTCGCGCGGCGTCTTCACGGGCCCGACCGAGGTCTACGTCACCGTCGACTTCGAGTCGCAGGGTGGCCCGAGCTACTCGGTCACGGCCGGCAGCGTGTCCACCGACGACGTAGCCCTCCCGTTCACGACCTCGCAGACCGAGCTCGATACCCTGCGCTTCGTGCTGCACAACGTCAGTGGCCTCTTCTCCTCGAAGGCCTGGCGCCACGTGCTCATCCGTCCGACGGTCGGTCTGGCGGACGAGCCCTCCGTCTACCTCGGCATCGAGGAGCCGCTCGGCTCGGGTCTGGCCTCCTGCACGTTGGGTGCGGATCGCTTCCTGCGTTATGCCATGAACGAGCGCGCGACCGCTCCCGCCCAGAACAATGCGCTCGACACGAGCAACGCCGAGACGGCGATCAACCTCACGCGTAGCCAGGTTTCGACGAGCCCCGACTTCGCCGAGCTGCTGTCCCTCTGGGCGGCGCGCTTCACGGTCATCGCGAGCGGCGGGCGTTACCTCTCGCCGACGCAGAGCGCCACGTCGAAGCTGCAGTCCAGGCTGCATGGGCGGAGCAGCCTCACCTATGAGATCGTCGTGGACAACAACGACCCGGCGACGTCGGGCTCGACCCAGCGTTGGGTCGCTCTGGTGGCCGACGGCGACCACACCAACACGTTTGGCCTGGCCTTCCTCGACAACGACACCGTGGAGGCCGTCGTGCGGACGGGCTCGAGCACGAGCGCGACCTGGCGTTGGGATGTTCCGCCCATCGCGACCTCGCGCCGCCTCGTCATGCACCTCGTCTTCGACTCTACGCGGGCGACCCCGTCCGAGCGCCTGCGCCTCTACGTCGACGGTGCCCTGCGCGCCGCGGCCACGAGCCCCGCGATTGCCCAGAACTCGACCATCTTCCTCTACAATGGCTCGGGCGCGTCTCCCGGCAACACGTCGCTCTTCGCGGTTGGCAATCGCACTGTGACGAGCCCCGCCTCGAGCCCGCTGGCCGACATCTATTGGGTCGCGGCCTATGCCCGCGCGCTCTCCGCCGAAGACGTGCGCAGCCACACACGTATCCTCTTGAAGAGCGACGACGCACCCTGAGTTGCGACGCCTGCGATATCTCGATCATCGAGATATCGGCTGAAGAGAGCCATCAACAAGCGATGCCCCTGGGCCTGCGTTGCGACGTAGAGCCACCAGGGGAGGCGCGGGCGGTAGCCGGCGATGGACACGAGCACGGACTTGCCGGCGAGCACCTCGCGGAACTCGAAGGTGGCCGTGTTCGTCTTGGGCGCGGCGACGAGGTCGCCCGCGACGATGTGATAGACGACCCGGTTCTCGTTCTTCGTGAGCGGCCGCAGCACCAGCAAGGGGCGGGGCCACCCGTTGATGCCGAGCTCGACGTCATCACCGCGGCGCGCAAACAAGAGCGCCGGCACGAGGGCGCCAAGCCACTCGAAGTAGGCGTCAGCCACCTCGGTGGCGTTCATCCCGTGTGCGGCCATACGCTGGACCGAACGCACGAGCGGCTCGCCCGACGACTTCGCGGATTGGAAGGCGAGCGGCTTGCCCGCGTCGCGGTCCTGGGACACGGCTTCCGGCAGGACTTCGGACATGGGGCGACCGGGGATCTGGGCGCGCTCCTGGAGCCGTCGGTCTCGCGCCACCATCGGATGGCTGAGGCTCCCGATGAGGGGCTCGACGAGCTCCTTCGGGGCGCCGGTCACGAGCGAAACCCAGAGCCGAGAGAGCCCCGGGGTCAAGACAGGCACACCCATGGCCAGGGGTTTGCGCCCGAGGATGACCTCACCGACCTGCTCCATCATGCGCCGATAGGTCACGACGTCGGGACCACCGACATCGAAGGTCTCGCCCCGGGTGTCGGCATGGAGGAGCGCGTAACGAATGAGGGCGACCACGTCGTCGAGCGCGATGGGCTGGGTGTCGACCTCGGTCCAGCGCGGGCAGACCATGACCGGCAGTCGCCGCGCGAGGTTGAAGACGATCCGCGAGGACGACCCGCCCGGCCCGAAGACGAGTCCCGCCCGCAGCGTCGTCACGGGCACACCATAGGCGGCGAGCGCCTCTTCTACTTCCACCCGGGAGGCGATGTGGCTCGATTGGGGGCCGCCGGGCGGAACGAGCCCGCCGAGGTAGACGATGTGTTGGACCCCGTTTTTCGCAGCGGCACGCGCGAAGTTGTCGGCGACGATGAGGTCGATGTCCGAGAAGGCGCCCTGGACCAACCGCTCGCTCGGCATCATCGAGTGCACGAGGTAGACTGCGAGCCTGGCTCCAACGAGCGCGGCCTCGGTCGCCTCGGCCTCGAGCAGGTCGACCTTACGCATCGTCGCCCGAGGCATGGTCGTGGCCCCACGTGACAAGCCGATGACCTCGAAGTCGTCGACGAGCGCCTCGACCAGAGCCTTGCCCACGAACCCCGTCGCTCCCGCCACCACCACAGTATCGCCTGTCATGCCGCGACCTTTACAGGCCACCCCGACAAACGTCGAGCCGAAAGGCCGGACCCATAGGACCGTCGCACAGCGGCGCTGCGTTCGAGCCGAGTCGTGGTATAGAACTTGCGGAACACCCGAGAGCGGGGCTGAACCACTGGGAAACCTCGCAAAACACGGGTCATGACGCACACTTACACGTGTGCGAACGCCCCCACAGGAGCTGAACATCATGTCTTTCGACACCGTGCTCGCCGGCCTCGACCTTGGCCCCTACTGCCAGCCCGTCGCCGAGTTCGCGCGCTCGTTGGCCTGGAAACTCGACGCGAAGCTCGTCTATCTGCACTCCGAAGAAGACGCGCCACTCTCGCCGGGTTGGGCCGAGCTGGCGCTCGAGGCCGAACGTTACCGACGCGAGGCTGCAACTCGCCACGCCGATGAAGGTCAGGCGACGGTGGTGTGGCGAACGGGGCCCCCGGCCGCGGCGCTGCAGGACGAAGCGGCAGCGCTCGGCGCGAGCTTCGTCGTCGCCGGGACCGGCGCGTACGGACACGAGCCGATGCTCGGTACGATCGCGCTCAAGATGCTGCGCTCGGTCACGCTGCCGCTGTGCCTCGTGCCGACGCACGAGGGCGCGAGAACGACGCTCAGCGGTGCACGGATCCTGGCCCCCGTGGACGTCGGGTCGAGTGGGCTCGACTGGCTGCGTATGGTGGGCGAGCTCGCGGCCCAGCTCGAGACGACCGTCGCGCTGGTCCACGTCGTGAGGCCGCCTCGGCTCGTCACACAGCTCGGACCCGAGAGCGCGGCGCGCCTGCCCGAGCTCATCCGCGAGCTGCTCGACGGGGCGACCCACGCCCTCAAACAACGCGCCAAGGAGGCCGGCCTCGAACACACGAGCCTGCGGGTCCTCGAGTCGGATGATCCCGCGGAGGCCATCCTCGAAGAGGCCCGTCAGCTCGACGTCGACCTCATCGCGCTGCCCGCCCACCAGAAGAGTCCGCTCGAGCGCCTCGTGGTGGGCAGCATCACGGAGCGACTCGCGCGCCTCACGAACCGGCCGCTGCTCGTCTTCCCATCGGGCTACGGCGTTGCCCCCGCGGGGGATTGAAACGCGCGTCGCGCAATCAATCCCAGGCGGCCGAACGCCAACGGTCCCCGACCTTCAGGTGGGCGACCCATTTCGGGTCAGTTGCGACGATACGATACCTGGCCCTCGGCAGCGCCTCGACCTCACTCCAGAGATGGCGCCACTGCGCGTCGAACGCGGGTTGCCACCGCCGCTCGTCGGGGCGCAACCCGGCGCTGACGAGCGCCGACGCGACGCGACGTCGTGCCTCACGCTCGTCGAGCGCGTTGCTCCCCGGGATCTCGACTTCAACGGAGGCGAAGTGGTCGGCGGCGTGGGTGAGTCCCCACTCTTCGGAGTGGACATCATCGATGTCGAGCTCGCCGAGAGGCCCTTTGGGGATGTTGCTGAAGTCGGCCGAGACGTCGTTGGCGCATTCGTAGAGCAACCTCAGGGCGAAGACGGGCGACCCGGGAAAAGGCCCCGAATCGGGGTGCACCGAGACGAGCTCGATGTCGGCTCGTGCGCCCTCGATGGAGAGGACCCGAGCCTGCCATAGCGTTGTTCCCACGACGTCAGTTGCGCGTGTTGGCGATGTAGGAGTGACCCGAGGAGGTGACCTTGTTGGTCTCGGCGTTCACGGTTTCGTACTTGCAGATGAGACCGGTCGGCAGGTGCTTCCAGGCCTCGGGGGCGGGGTCGTAGTCGTCGCCCTTCAGGTTGGCCGGACCCGAGCCGCTGTAGGTTGCAGTGATGTCATAGCTGATGAGGTCTCCACGCGCTTGAGCGGCCTTGACCGTCGCCTCGACGAGCGCGTGATGACGCGAGTTGGTCTTCTTGGTGATCGGCGTCATGTTACGCTTTTCGCCCGGCCCTCCGAGGTTGTGATTGAGGAGGTGACCACGAACCCAGTAGTCGTACTTCCTGGGTCCCATCGTCGCCCACCAATCGGGCCAGGTGCCTGCTTCCGGCTCGGTACCTGCCATGCTGTCACCGGGGAACACCAGGCCCGAGGCCTTGGTACCGCAGTCGTTGCGGAGGCCGCCAAAGACAGTCGTGCTCGTATGCACCTTGCCTTGCGAGTCTTTGAGGACTCCTTTGCCAGTGCCAGGTCGCTCGGCGTTCCTGGGGTCCTTGGGGTCATCGACGATGGTGTTCGTCGGACCGTCATGGCCCTTGCCACCTGAGTCGAGCGCGAGCTGGACGTCTTTTCCAGGAGAGGCGCCGCGTCGCTGTTCGGCGTTGGGCTCGGCGGTGTGGGTCGACATCGGTGACTGCGCCCGTCGTTCGTGGCTCTGCATGAGAGGCTCCGCGTGAATCTCGGATTTCGAGGTCGGTGCGGCCAGACCGCAACGACGGGAAAGGACGTCATGATGAGCTGCGGGCCACCACCCGGACAACCCCCAATCTCTTGGGGGCTGGGCGCCTGGACGCTCCCCTCGGGTCGGGGTCACGACGACGGAGACCGGCCCATCGAGACACGCCTCGGACCGAGGCCGGGTCACTTGGAGTGTCATATCGACGATGGGTCAGCGCTCGCCTTCGAGTCGGAAGGTCAGGGGAAACGATCCGGTCACGTCGCATGCGTCTTCATCCCCATGTGGTGCCGCAACGCATGGAGACGTGAGAAGCCTCGAGGGCGGCGGGGCCGATCCGGTCTTCGGCGATGGACGAGCCGACCGGCCTCTCCTTCGAGAGGCTATTCGTCGTAGTTGAAGAACTCATTCATCTCGGGGTCGTTATAGCTCTCGTAGTCGATGACCCAGGGTTCGATGTCGGTGCGGCCCTCGCGATAACGGATCGTCAATGCGGTCGGGGTCACCTTGCGGTAGCTCGAGCGCTCGGGCAGGTCGTAGTTGTCCGCGCCGCCGGCGCTGAAGAGCGTGATGAACTTCAGGTCGGGCTCGTTGTAGCCGACGAGGTAGCCCACATCGACCTTCTCGTGCCCACGAATGAGGGTTCTCACGCCCATGCGGTGCATGAACGCGCGGGCCTGCTCGCGGCCAAAGGCGAAGCGGTTGGTCCCCTCCTGCAGCTCGTCGGGCACGTAGTCGGCGCTCGACGGGTCGCTCCACATCATCTCGAAGCGGAAGAACGGCTCGTTGAGGCTCGCCAGGTCCTGGTAGTGATCACGGATGGTCGAGTCGCGCGGGATGCCAGCGTGGACCATCAGGATGTCATCGAAGAAGAGCATCGCTGGCATGGCCTCGAAGAGCTGCCGGTAGGCCTCGAGCACCTCGACGGGCGCACGCGCCTTCAAGCCGTCCAGACCCTCGGCGGGCTTGACGCCGGGATACACCATGCCGTTCTTCTCGAGAAAGTGCTCGTGGTTCCCGCGCAGCACGATGACGTGACGTGGAGCGAGGGCGACGAGTCCGAGCACCGCCCGCATGACTCCCTCGAAGCTGAAGATCCCGCGGTCGATGTAGTCGCCGAGGAAGACGAGCAGCGGCTCGGGGTAGTGGTCGGGCGCGCTGGTGAACTTCTCGACCTTGGTCAGGAACTCGGACTGCAACAGCGCCGCCTTGAGGCAGCTGTAGCAGCCGTGCAGGTCACCCAGCACGGTGATGTCGTAGCCCGCGGGGCGCGTCGGCGGGATGACGTGCACCCAGCCGTCGAGGAAGGCCTCACGCCCGGCGAGCTCCTGCACCATCTGATGGCCCTCGAGAACGCCGCGGCCGCCTCTGCGCTTCTGCTCCCAGATCTTCATGACCTGGCTGACGCGCTCCATGTCGGCGTTGAGCTGGCGCTTGAGCACGAGGGGCTCTTCGGCGAAGTGCCGCTCGATCCGCGTGAGCATCGGGTGGTTGCCGCTGGTCTTGGGGCGCGCGACCTGCTCGTGGACGACGATGTAGTTGCCCCAGTCGCCGCGGTCGCCTTCGGAGTGCGGCGGCGTACCGCTCGTGTGGGTGCCCTCCATGATCGACAGGAGCTCGTCGCGGAACTCGACCTCCTCCGGATGGGCGACGCCGTCGGCCATGAGCATCTCGTCGACGGCGTGCATGAGCGTCCTGCGGTCGTCCTCCGGGAAACGCTCGAGGATCTCGAAGCAGCGCAGCTTCATCCGATTACGTACGAAGGTGGGCGCACGTTCGCCCTCGGCCGTGGGCTCGTCCCACATGGCTGCGAGCTCGCGGTCGATGCGATCGAACCTGCGGTCGAGCTTGTCGATGAGCGCGGCGCGGCGCGCACGGCCGGCGGGCGTCGCGTTGTCCGTTTCGTAGGACTCGGCGAGGGCGAGGATGAACTCCTCGATGTACTCCTTCTCGCCGCTGTCGAACTCACCATCGATGTATCCGAAGGCCGAGAGATAGTAGAGGATGGCCTCCATCTCGCGAAGGGCCTCGTCGGGGTCAGCGCTGAAAGTCATCATGGGTTGGCACACCTCCTTCCTGAGCATGTATCAGATACTTGGCGGCTTGCATCCCAGAAGAGCGAGGGCTGCGTTCCAACTTCGGAGGATTCCCCTCGACGCTGCGACCGCTACGCGGCTCCGGGTGCACACGCGCCGACTTGACGTCGGGGATGTTGCTACCCAGATTGGGGCGGGTCGGCGGCGAAACCTTGAAGGAACTCCAGAATGAAGATGGTATGCGCGGTGCTCGCGTCGATGGTGGTGGGCTGCGCGGGAGGCGACGACGCTGGCAATCCTATCGACCCCATCGACGGCACGCTCGAGACGGTCGCACCGCCGGACGCCGAGCCAGACACAAGCAGCGATGACGTGATGGCGGATGACCTCGACGTGGAGAGTGCGCCCGGGCTCACTGACGTTGACGGGGACATCGACATCGAGCCCGATGGGGACATGGACGTCGAGCCCGACGGAGACGGAGCAGCCGCTGTCGATGGCGATGGCGATGGCGATGGCGATGGCGCTCTCGAGGTCGACGACTCAGTCGACGCGGACTCGGACAACGAGGTCTCGCCAGAGGTGGGCTACACCTGGACGCTGGTCAACCCGACGGCGGCCTTCGCGCCGCGGGATGGGGCTGGGGCGGTCGTGCTCGCGGGGCGGATGTGGCTGCTCGGCGGTTGGAACCCGTTGGATCCGATAAACTTTCCAGATGTGACCAACGCCGAGGTCTGGTCGTCGGTCGATGGCTTCGAGTGGACGCTCGAGCTGCTGGCGGCGCCCTGGGAGGGGCGGCACGTCTCGGGCTATGTATCACTCGCCGGGCGGATGTGGGTCATCGGTGGTGACCCGAATCGAGGGCACTACCAGAATGACGTGTGGTCCTCGGTCGACGGCAAGGTCTGGGAGCGCGCGACGGAGCGGGTGCCGTGGGAGAATCGGGTCCTGTTTCACACGGTCATGAAGGACGGCGCCGTCTTTGTCATGGGTGGGCAGACCCTCCCCCAGTTTGCACCCGAGGTCGCAGCCACGCTGTTCTACAATGACGTGTGGCGCAGCGAAGATGGGGCGAGCTGGACCCGCATCACCGAGAACGCCGGCTGGTCGGCGCGTGGGATGATCGGCGGTCAGGCCGTCCTGAACGGCCGCATGTGGTTGCTTGGCGGTGGCACCTACGACACGCCGGAGGTGCCCGCACGCGAGTTCAACAACGACGTCTGGAGCTCGGCCGACGGGGTTACCTGGCGTCAGGATCTGGCCGAGGCGCCGTGGGAGCCGCGCCAGTTCCACGATGTCGCCGCCTGGGACGGCAAGCTGTGGGTGATCGCTGGTTATCACGTCGGAAACCTGGCCGACGTCTGGTACTCGGCCGATGGCCAGACCTGGCTCGAGTTGCCCAACACCCCCTGGGCGGCGCGCCATGCGTCATCGATCTTCGTACACCAGGACGCCCTGTGGGTGGTCACCGGCAACAACATGACCTCCGATGTCTGGAAGCTCACCCGCAGCGCCCCGTGACCTCGGCGGTGAGGGCCGCGACTTCCACATCAACCACAAAGGGTTGGGCCGTCCTGACATTTCTCCTGTCGTCGCGTAGGCTGGCGAATCCTTGCCGGGACGTGTGCCATGACGCGATGCACCTTCACCCTGTTCCCCCTCTCGCTCCTCCTCACCGCCTGCCCTTCCGAGGTCGCATCGACGCGCGACGTGGACGCAGCAGACGCGGCTGAGGTCGATGCGCCCGACGCGGACGCAGCGGATCAGAACCTGGCGGACACGGCGGATGGGGACCCGGCCGACGTGGACACCGCCGAGGTGGACGTCGAGCCGCCCGTGCCCGACTGGGACCCGGTCGTCGCGCCACCGACGTGCAACTTCGACGGGGACACGCCGCTGCTGGACACGACGCTGGCTCGTATCGGGCGCACGCGGGAGACGTTCGGCTCGTCGCAGGCCGATCTCGACGCGTCGGGCTACGAGACGTCCGGCATCCTCGCCGACCCGTTTGTCCTGTCGTGGTTCAAAGCGGCACGCGCAAAGCCGGCGCGCCTGGGCTGCCTCGAAGGCGAAGTGGCGCATGTGCTCGACACCTATCTGCAGGGCGCACACCCCGTGGCCGCGATGATCCGGCACGCCGCGCGACTGCTCGACAGACCGGTCGACGACGGCAAGCCGCTCGATCCCAACGCTCTGCCTGGCGACTTCGATGACGCGGTCGCGGCGATCTGCGCGTTGACGCCGGAGACCCCGTGTGAGCCTCCACGAGGGACGCTCGACAATGGGCTCCGGACCGCGCTGACCCCTGTCCTGTGGGCGCTGCGCGACGTCGCGGCGATCCAGCTCGAGCGAGATGCCGACACCACCGCGGGCCTCCCGGCGTTCTGGCAGTTCAACGGCGGCAACCTCTTGCTCTTGACCCTGAACGCGCCGACGCCGGCCATCGAGACACCGGAAGTGCGTGAATACCTGCTCGCCGAGGCCCACGCCCCCCGCCTCT
>Ga0247843_1008197_pt1 | contig 12315 bp, 7 predicted proteins | sample LaCruzMarch2017__FD_192420 | JGI IMG/M metagenome (GOLD analysis project Ga0247843, IMG submission 192420) | Freshwater microbial communities from meromictic Lake La Cruz, Castile-La Mancha, Spain - LaCruzMarch2017_8m | ecosystem: Environmental > Aquatic > Freshwater > Lake | place: Spain...
ACTGTCGGCCATCGTCAGTCCAGGACCCGGATCAAGATTCAGAAAATCCAAGCTGGCAAATAACCGAGGAACCCGTCATGGCCCATAAAAAAGGACAAGGATCGACACGAAATGGTCGCGATAGCCGCAGTCAGCGGCTGGGCGTGAAATGCTTTGGTGGCGAAACCATCCCCGCCGGCTCCATCATTATCCGCCAACGCGGCACCAAATTTCAGGCCGGGCAAAACGTCGGCATGGGCAGGGATCACACTCTCTTCGCTCTCTCCCACGGTCGGGTCCGCTTTGATAAGGGAAACCGCCGCATCCATATCGATCCGTCCCCCGCCGCGGCATCCTAAACCCCGCCTAGGGCCCCCTTTGGCCCCCTCCTCGATCCGCCCGGGCGATCTCCTCCGTATCCGCGGAGCTCGCCAACACAATCTCGCCAACCTCTCCCTCGATATCCCGCGCCACCAGCTGGTCGTCTTCACGGGACCCTCTGGATCAGGAAAAAGCTCGCTCGCCTTCGACACCATCTACGCGGAAGGACAGCGCCGCTACCTCGAAAGTCTCTCCGCTCACGCCCGCCATCACCTGGCGCAACTGCCCGCCTGTGCCGTCGATACGATCGAGGGTCTTTCCCCCACCCTCGCGGTCGAGCAGCGCCAAGCCGCTGGTTCCCCCCGCTCCACCCTCGCCACCGCCACCGAAATCCACGATCACCTCCGCGTGCTCTTTGCCACTCACGGCACTCCTCACGATCCAAAAACTGGTAAACCTCTTCTCGCCTTCTCTCCCCAACAGATCGTGGACCAACTACTAAAAAAGGGGTCGGGTCGCGCCCTCGTTCTTCTCGCACCCTTGACCCAAGCCGACCCCGTTCGCCTTCGAAAAGAGGGGTTTTTAAGAATTCGAAAGAAAAACAGAATTGTCGAAATTGAACCCAACTCCACCGCCTCGTCCCTCGACCTCGTCGTCGATCGCCTCACTCTCCAATCCTCCGCGCAAGGTCGCCTGAACGACTCGGTTGAACTCGCCCTTCGTCTCGGCCAAGGAACATTAGCCGCCGCCTGGACTAACCCCGACTTCACCGAAATTCTTCCAGAACCTGTCCTGACATTCTCGACCAACCCCACCAACCCAGAAACAGGCGCCACCATTCCTCAGCTCACCCCGCGCCACTTCTCCTTTAACAGCTCCGAAGGCGCCTGCCCGGACTGCGCGGGTCTCGGCTCTCGCCTCATCCCAGATCTTGAAAAAATTATCCCCAACTCCGCTCTCTCCATCGAAAAAGGCGCCATCCTGCCTTGGAACCGTGCTCACCCAAAAATTCGCGCTTTTTATCGCTCTCTGGCCAAAGAGTTCCTGCAATACGCCAAGATTCCGGCCCAAACCCCGTGGTCCGACTGGCCTGAAAAAGCGAAAAAAGTCCTTCTTCACGGATCCTCAGGCCGCGCGTTTCTCAAGGATAAGCCTTGGGAAGGGCTCCTTCCCGAACTCACCCGCCAACTACAACAAGCTGCCTCCGACTCAGCTCGCCATCGGCTGCAACGCTTCTTTTCCCCAGGCACCTGCCCCACTTGCCAAGGGGCCCGTCTCCAACCCTCCTCTCTGCAGGTCACTTTAGGGGGTCCACCTGGAGTGGGTCACTCCATCGCGTCCCTCTGCCGACAATCGGTTTCCGAGGTGGCCGCCTGGCTTGCCCACCTTCCACCCCCCACGGGTCCCCTCGCCCATGCCTTTCCTCCCCTTCACGCCGCCTTAACTCAGCGCCTCTCCTTTCTCGAACAGTTAGGCCTCGGCTACCTCTCGCTCGACCGCTCGATCGATACTCTCTCGGGTGGTGAATATCGCCGCGCCCGTCTCGCCACCCAAGTGGGAGGGGGCTTAACGGGTGTCCTCTACGTCTTGGATGAGCCCAGTATAGGACTTCATCCCGCCGACCACTCCCGCCTGCTCGACCTCCTTTTTCATCTTCGGGATTTAGGAAACTCGCTCATCGTGGTCGAACACGACGAGGAAACTCTGCGACGAGCCGACTACCTCATCGAATTCGGCCCTGGGGCGGGCTCCTTGGGTGGTCAAATTACCGGCCAAGGGACCCCGGCAGAAATCTCCGCTTTACCCAACTCTCTCACGGGAGCCTTTCTCTCGGGTCGAAGAAAAATTGCCTTCCCCAAAAAAAAGAGAGAGTTCACCGATTGGCTTCAGCTGAAAGGAGTGACCACCCACAACTTAAAAGGGGTCAACCTCACCATCCCGCGACAAGCTTTCACCTGCATCACTGGAGTCAGTGGCTCCGGCAAAAGTTCTCTCATCTTCGATACCTTGGCTCCTGCACTTCAGCGAAGACTCGGCTCGGTGTCCTCGGCTCCTCTCCCTGGACCTTTTTTGTCCCTATCGGGCGACGAGTCCCTCACCCGAGCCATCGTCATCGATCAATCCCCTCTCTCTCGCCAGTCCCGCTCCCACCCCCTGTCTCTCTTAGGGGTATGGGACGATCTGCGAAAACTTTTCGCCTCTCTTCCCTCCGCCAAGGCCCGCGGTTTTACCCCCTCCCGCTTCAGCTTCAATGTTCGCGGAGGTCGCTGTGAGACCTGCGGTGGATTGGGGCAGGTCGCCGTCCAACTCCAGCTTTTGCCGGAGGCCATTGCCCCCTGCCCCACCTGCCAAGGCCAACGATATAATCGCGAAACCTTATCCGTCACCTACCGCGGCCACTCCATCGCTCAGATCCTCGAACTTTCGGTTGATCGCGCGTTCGATCTCCTTCGCGCCATCCCACCGCTGGCCGCCGCCCTTGGGGCGCTGCAAAAGGTCGGCTTGGGATATTTACCCGTGGGCCAATCGGCCGACCGCCTTTCGGGTGGGGAGGCACAGAGGGTGCGGCTGGCCTCCGCCCTCGCCCAACGCACCCACGGGCCTACTCTTTACCTTCTGGATGAACCCACCACCGGACTCCACCTCGCGGAGGTGGAAAACCTACTTTCAGTTTTCTTCGATTTATGCGAATTAGGCCATACGATCATCGTTGTGGAACATCACCCCGACATCATTCGCCACGCGCAATGGATCGTGGACTTAGGTCCTGGGGGCGGAAACTCGGGTGGGCAGATTGTCACGCAAGGCACCCCGCAAGAGGTGGCTCGGCATCCAACGAGTGCTACCGCCAGGATCCTCGCACCGTGATTCGGTTTTTTTTCATTCTGACTCTTGTTCTGCCCACCCTCACCCTTAGGGCGACGCCCGAGGAGCTTCCGAAAGATCTGCGGGTCGCCCAAGAAATGATGCAGGACGGATTGGGTAGGGACGCCGCTTCCCGCATCCGTGCATGGCTGGAGAAAAACAGCCGCACCCCCCAACCGGAGGCGGAGCTCCTTCTGGCGGAGGCTCTCCTTCTCGATCATCGGCCCGAGGAATCTCTCGCCACCCTCCCCAAAAATTGCCCTCCCCATCTGCTTGCTCGCTATCGAATCACCCGCGCCTCCGCCCTCCTGGAAGCCGGCCGATGGAAAGATGCCCTCACCGCCTGGCAGGAAGCAAAGAAAGAGAGTCTGACCCCTGAGGAAAGCACCCAAGTTCGCTATGGCCTCATCACCGCTTGGCTTCAACTCAACGACACCACCGCCGCCACCCGAGAGTTGACTCAAATTATTGAGGATTCCAAAGATCCCTCCCAAGACACTGCCCGACTTCTCCTGGTCAAAGTTCTCCTTGCGGAGGGCAAGTCGGACGAGGCCAACAACACCTTGGCCAAAATTTCCCCAAAAAGTTCTCCTTTCATCCTTTCCGAAGCCACCTACTGGAAGGCCAGACTCCTCGCCCTGCGGGGAAAGGCGGAAGAGGCCCGCGCCCTTTTTGCCAAGGTGATTGACGACTCGAAAAACGCCAACCGCGACATCGTCACGCAGGCATGGATTGCGATTGGCCAAATCGATCGAGCTCGGGAAAAGCCGGCTGATGCCGCCACCGCGTTTGAAAAAGCACTCGATCGCGGGGGAAATCCCGACACCTTCCTCACCGCCGCCCGCGAATACCTTGCCTCGGCCAAATCCGCCCAATCCCTACCCACCGCCTCCCTTCGCCTCCGGGACTCCGTTCGGGAACGAGAGGGGGACGATGAGAAACGGGGCCGCTACGCACCGGCACTTCTTCTTCTGGCCGCCAGTGCGCTCGATACGGCTAATTATGAGGCGGCCGTGGCGGATCTAGACAATGTCATCAAAACCTATCCCACCTCCCCTGCCGTTCCTTCCGCCCAAATTCTTCTCGCGGAGGCGCTGGTCAAACAGGGCCAACCCGCCGCCGCCCGAGATCAACTCGAAACGACTCTCCAACGCGAGAACCTACTGCCGGAAATTTTATATCAGGCCCAAGCCGCCCTCGCCGATCTGTTGCTCCAAGAGGGGAAGGCCTCCGAATCGTGCGCCCTGTGGGAGAAGGCCGCCTCCTCGGCCCCGGAGGCAAGCCTAGGCGAGCAGGCCTACTTTAACGCCGCCTTGGCTGCGGCCCGCATCCCTGATCCAGCCACCTTCGGCCGCCTCGAAGAACTCTTTACCAAAAAATATCCCGAAAGCAGTCGTCGCGCCGCTCTGGCTCTGGAGCGAGGGCGGATGCTCGAAACGAAGGGAGATTCCCCCGCCAGCCGATCCGCCTTAGCCGAGGTCTCGAAACTGCCCGGCGCGGAATCATTAAAGGATGAAGCCTCGTTACGCCGCGCCAGCTCCCTGCTGCGCACGGGCGATTACCCCGCGGCCATTACGGCGTTTACTGAGTTCGAAAAGAGTTTTCCTAAATCTCCTCTTCTCCCTCAGGCCCTCGCCTCTGGCATTGAAGCACGCCTTCGGCAAAAGGAGCTCACCGGGGCTCAAGCTCGGGCGGAGTTCGCTAAAATCCTCACCCGCTTTCCCGAAAGTAGCCTCGCTCCATCTCTGGCTTTTCAAATTGGCCAAACCCACTACGAGGAAAAGAACCACGGGGAAGCTCTCTCCAGCTTTCGGGAAATGGCGGCTAAGTTTCCCAAGGATCCCCTAGCCAATGATGCCTTGTACTACGCTGGCCTCAGCGCCTTGGCCTTGGGCAACCCTGAGGAAGCGGTAAAACTGTTTCGTTCTCTGCCAGAAACTTCGCCCCTCCGGCTGGATGCCCGCTTGGCCGAAATTGACGCTTCGCGCACCTCGGGCGATTACACCGGTGCCCTTCAGATCGCCAACTCGCTCCTCGCCAATAAAACTCCAGAGCAGCGCGCTTGGGTCGAGGTCACCAAGCGTCGTCTTGCCTGTGAGTTCGCCTTAGGCGGCAATGATCGAGCTAGCCTGGAGCGAGCCGCCTCCACCGCCACATCCCTCATCGCCAGCCCCGCGGCCGATGCCGCTGACCGAAATGAAGCGGGCTACATTCGTGGAAAATCATTAGAGCAGTTGGGTCGGGAGGAGGACGCTCTGCAGGCTTACCTCGATGTCCTCTACGCTAAGCAAGCCTCCCCTTCTCCCGGCCCCGTACAGCCGGAGTACCTCTGGTTCGCTCGGGCCGGGGCTGAGGCCGCACGGTTGCAGGAAAAAAAGGGGGATTTTCGGGGGGCTCTGGCCATTTATCGAATTCTTGAAAATGCGGGCGGCCCCAGCCAGCTCGCCTTCACTCGTAAGATCGAAGATCTGCGCAACCGCCACTTTCTCTGGTCGGAACAGTAGTCACCACCCATTGACATCCGCTCTTGGCTCAATATCTTCTGCATCCTATTCTTTTCCTAAGCTAATCTAACCTCATGAAAACCAAGCACTCCCACCAGCCGCCCGCATCTGAAAAAGTTGCCCACGCCGAACCGAAAAAAGATTCCACTCCACCGCCGAACGTGTCTCCCGAAGTGCCCGCTGCCCCAGCGACTGCCGCCGCCGCGGTAGACCCCGCGACCGAGATCGCCCTCCTCAAAGATCAGCTCCTCCGGGCAAGGGCCGACTTTGAAAACAGCCGAAAACGCCTCATTCGCGAAAAAGAGGAGTCTCTCCGCTACGCCAACCAAGCCGTGCTGGCGGATCTGCTTCCCCTGCTCGATCATCTCGAACTCGGTCTGCAAGCCGCCACCTCCGCCACCGACGCCGCCTCCGTCGTCACTGGGGTCAAATTGATTCAAAGTCAGTTTGAACGTTTTTTAACCGAACACGGCGTCACCCCCATTGAAGCGGTCGGTAAACCGTTCGACCCCAACTGGCATGAAGCCCTCGGCCAAGAGCCGGCCGAAGGTAAAGCGGAAGGCACCGTTCTCCATCAGCGCCGACGCGGCTTTAAGCTGGGGGACCGACTACTGCGCCCCGCCAGTGTCATCACGGTGGCCCCTCCCCCCTCGTAAGCCGTGTCTGCCAAAAAAGATTACTACGAAGTTTTGGGCGTCTCCCGCTCCTCGACGGCGGAGGAGATCAAAAAAGCTTACCGAAAATTGGCTGTGCAACATCACCCCGACAAACACAAGGGAGATAAAAAGGCCGAAGAAAAGTTTAAGGAAATTGGCGAAGCGTATGAGGTACTGTCGGATCAGCCAAAGAGAGATGCCTACGATCGGTACGGACATCGCGCCTTCGCTCCTGGATCCGGCATGGGCGGGGCGGGCGGCTTTCACGATCCTTTTGAAGTATTTCGGGAAGTCTTCAATTCGGGAGGGGGCGGCGCGGGTATTTTTGGCGACATTTTTGAAAGCGCCTTTACCGGAGGCGGCGGAGGTCGGCGTGGTGGTCGGTCCAATCAGGGCTCCGATCTTCGCTACGACTTGGAGATCGATTTTATGGACGCGGTCCGAGGTTGCGAAAAGGAGATTACCATCCGCCGCCCTGCCCCCTGCTCCACTTGCGACGGATCGGGCGCGGCTCCCGGCTCGAAAGCCAGCACCTGTTCCACCTGCCGAGGACAGGGTCAGGTTGCGGTCAGCCGTGGCTTCTTCTCCATTGCCCAGACGTGCCCCAAGTGCGGCGGCACCGGCCAAGCGATTCAAAACCCGTGCAAGTCGTGTCGGGGCGAAGGTCGCGTGGAGGAGAACGCTCGCATCAAACTCAAGATCCCCGCGGGCGTCGATACCGGCTCACGCCTCCGCTCGGTTGGCCAAGGGGAGGCTGGCTCCCGTGGCGGCCCAGCGGGTGACCTGTATGTCGTGCTCTCCGTCGCCGCCCACCCCGTCTTCGATCGGGAAGAGAACGATCTCACCTGTGATGTTCCCGTTTCTTTCACCCAACTGGCCCTCGGCGCGGAAATCAGCATCCCCAGCCTGGACGGGGAAATGAAACTCAAGATTCCTGCTGGCACCACCGCCGATAAAATCTTTCGCATTCGGGGTCAGGGGGTTCCTGCGGTATCGGGACGTGGCCGAGGCGATTTGCATATTCGAATTCAGGTGGAGATTCCAAAACAGTTAAATGCGGCCCAAAAAGACGCCCTCGAGCGTTTTGCCAAACTTTGTGACGAACATACCCATCCCGAGGGGCACTCCTTTCTCGAGAGGGCGAAGAAACTTTTCCAGGTTTGATCCGTGCCCGGCCACCGCTTTTATAACCCAAACCTGTCCTCCGGCACCTTGTCGGAAGAAGAGTCCCATCATGCGAACGATGTCCTCCGGCTTCGCCCGGGCGACTCGGCGGCAGTTTTTGACGGGAAAGGAAATGAAGCCCGAGTTCGATTGACCGAGGTCTCCTCCCGTGCCGTCTCCTACCAAACTCTTTCTGCTACCCGCACCCCACCTCTCCCTTGCCGCGTCCGATTCGGCCAAGCTCTGATCAAGCCTGCGGGAATGGATCTCTTGATTCAGAAGCTGACCGAGCTAGGTGTAACCGAAATTTGGCCCATTGCCTCAGAACGATCCGTCACCAAGCCCTCTGGCGAAAAGCGTATCTCGAGCCGGTGGGAATCGATCGCGCTCTCCGCCTGCAAGCAGTCCGGCCAAAACTGGCTTCCAAAGATTCATGAGACCGCCCCCCTTGATCACTTTCTCGCCTCACCCGACCCCGCCCCCCCGACCGGTCGAATAATCGGTTCCCTTCAGCCAGAGGCAAAACCCTTGCCCGTCCTGCTCGCCGCGGCCAGGCAAGGCACCAAGACTCCATCCCTCGATCTTCTCATCGGACCCGAGGGGGATTTTACCCCCGCCGAGATCGGTCGAGCCCGCTCCGCTGGATTTCAGCCTGCCTCTCTCGGACCCCTTGTGCTTCGCTCCGAGACGGCCTCACTCTTTCTGGCCTCGGTTCTGCACTACGAGTTTAACCTTCCCCATTGAAGGCGCGTCTCGTCTGCACCGATTTTGATGGGACTCTCGCGGGGGAAAATCCCGAAGAGCCTCTCGCCCCGGAATTTTTTCGCTGGCTCAGCCAATCAAGAAAAAAGGCGGAGATTGCCTGGGTGATTGCCACGGGCCGATCTTGGGAGAGCTTGCGGGAGGCCCTCATCTTTCATCAGGCTCCCACCATGCCCGATTGGATTATTACAGTGGAGCGGGAGATTCACCAGATCAAGGAGGGCGAGGCGCAATCTTTAGAGGCTTGGAACAAGTGCTGCACCGAGACCCATCAAGCCCTCTTCGGCCGGCACGGGGCGCTGCTCGAGCGAATCGAACGTGAGATTGGCTCGACGGATGAGGTGACCGTGATTCCCGACGCCGGTGCCATCGGCTTAGTGGCGGGCTCCCAAAAGAGTATCGATCGTACTGACGCCTTAGTGAACGAAATTATCCGGGAGCATCCCGAAATCTCGACCGTCAGAAACGGTCCCTACTTTCGCTTTGCCCACGTGGATTATCATAAAGGATCCTGCCTGGCCGAGATTCAGAAGCTTCTCGATCTCGCCCCCTCCTCCACGTTTATTGCGGGCGACAACCTCAACGACCTTCCCATGCTCCAACGCAAATTTGGCCACTTCCTCGCCTGCCCTTCGAACTCCGTTCCAGAGGTCCTTACTCAGGTCAAAAAAGAGGGTGGCTACCTTGCCCAGCAAGAAGCCGGCGCGGGCATCGCCGAAGCTCTTTTGCACTGGTTCCCCTTGCCTGCCTAATTTTTCACAGCGCTTGGCTATGATTCTGTAATTCCTTCTTCTAGAGCGACCTCTTTTCCTTATTCTTCACTCCATGCCACGCCGGACCGACTTAAAATCCATTCTCATCATCGGATCTGGCCCCATCATCATCGGCCAAGCCTGCGAGTTTGACTACTCCGGCGTCCAAGCCTGCAAAGCCCTCCGGGAAGAGGGCTATAAGGTCATTTTGGTCAACAGCAACCCCGCCACGATCATGACCGATCCCGAATTCGCTGATCGCACCTACATCGAACCGATCACTCCCGAGGTCGTCGAAAAGATCATCGCCAAGGAGAAGCCAGACGCACTCCTCCCCACTCTTGGCGGCCAAACCGCCTTGAATACTGCCATGGCTCTGCACGAATCGGGCGCCTTGACCAAACACAACGTCAAATTGATCGGGGCTCAGGTCGAAGCCATTCGCAAAGGAGAAGATCGCCAGCTCTTTAAGGAGTGTATGGCAAAAATTGGGCTGGAATGTGCCCGTTCCGCCACGGCCCACACCATGGAGGAAGCCCACGCTGCCATGATCAAGATCGGGACGTTTCCCCTCATTATCCGCCCTGCCTTTACTTTGGGCGGTACCGGGGGCGGAATCGCCTACAACCGCGAAGAGTTCGAAAAGTTTGCCGCCTCTGGGTTAGACGCTTCCCCCACATCAGAAATTCTGGTGGAAGAATCCCTTCTCGGCTGGAAAGAGTACGAAATGGAGGTGATGCGCGATCACGCCGATAACTGTGTCATCATCTGCTCGATCGAAAACTTTGATCCCATGGGTGTTCATACCGGGGATAGCATCACCGTGGCCCCCGCCCAAACTCTGACCGACCGGGAATATCAGCGCATGCGCGACGCCTCTTTTGCCGTCATCCGCGAAATCGGAGTGGAAACAGGTGGCTCCAATATCCAGTTCGCCGTTTGCCCGCAGACCGGGCGGATGATCGTCATTGAAATGAACCCCCGCGTCTCCCGTTCCTCCGCTTTAGCCTCGAAAGCCACCGGTTATCCCATCGCCAAAATCGCCGCGAAACTCGCCGTCGGTTACACCCTCGATGAACTCAAAAACGATATCACGCGCAACACCCCCGCCTCATTCGAGCCCACCCTCGACTACGTCGTGACCAAGATTCCCCGCTTTACCTTCGAGAAGTTCCCTGGAGCCGAGGCGGTCTTGACCACTTCAATGAAAAGTGTGGGCGAGGCCATGGGAATCGGCCGAACTTTCCAAGAATCATTTATGAAAGCGCTCCGGTCACTCGATATCAAAGGATGGGAAGGTCGCCTCGACCTCGGCGCGCATACGCCGCCGATTCCAGAGGAGCAGCTCACCCGGCAACTCCGAACCCCCCACCCTGCGAGAATTTGGTACCTCAGCCACGCCCTGAACCAAGGCTGGTCGGTCGAGCGAATTCATGAAATCACCCGAATCGATCCTTGGTTCCTTGATAATCTAAAGCAGATCACCGACTCAGCCCAAAAACTGCAAAAGGAGAATTGGTTGGGCAACGTTTCGGCTGTTCCTCATCTTCGGCAAACCCGACAAGTGGGCCTCTCCGATGCCGATCTCGCTGGCACTCTTCCTGGACCGACCGAGGAACTGGTCACCCGTACCCGAGCAGTCCGAGCCTGGCGGGAGAAAAATGCAATCCATCCCTCCTATCGCCTCGTCGATACGTGCGCGGCGGAGTTTGAGGCTTACACCCCGTACTACTACTCCACCTACGATGTGGACGACGACGAATCCCGCCCGACCAAAAAACCGAAGATTATCATCTTGGGGGGTGGTCCGAACCGAATCGGTCAGGGTATCGAATTCGACTACTGCTGTGTTCACGCCAGCTTTGCCCTGCGTGACGATGGATTTGAAACCATTATGGTTAACTCGAATCCTGAAACCGTTTCCACCGATTACGACACGTCGGACAAGCTCTATTTTGAACCTCTCACCGCCGAGGACGTCATCCATATCTATCGGGCCGAGAACAAAGATGACCTAGTCAAGGGAGTCATCGTCCAGTTTGGTGGCCAGACCCCACTCAATCTGGCCGCCGAACTGCAGGCGGCCGGTGTGCGGATTCTCGGGACCTCGGTCGAATCGATCGAACGGGCCGAGGATCGAAAACTCTTTTCCGCCATGTTGGATAAGCTGGGCCTTCGCCAACCGCCCAACGGGACCGCCACCACCACGGAGGAAGCCTTGGTTACCGCGAAAAAGATTGGTTTCCCCCTTCTTCTCCGACCCTCTTTCGTCCTGGGCGGTCGGGCCATGCGGATCGTCTACTCCGAGGATGAAATTCGCAGCTACATGACGGAGTGCACCGAAGTCGCACCGGGTCGACCCATCTTGCTCGACCGGTTCCTCGAGGACGCCACCGAAGTGGATGTCGACTGTGTGTCGGACGGCAAGGATGCGGTTATCGGCGCTGTCATGGAGCATATCGAACAGGCCGGGATTCACTCCGGCGATAGCGCCTGCGTCATACCGAGCCGATCCTTATCGAAAAAGGTTTTAGAGGAAATCCGCCGGGCCACCCTCGCCCTCGCCCGAGAATTAAAGGTTCAAGGCTTGATGAATATCCAGTTCGCCGTGCAAAAAGACATCATTTACGTGCTGGAGGTAAACCCACGAGCCTCCCGCACCGTTCCCTTCGTCAGTAAAGCCATTGGCAAACCTTTGGCCAAGATCGCCTCCCTCGTCATGGCCGGCAAAACTTTGCCAGAGCTAGGATTTACCAGGGAAATCATCCCAAAGTTCTTTTCCGTGAAAGAGGCCGTGTTTCCTTTTGCCCGATTCCCGGGCACAGACATCCTTCTGGGCCCAGAGATGAAATCAACCGGGGAGGTCATGGGAATCGATCACTCTTTTGGTCTCGCCTACGCCAAAGCCCAAATGGCCGCCCAGCCACCCCTGCCGACCTCGGGTACCGTTTTTCTCAGCGTCCGCGATATGGACAAAGATGCTGCGGTCCAAATCGGTCAAGGTCTGCACGAGCTCGGTTTCAAAATTGTTTCTAGTTCCGGGACAGCCCGTAAATTGGCGGATGCCAAGATTCCCGTTACGCCACTGCTGAAGCTTTCCGAAGGACGTCCCAATGTGGTCGACCTCATAAAGAACAAGGAGATTACTCTGGTCATCAACACCCCCGCGGGAGCGGTCGCCCGATCGGAGGAGATCCAAATTCGAACCTCTGCCCTCAGAAACAAAATCCCCGTCATGACCACCATCGCCGCGGCCCAGGCCAGCCTCGAGGGCATCCGCTCCCTTCGTGCCACCGGTCTGTCGGTCTGCGC